>Ga0209810_1000413_pt1 | contig 96280 bp, 79 predicted proteins | sample Coa_R1_7_FD_187159 | JGI IMG/M metagenome (GOLD analysis project Ga0209810, IMG submission 187159) | Surface soil microbial communities from Centralia Pennsylvania, which are recovering from an underground coalmine fire - Coalmine... | ecosystem: Environmental > Terrestrial > Soil > Unclassified... | reverse complement strand
GTCCCGGATCGAGGTCGGGATGGCGTCCCCGGTCGCCTTCTGGGTGGCCAGCACGGTGCAGAGCCCCACCGAACGGCCCAGCTTGACCAGCGCCTCCAGCCGCCGCCGGCAGCCCAGCACCAGCTCCATCGCCGGCCGGTCGTCCCGGCGCTCGGCCAGGTAGGTGTGGGCCTCGTCCACCACCACCAGCACCAGCGGCCAGCCCGGCGACGGCCCCACCTGCCAGAGGTCCCGCACCCCCAGCGCCGCCCGGATCGCCGCCGCCCGCGCCCGGCGCAGCCCCTCCAGCCGCCCCAGCAGCTCATAAGCCGCCTCCAGCTCGTCGCCCACCACCGCCCAGCAGCGGGGGGCCACCTCCTCCCACTCGGTGCCCCCCTTGCCGTCCAGGATGCAGACCTGGACCGCCGGGGAGGGGGCCAGGTCGGCCACCAGGCCGTTCAAGAGCGAGGTCTTGCCGCTCCCGGGCAGGCCCCCGACCACGATCCCCGGCACCTCGGCCAGCCGCACCCGGACCGGCTGCGCCCACTCGTCCCGGCCCAGCTCCCACCAGCCCAGCTCCGCCGGCGGGACCAGCGAGAGCGAGCGCTGGGTGGGGGAGCGCAGCGGGTCCCAGCGCAGCGCCCGCAGCCGCAGCCGACCGGGGGCCGCCTGCTCCACGCTCACCCGCACGCAGCCCCACTGATCGGCCAGGTGCTGGGCCCGAGCCGCCAGCTCACGCCGGCCCACCCCGGGCAGGGTGCCCAGCTCCAGCACCGCCCCCCAGGCGTCCGGCCGCACCCGGATCCCGGGATGGACCAGCCCGCCGTCGCCGCTCCGGACCACCAGCCCCAGCATCCGGGCCAGCTCCGGCCAGCCCCGCCGCAGCCGCCGGGCCCACCAGAGCTGGCGCCGGGCCCCGGGCTCCAGTCGCACCAGCCAGCCCAGCCAGAGCAGCCCCCGGACCAGCGCCACCACCACCGGCACCAGGGGCAAGAGCCCGACCCCCACCCCCAGCGCCCACAGGACCTCCACCGCCGAGCGCAGCCCCAGCCACTGGCACAGGTTGGAGAGCACCCAGAGCAGCCCCTGGAGCCCGATCCAGAGGATCAGCAGCCGCAGCCACCTCATCGCTTGGCCTCCCCCGACCCGTTGCCGTTGGCCGGGCGCAGGGCCAAGAAGTCCAGCCGCTCCACCACCACCTCGGTGGCCAGCTCCTTGCGCCCCTCGCGCTCGTACCACTCCGAGGAGAGCCGGCCCTCCACCGCCACCAGCGAGCCCTTGCCCGCGTACTGGCTGCAGACCTCGGCCTGGCGGCCCCAGAGCACCAGCCGGACCCAGTCGGCGCCGCGCTGGCCGTTGACGGGGACCCGGTCCACGGCCAACAGCACCCGGGCCACGGGCCTGCCCTTGGGGGTGTAGCGCAGCTCCACCTGCTGCCCCAGCCGTCCAACCCCGGTCCAGCGGTTCACCTCAGCACCTCCTTCCCGGACAGTCGCCCCTCGGCCCCACGGCGCCCACGGGCAAGCCATGGACCCCGGCGCCATAGAAGATGACGACATGACGTCATGACGTCATAATGCCATGGCACCTACCGATCGTCAAGAAGTTGGTGCTCTACGGAACTGATCTGCGGGTTCGGACCCAGTCCTACCGGCGCAGCGTCAGGGTCTTCGCCTCTCGCCCTTTGTAGGGATACGGGTAGAGCCAGACGTAGCGATCGGCGGCGTTCACGGTATCCGCCACCTCCAGAGGACGGCCATCCGCATCGCGCGCCGTCCGCACCATCCGGAGCACAGGCGTGCCCGGGGGCAGCTGCAGAAGCCGCCGCTCCTCTGGCGTTGGCATCCGAGCCGTGATCTCCTCTTCAAGCGTGTAGATCAGGTGCCCAGCCGCCTCGAGATGGGGGTACGAGCCTTCCGGCTCACAGTCACTATCCGCTAGGCGCGTCCCCTCCGCCAGCTCCCATGGGACCCAACTCGTCGCCACCTGCAACGGCACCCCATCGGCGAACAGGATCCGCCGGCGGACCGCCACCGGGGCACCAGGCTCGATGCCCAGCCGCCTAGCCGCCTCAGCCGGCGCCCTGGTCCGCCCGACCTGGAGATACCGGACACCTGGACGCCGTGCCGTCGCCTCGATCTCAGCGAAGGTAGCCGTCTTACCTTCGAACTCCCCGCTCCTCCGCCAAGGCCCCCCCACTCGCACGATCGGCTGGCACGCCGGTTCCCGCACATACGTGCCCCGACCTTGAGCGGTTGACACCAGACCCTCCGAGCGCAGTTCGGCAACAGCCCCACGCACAATCGGCCGCGTCACCCCAAAGTGCTCCATCAGAGCCGGCTCCGTCGGCAACTGATCACCAGGGGCGTACACACCTTGCCTGATGGCAGCCCGCAGCAGATCCGCCAGCTGCTGATACAAAGGCAGGCCACTCGAACGATCGAGTTCCCCCGGGGGCATCGGCACCGTCGTCAGGTCCCGCGGGCTCACCCTGACAGCATATCGTCATGACGACTACTTCTGCACGGAGCCCAGACCAAGAGAGCCCAACTGCCGCCAAACTGCCGTCAGACGACCACCACCCGTCCGTGCGCCGTCTGCTGGTGGCGGAGGCTGGAATTCGGTGGGCTGGCTCCGGAGCAGGGATTCGAACCCTGAACCTTGCGGTTAACAGCCGCCTGCTCTACCGTTGAGCTACTCCGGAACGACGCCGATCGATTCTACCTTCCTCCCTCCGAGCGGACGGCCGTTCCAGGAGAAGGCGCGATATCCCCGTCGCCCTGGTTCAGACGCCGGACGAGGGCCTCGGGGTGGCGGAGATGACCGAAATGCGCCGCCTCGCGCAGGCTCTGGTACTGGGAGAGCACGTCCACGAACCCGTTGCCCAGGTCGTAGCCGTGCTCGTAGAGGAGCCGGCGCCCCTCCTCTCCCAGGCGCAGGACGTCGATGATCCTGGAATCGAGCGTGAACTCAGGCATCGGCGGGCTTCATCTCCTCGAGGACCACCCGGTGCCCGTGCCAGCGCTCCGGCGCCGAGGGCGGCGTCGCCCCCTCGTAGGTGACCTTGAGGACCCACGTCCCGTCCACGAGCGCCGGCTCGACCCCCAGCTTGCCCTGATAACCCGAGCCTCGGATGGCCTGAAGGAGGGGCACGCCGTAGAGGACCAGCGTCGCCGGCAGCTGGCTGGTGCTCAGGCGGCCGCCCTCGCTGGCGCCGTCGACGCCGGACGTACGCGAGGCCACGAACGACGGTCGTCTTCTCATCGCTGCTGCCACGTTTCGATCTCCTCCGCCGGACCGGCGCCTATCGGACCGCGGCGACGATGAGGCGCGCGGCGCGCTCATAGCCCAGGCGGCCGGTATCCACCACCAAATCGTAATGGCTGGGATCGAGCCAGTCGTGTCCGTAGACCTGGCGGATATACGCTCGGCGATTGGCGTCGACCTCCTTCAGCCGGCGTGCGGCCACCTCCTCGCTGAGGCCGAAGGCCTCGCGCACGGCCGCGATGCGGGCCTCCCGCGAGCCGCGCAGGAAGACGTGTAGGGCATCCGGGTGCTCTCGCAGGAGGAAGGCGGCACCGCGCCCGACGACGACGGCGTTGCCGGTACGGGCGGCCTCCCGGATCACCTCCTGGGTGATGTGGAGCACGGCGTCGTGGGTGTCGACGGCCTGTTCGGCGAAGGGAGGCGTCCAGGCCGCCTCCGAGGCGGTGGTGAACTCGGTCGAGGCCGAGCCCAGGGCCTGAATCAACCGGTTGAGGATGCTGCCCGGCCGCTCCTCGTACTGCTGCACCTCGTCGGGGGGCAGCTCGAGGCGTCGCACCACCTCATCGAAGATCTTGCTGTCGACCAGCTCGGCGCCCAGCCGCTCGGCGACCATGGCTCCCACCGTCTCGCCACCCGACCCATACATTCGGCCGATGGTGATGACTGGCATCCCCCAGACCTCCACGCCCACCCACGAGCACGTTCCGCGAGGTTCTCCGCTACGCTCGGCCACGCCCCCTCCACCGGGAGCGCAGCATCCACCCTTACTCTAGGTAGTCTCGCAGCTTCTTCGACCGCGATGGGTGCCGCAGCTTGCGCAGCGCCTTGGCCTCGATCTGTCGGATCCGCTCGCGGGTCACGCCGAAACGTTTGCCGACCTCCTCGAGCGTGCGCTGGTGACCGTCGATGAGCCCGAAGCGGAGCTGGAGCACCCGACGCTCCCGCGGCGTCAGCGTATCCAGGATGTCCTCGACCTCGTTGTGCAACATGGTCAGGGAGGCGGCGTCCGAGGGCGAGATCGCCTCCTTGTCCTCGACGAAGTCGCCCAGATGAGAGTCCTCTTCCTCGCCGATGGGCGTCTCCAGCGAGACCGGGTCCTGGGAGACCTTGATGATCTCGCGCACCTTGTCCGGCGTGATGCCCATCTCCTCGGCGATCTCCTCGTCCGTGGGCTCCCGGCCCAGCTCCTGGAGGAGACGCCTGGAGACGCGCACCAGCTTGTTGATCGTCTCGACCATGTGCACGGGGATCCGGATGGTCCGCGCCTGGTCGGCGATGGCACGGGTGATGGCCTGGCGGATCCACCAGGTGGCGTAGGTCGAGAACTTGAAGCCCTTGTGGTAGTCGAACTTCTCGACCGCCCGGATCAGGCCCATGTTGCCTTCCTGGATGAGGTCCAGGAAGGACATCCCTCGCCCGATGTACTTCTTGGCGATCGAGACCACCAGCCGTAGGTTGGCCTCGGTCAGTCGCTGCTTCGCCTCTTCCGATCCCGCCTCGATCTGCTTGGCCAGGTCCACCTCGTCGGCGGCCGTGAGCAGGCTCACCCGACCGATCTCCTTGAGGTACATGCGCACCGGGTCGTCCAGGGAGACCGAGTCCATCATCTCGATCTCCATCTGCATGTCCTCGTCGACGTCCTCTTTGTCCTCGAACTCGCCGGCGGAGTCGGAGATCTCGATCCCCATCTCCTTGAAGGCGGCGAAGATCTGGAACGCCTGCTCCGGCTCGGTCGTCTCCAGATCGGGGAACCCGTCCAGGACCTCGTCGGGGGTGAGGTAGCCCTGCTCCTTGCCTTTGATGATCAGGGCCTCGGCCTGCTGGATCAGGAGGTCCTCGAACCTGGGTTCCAACTTATCCCTGGACTTGGCCAACCTTCGTCTCCAACCCCGGAATCACCCGCGCTCCCTGAGCCGCTTGAGCTCCATGGCCAGGGCCTGCGCTCGGGCATGGTCCTGACGGCGTTCGGCTTCTTCCAGGCCCCTGATGATCTCCCTGCGTCGCCGTCGCAACGACTCCTGCCGGATCCGGGCGACGAGCTCGTCCACCACCTGGTCCCCCGTCCCGGGGAGCGGGGCCGCCCACGCCCGGCGGACCAGGTTCTGCAACTCGGCCGGGAGGTCCTTCAGCTCCCCTTCGAGGCCCTCCACCCCGCCGCGCTCCAGCGCGTTCACCACCCGCAGATAGGCCGCCCGGTCGTCCCCGTCGAGAGCCTCGGGGTCCAACCCTCCCCGGACCCGTTCCAGGGCCTCGGGTCGCACGGCGAGCACCTGCAGCAGGTAACCGACACTTTTCGACAGCTTGTTCCCAGGGACACTGGGCGTCAAACGGTCCGATGGTACCGACTCCGGAGGGGGGTCAGCAGGCCGCCGGTCCCGGTTCTGGACGCGAGCGCCGGCCAGGAGCAGCCGGGGATCGATGTCGAACTGCCGGCCTGCGAACTCGGCGTAGGTGTCCTTCTCGGCCGGGTCCTGGATCTGGCCCAGCACCTCCCGGATGCGGCGCACCCCCAGCTCGCGGTCCCCGGGCGCGTGCGAGTTCAGCCCCTGGATCCGGTCCCGGATCATCGTCTCCCAGCCGGACCGGGCGTCGCGCAACAGGCCCTCCCAGTCACCCCCGGCGCGCAGGAACTCGTCCGGGTCCTTGGCCTGGCCCGGGATCCGGGCCACGCGCACCCGAAGCCCCTCCTCCCGAGCCAGGCCCACCGCCCGCTCGGCGGCGGCTCGGCCCGCCCGGTCGTTGTCGAAGAGCAGCACGATCTCGTCGGTGAAGCGACGCAGCAGCCTGAGCTGCTCGGCAGTGAGGGCGGTGCCGGAGCTGGCGACGGCGTTGGCGAGGCCGTGCTGGTGGGCGGCGATGACATCGAACTGCCCCTCCACCAGCACGGCATGGCCCCTGGCCTCGATCTCCGTCCGGGCCAGGTCGAGCCCGAACAGCACCCGACCCTTGACGTACACCGGGGTCTCGGGCGAGTTCACGTACTTCCGGGGCTCGTCGGCCAGCACGGTTCGGCCGGTGAACGCCACCGGCTGTCCCCGCTCATCGCGGATCGGCACCACCAGGCGCCGCTGGAAGTAGTCGCGGCCGCGGCGGATGAGGCCGGCCGCCTGCGCCTCCTCGAGGGAGTGGCCGCGGCTGCGCAGGAAGGCGGCGAAGCTGGCTCCTCCCGGCGCGTAGCCGAGCCCGAAGCGGCGCGCGGTCGCCTCGTCGATCCGGCGCTGGCTCAGAAGGCCCCGCCCGGGCTCGCCCGCGGGCAGGGCGTGCAGCACGTACTCGTAGTACTGCGCCGCCAGACGGTTCAGCTCCAGGATCCGGCGCCGCAGCTGCGTCCGCTGCTCACCCCCGGATCCCCCCCGCTCCGGCAGCTCCACCCCCGCCATCTCGGCCAGGATGCGGAGCGCCCCGGCGAAATCGGTCTTCTCGATCAGGGCCACGAACTCGAAGACGTCACCGCCCCGCTGGCAGCCGAAGCAGTACCAGGACTGCTTGGACTCGTTGACCGAGAAGCTGGGGGTCCGCTCCTGGTGGAAGGGACACAGCCCTACGTGCTCCCGACCCTGCTTTCGCAGTCGGACGTGCTGCTGCACCACGTCGAGCAGGTTCACGCGAAGCCGGATCTGGTCCCGGGCGTCCTCGAGCGGAGGCGGCCGCATGCTCGTCAGGAAGTATTACGAAGGCCCATGCTCCCGCGCCTCCCCAGCCGTCGTCTCGCCGGCGGTGGGCTCGGCACGCCTCGACACGACCTCAGGAGGGGACCCGCCCCGGCGACGCGGAGGGACGGTACGGTCCCAGCAGCTTCGAGCTCGGCCCCGCCGTCAGCACCCCGGAATCGGCGTGGCCGACCAGGTCGCGCACCGCCGCCGCCACCTCGAGGTAGGCGTCGAGCCGCACGCCGGTCTCCACCCCCATCTCGTGCAGCATGTTGACCACGTCCTCGGTGGCCACGTTCCCGCTCGCCCCGGGCGCGAAGGGGCAACCGCCCAGCCCCGCCACGGAGCTGTCGAACCAGGTCACGCCCACCTCCAGGCCCGCCAGCAGGTTGGCCAGCCCCATGTTGCGGGTGTTGTGCAGGTGGAGGCAGAAGGTGACCTCCGAGAACTGGGCCAGCAGCCGGTCCATGGTCTTCCGGACCAGCCGCGGGTTGGCCATCCCCACCGTGTCGGCGATGCTGACCCGGACGTAGCCCAGATCCTCCACCGCCCGTCCGACCATGCCCTCCAGCACCCGGTAGGGAGGGATACCCTCGAAGGGACAGCCCAGGGCGGTGGCGAAGCCGATCCCGGCCTCCACCCTGGCCTCCTCGCAGAGCCGGGCGATCAGGCCCGCCTGGGCCATGGCCGCCTCCGGGGTCATCCGGGCGTTGCTCAGGGAGTGGGACTCGGTGACCGAGACCACCACGTTGACGCCGTCCACGCCGGCCTCGATCGCCCGCACCGCCCCCCGCTGGTTGGGGACGAGGGCCGAGTAGCGCACCCCGCGCACCCGGTGGAGGCGAGCCATCACCTCCTCGGCGTCGGCCAGCTGGGGAACCGCTTTGGGGTGGACGAAGGAGGTGACCTCGATCTCCCTCAGGCCGGTGCGGGCCAGAGCGTCGATGACCTCCACCTTGCGTTCGGTGGGGATGAACGACGGCTCCATCTGGAAGCCGTCCCGGGGCCCCACCTCCCGAATCGTGACCGCCGGCGGTAGCACCATCAGCAGCGATCCTCGACGTCGGCCGTTCGGCGCCGGCTGCCGTCGCCGCACCCGCGACGCCGTCCACAGGATACGTCAGCGCAGCCGATTCCGACCCCTCGCCTTCCGCCGCCGGTCGTCCTCCTGCCGCGAGGTCGGAGCCGAGCGCCGCCCCGGCGGGCGGAACGGAAGCGATGGCTCGTCGCACACCGGTGTCCCGGTCGCCACCTCGAGCCCGTACCCCCGGTCACCGCGGCGGTACCCCCTCAGGGCAAGGCCGACGCCAGTCTCTCGACGTCCTCCTCGTTGTTGAAGAGATGCGACGAGATGCGCAACCGGCCCTCGCGAACCGAGCACGCGACCTTCGCCCCGGCCAGGGCCGCCGCCACCTCTCCGGCCCCGAGCCGGGGATGCTCGGCGGCCACGATGCCCGAGGTCTCGCCGGCACGACGGGAGCTGACCACCCGGTACCCCCGCTCCTCGAGCCGATCCGCGACCATGGCGCTGATGGCCAGCACCCGATCGTTGATGGCCTGGGTCCCGAGACTCAGGAAGAGCCCGATGCTGGCCCCCATGCCGTACATCCCGGAGAGGTTCTGGACGCCCGACTCGTAGCGTCGCGCCCCCCTCGCGTACTCCAGCCGGTAGTCGAGCTGATGGGTGATGTTGGTGGCGTTCTCGATCGACTTCCATCCCGGCTCGGGGACCCCGATCGCATCGCGAAGGCGGGGGGAGACGTAGCAAAACGAGATCCCGTATCCGGAGCACAGGCTCTTGTAGCCGTGGGCCGAGATCAGGTCGGCTCCGAGCTGCCGAGCGTCGACCCTAAGGCAACCCGCGGCCTGCACCGCGTCCACCACCAGCCACACCCCTCGGTCGCGGCAGAGCTTCGAGATCGCCTCGATGGGGGCCCGAAAGCCGTGACAGAAGTTCACCAGGCTGAGGCTCACGACCCGGGTACGCGGCCCGATCAGCTCCTCCACGTCCTCGGGATCGAACCGAAAGCGACCCCGGTCGCGGACGAACCTGACCCTGACGCCCTTCGGCGCCAGGGCGAGCCACGGATACACGCCGCTGGGGAACTCCTGGTCGTAGGTCACCACCTCGTCGCCGGGCTTCCAGTCGAGGCCGAGCGCGACCAGGCTCAAGCCCTCGCCCGTGCTCTTGAGGAAGGCCACGTCATCGGGGTCGCAGTTGACCAGGCTACCGACCTTCTTCCGAACCGCGTCCGCGCCCTCCCACCAGTGACCGACCCCGCTCGTCCCCACGCCCCGCGACATCTCGCGCAGGAACGCGGTCTGCGTCTCCACGTTGCAAACCGGAAGCGGCCCGTAGGCGGCGGTGTTGAACCAGCTCCATTCCTCGGTGACCGGGAACTGGTCACGTCTGACGGCTTCGAGATCGACTCCGGCCATGGCACCCCTTCGAACTCCCTCGATGATCGCACTCGGATGATCCCGTCCTTCCCACACCTCAGTCGTCGCTGATGTAGACGTTCTTCAGCTCGGTGAAGTCGTAGAGACCCTCGAGCCCCTGCTCGCGGCCGATCCCGCTCCGCTTGCGGCCCCCGAAGGGCGCCTCGAGATAGGAGCTGGTGTCCGAGTTGACGCTCAACAACCCGGAACGGATCTCCTTCACGATGCGGATGGCCCGGCCGATGTCGCGTGTCCACAGCGACCCGCTGAGCCCGTACTCCGTGCCGTTGGCGAGGGCGATGGCCTCCTCCTCGGTGCGGAAGGGGATGACGGTGGCCACGGGGCCGAAGACCTCCTCCCGGGCGATCTCGGCCTCCGGGTCCACGTCGGCCACGACCACCGGTGAGATGGCGTTCCCGGCTTCCAGCCCCTCGGCCATCACGACCTCACCACCGCCGTGCAGGCTGGCTCCGGCCTCCCGGGCTCGCGCGATGAACCCGAGCACGCGGTCGCGCTGCTCGGCGGAGATCAGGCTGCCGATCTCGGTGTCCGGGCGAAGAGGGTCGGCCACCCGCATCCGCGAGCCCCGAGCGGCGAGTTGCTCGACGAACCGATCGTAGATCGGACGTTCGACGATGACGCGGCTTCTCGCACAACAATCCTGCCCGCCGTTCCAGTAGACGGCCCAGGCGGCCGACTCCACCACCCTGGCCAGATCGGCGTCGGCGAAGACGATGTTCGGCGACTTGCCCCCGAGCTCCAGGCTCACGCGCTTGATGCCGTCGGCCGCGTTCTTGAGGATGTCCCGCCCGGTGCGGGTGCTGCCGGTGAAGCTCACCTTGTCGACGCGCGGATGTGCCACCAGCCACCGTCCGGGGTCCGGGCCGGCGCCGGTGACCACGTTGAACACGCCCTCCGGAAGACCGGCCTCGCGGGCGCAGCGCTCCAGCTCGAGCGCGGTCAAGGGCGTGGCGGGAGCGGGCTTCAGGACCACCGAGTTCCCGGCGGCGAGGGCGGGCGCCGCCTTCTTCGCGGCGATGGCCAGCGGGCCGTTCCAGGGCACGATCAGGGCGCAGACCCCGATCGGTTCTCGAAGCGTGAAGTCGAGTCCGCTGGCGTTGACGGGGATGGTGTTTCCGGTCATGAGCGGGACGATGCCGGCGTAGAACCGGAAGTACCGCGCCGCCGCCGCCACCTCCGCCCGGCAGTCTCGAATGGGCTTGCCCGAGCAGAGCGACTCCATTCGCGCCAGCAGGTCCTGCCGCTCGACCAGGAGCTCGGCGATCCGGTGCAGCACGAGGGCGCGGGCGGCCGCCGTCCGGCGCCTCCACACCCCGTGTTCGAACGACTCGGCGGCGGCGGCCACCGCCAGCTCGACGTCCTCGGGACCGGCGTCCGCGACGGTGGCGACGTGCCGTCCGCTGGCCGGGCTCTCGACCCGGTACGTGGCCCCGCCGGCGGCGGTGACCTCCTCGCCCCCGACGTGGAGGCGAGCCTCCCAGGGCTCCCGTGGCTGGGTCAGCGGCACCGCGCCCTCCTCAACCTAGGCACCGGTCGAGGCATCGGGGGCCGCCCCCATCCCCGACGGGTGCAAGAGGCTCCGACCGGCCTCCCCGCGCTTGATCCGGCGGCGCAGCCAGACGAAGTACCAGATGATGGCCACCACGAACACGCCGGCTGCGGTCTTATCGCCGTCGTGGAAGGCCGAGGGAAGGGTGAGCACGAGCAGCGCCCCGACCAGCCAGACGACGGTCAGGGCGAACACCGGCACCGCCCAGCGACCGAGATCGAAGCCGGTGGGAAGATGGGCGATCCGGTCGCGCCGGAAGGCGTAGGCCAGCACGATCAGCAGGTAGCCGCTGTAGGCCAGGATCGGGGTGGAGGCGATCAGGATGGCGTAGGCGTTGGGCCGGGCGGCCGCGAACAGCATCACGGCGATGAACAGGAGGCTGGTGACGACGATGGCATTGACCGGTGTGCGCGTCCTGTCGTTCACCCGGACGAGGAAGCCGCTGGCGGGCAGCATGTTGTCGCGGGACAGCGAGAAGACGAGCCTGGCCATCGCCGCCACCGAAACGACGATCAAGGCGAAGACCGAGTAGATGATGCAGACCACGAAGATCTTGGAGACGATCGGGCCCAGCCAGTAGCTGGCGATGTAGGCGATCGGGGCTGCGTCCGAAGCCGTCTTCTCCAGGTTTGGAATGGCCAGGGCGACGCAGAAGAGGGTGATCATGCCCAGGACCCCGGAGATCAGGACGGAGTAGATGATCGCCCTGGGCACGGCTCGCCTCACCCCGATCCCTTCCTCGCCGAGGTCGGAGGCGGTCTCCATACCTTCGATGGTGAAGATGCCGATCAGCATGGCCAGGAAGAAGCCATACCAGGCAGGGTTGCGGGCGGGGTTGGAGGTGGAGAACAGGAAGTCGATGCCGTGGTTCGGATGGGACAGAAAGACGATGAGCAGGATCAGCCCCAGGACCACCGTGCCCACGACCTCGGTCACCAGCGAGACGTTGTTGATACGTGCGGTCAGCCTGACGCTGAAGATGTTGATCAGGGCGACCAGGACGAAGACGCCGACCGAGATCAACGTCATCAGCAAGGTGTTGCTCGCGTCGAGGTTGAGCACACTGGCGATGAGCGGAGAGATCAGCAGCAGGGTCTCACCCCCGCTCGCCAGCATGAACGCGGCCAGGATCTCGAAGGCGATGATCCACCCCAGGCTGGGACCGACCAGGCGGGCTCCCCACTGGTAGCCGATGCCCGCGATCGGAACGCGGCTCCCCAGCTCCGCGAGAACCAGTGAGAGCAGCAGCTGCCCGACCACCACGATGGGCCAGGTCCAGATCGCGGCCGGACCGAAGTTCGTGATCCCGAAGCCGAAGTTGACGAAGATGCCGGTCGTGATCGAGATCACGGAGAACGAGATCGTGAACATCGAGAGAAAGCCAAGGGATCGCCTCAGTTGCTGGCGATACCCGAAGGCGGTCACGGTGGCGTCGTCGGCCTCGTTCTCTATCGACATGACTCCCTCCTTTCTTTCTTCTGGGCCTGCGGCGAGGCCAGTCCCTACGGCTGGGGCGGGGCTTTGGTCATCGGCTGCTCCACCTGGCCACGGTGTAGCGACCGATTCGATCCTCCTGGACGTGGAATCCGCAACCGAGAACGGTCGGGACGGCGATGGTTCCGTCCGGCTCGATGTCGAAGGTCGGCTCGACGAGGTCCTCGGCGTAGAAGATCCTCGCGGGCGACATGTCGGCGGGCAGCGTGAAGTTCGGAAGGGCGGCGAGGGCGAGGTTGAACCCGCGGCCGATGCCGGTTTCCAGCATCCCCCCACACCAGACCGGCACCGACCGGGACCGGCAGAGGTCGTGGACCTCGGCGCTGGCGACGATGCCGCCGATTCGCGCCGGCTTGACGTTGACGATGCGGCCCGACCCGAGCCGCAGCGCGGCCCGGGTGATCCCCGGCGAGCTCGCGCTCTCGTCGAGGCAGATGGGGGTGCGCAGGGCGGCCTGCAGATCGGCGAGATCGCACAGCGCCTCGGCCGCCAGCGGCTGCTCGATCATCAGCAATCCCAGCTCGTCCAGCTCCGGCCAGGGGCCATCCCGGAGCCCGGGATATCCGCAGTTGCCATCGACGCTCAGGGGAACACCCGGAAACCGCGCCGCCACCGCACGCGCCACCTCGACGTCCCAGCCAGGTGCGACCTTGAGCTTGATGCGACAGTAGCCCTCCGACAGCCGCCGGTCGACCTCCCGCAGCAGCTCGTCCACCGAATCCTCGATGCCGAAGCTCTCACCCACCGGGACCCGCTGCCGCACGCCACCCCACAGCTGGCTCAGAGTGCGTCCGAGCTTGTGCGAAGCCACCGCCCAGGCCGCGCACTCGAGCGCGTGCATCGGCCAGTGGTAGCCCTTCAGATCCGCCCAGGCTCCCGCCAGATCCGCCGGGCCCTCGAAGGTCCGGCCGGTAACCCGTGGGGCCAGGAGACCGGTCAGCGCATACCAGCTGCTGTCGTGCGTGTCCGGAGCGTAGGTCGGGACCTCGGCGCCCGGGACCTCTCCCCAGCCGACCACACCCTCCTCGTCCTCGAGGCGCACCAGGATGCTGCGCTTTTTCACCGTCGTCCCGTAGGCGGTGCGGAAGCGGGTGACGAGCGGCAGCTCGACCGAGTGCAGGACGATCCTTCGCACCCGAATCGGGACCTTCACGGCCCGGAGCCTGGCGGTGATCGAGGGCAGGGTCTGGTCGGTCACGACCTCGTCCCTCCCGTGCCTTTCCGGAGCCGTTGTCCCGTCGTCGAGCGGTCACCCGACATCAGAGCCGTCCATGCGCTCACAGCACCTCCCGGTACTCCTTGATCTCCCAATCCGACACATGCTCGATGTAGCGCTTCCAATCCCTTCGCAGCACGCCGGTGTAGATCCGGCTGAAATCGTGGCCCAGGGCGTCGACCAGGACCTCATCGGCGGCGTAGGCGGTGATCCCCTCGATCAACGTCGTGGGCAGGTGGCGGAACCGTTCGTCCTCGAACATGTTGCCCTCGCCCGGTTGGCCCGGCTCGATCCTCCTGGCGATCCCATCCAGCCCCGCCGCCACGTTGACCGCCGCCAGCAGGTACGGGTTCGCATCCGAGCTGCCCAGGCGATTCTCGAGGTGAGTGTCGTCTCCGGCCCGTATGGCGCGCAGCAATGCCGTTCGGTTGTCGACTCCCCAGGAGACGCGCACCGGTCCCCACGTGCCGGGGATGTAGCGCTTGTAGGCCGTGACCGTGGGTGCTGCAATCCCCGTCATGCCGATGGCGTGAGCAAGCTGACCACCGATGTAATGGCGGCAGGTCGCGGACAGGGAATCGGGCGAGTCCGGATCGTAGAAGGCGTTGCCACCGGTGGCGTCCCTCAACATCTGGTGCAGGTGGTAGCCAGAGGTCGGGGTTTCCCAGAGATTGGTCGGCCTGGCCAGGAACGTGGCCCGAAGGCCGAGGCTCTGCGCCACCTCTTTGATCGCGATCTTCAGGGTGACGACGTCATCGATCGCCCTGAGGCCCGGAGCCGGTTCGAGGTTGATCTCGAACTGGCCGGCGCCGTGTTCGCTGAAGATCTCGTAGACGGGCAGATCCATGCCGCGCACGACCTCGCCCAGCGCATCGATGAAGCTCTGGGTCAGCCCCAGGGCGTGGACCGAGAACCACGCCTGCCGGCCGAACACGGCATCGAAGCCTCTGTCGCCGAGCTCCGGTCGGTAGACGTAGAACTCGAGTTCAGATCCGAAGACCGGCTCGTAACCGGCCGCACCGGCCCGTTTGAGAACGCGGGCCAGGACCTGGCGAGGCGAGGGCTGCTCGACCATCTGATGGTCGAACACGTCGGCCATCACGTGCGCCGTTCCCCGTGTCCAGGGAAGCCGTCTGAAGGTCCGCAGGTCGGGCACCAGCAGGCCGTTCCCAAATCCAATCGCCTCCCCCAGGGCTTTCTCTTCGGGAGCGATGTCCTCCCACAGATCACAGGCGAGAAGCGGCAGGGCCCACGAGTGTCCGGATACCATCACGCGCTCGAACCGTCTCGCACTGACGAGCTTGCTACGGGGGACGCCGTGGAGGTCGACGGTGACGATCCGAACGCTGTCGATGCCGTCGTTCCTGAGAGCCGCCAGCACCTTCTCCCGCAGGCGCTGGGCGTCTGGGCCATCGTTCACGACGCGATCAAGGCTCGTGGCCATCTCCTGAACCCCTCAGATCACGCAGCGATCGGTATCGCTCTTCTTTCATGGCCCCGGGATCCGCCGCCGCAACCACCGGAACGGCCCCTCCCGAGCCGGATCCCCGGGGGGTAGGAGCTCGGGATGCCACCCCACCCACAGGGCCGGGCACGTCAGGCCGATCACGGCCTCGACCGATCCGTCCACGCCCCTCGCCCCCGCCCTCCAGGCCGGCGGCAGTGGAGGATGGAGACGGGGGTGCGGCGCCACCACCACCGGCTTCGGCCCCAGCAGGTCGCGAAGCTCGGGGTCGCCGACCTCCAGCTCACAGGCCGGGGCGGGGGAGGGCAGCCCCTCCCCGGCCGCGGTCACCTCGGCCCCCTCCGGCGAGGCCAGGGCCGGGTCGAGCGCCCGGACGGCCCAACAGATGGCGAGAACGGGCAGTCGCCGGCCCAACGCCTCGCGCACGAGCGATAGCTCGAGGTCGGCAACCCCGTCGTCATCGCGCCCACCGGTCGCCTGGCAACGCCATGCCGGGCTCACGACCAGTCCGTCCACCAGGTCGCACCAGCGCCCTCCGGCCATCTCGGGCAGGGAGGGAATGCCGAGCGGCACCATCCCGGCGGCGAACACGGCCTCCATGCAGCCGATTGCGTGGGCATCGAGCTCACGCCACCCGTAGCCCATGTCGGCCGCGGCCCCGGCGCCGAGTCGTGACCCGAGAACGCCGACCACCGGCCGCCGCCTCACCGCGGGGCCCCGGCACCGACCGACGCCGTCCCGGCCCGGCCGCCCGAAGGCGAGGGTCTCCCTCCACGCTCGCCGGCCCCGAAACGGTCGAGCCGAGCGGCGGGCGCCCCCTTGGTGCTCACACCGGTGTCCCGACGTGGTTCATACCGCGGTGTAGCCTCCGTCGACGACGAAGAACTGGCCCGTGATCCACGAGGAGTCGCTGGAGGCGAGGAAGAGGGCCATCTTGGCGACGTCCTCCGGCTGCCCCCACCGACCGAGCGGGATGCTCTGCCGCACCGCCTCCTCGTACTCGGGCGTGAACGGACCCGCCAGCGGCGTGTGGATGGCCCCCGGGATGATGCAGTTGCAGCGGATCTGGTACGGGGCGTGCTCCACCGCCAGCGTTCGCGTCATGGCGATCACGCCCCCCTTGGCGGCTGTGTAGGCGTCGGAGTTGCCGCCCCGGCCCGTCCGCAGCGCGGCGATGCTGGAGACGTTGATGATCGAGCCGGCGCCCGCCTTTCGCATCTCCGGGATGGCGTACTTGCAGGCCAGGTAGACGCCCTTCAGGTTGACGCCGATGGTCGCCTCCCAGATGTTGTCTTCGAGGAGCGGAGAGGGGGCATCCGTGACGCCGGGACGGTACTTGCCCCTGGCCGCGAACCACAGGCCGGCGTTGTTGTAGAGGATGTCGAGGCGGCCGAAGGTGTCCACGGCCAGCTCGACCATGGCCTTCACCTGTGCCTCCCGGGAGACGTCGCAGTGGGCAAAGACGGCCTCTCCGCCGGCGGCGCCGATCTCCTCCACCGCCGCCCGGCCGGTGTCCTGGTTGACCTCGCCCACCACCACCCGTGCCCCCTCGCTCGCGAAGAGCCGGGCCGCGGCACGTCCCTGTCCGCTGCCCGCGCCGGTGATGATCGCGACCTTGCCGTCGAGCTTCCCCATCAGCGCCTCCCGAGACCTGTGGTGAACGTCGATCCCGCCGGCGGACGGACGGCGGGGGCCGGGCTCGGCCGCGAAGGTTCAGCCGGCATGGGATCGCGAAGGTGAGGGCGCGATGGTCGGCAGCCGCTCGGGGGTCGCCCCGGGCGGTCCATCCCCGGCGTCGAGGTCGATCCCCCTCTCCGCCAGCGCGGCCGTGATCGCCCGGCGGGTCGCGGCGACGTGGCGCTCCATGGCCACCGCGGCCGCCTTCCCGTCGTGTCGCTCGAGCGCGGCCAGCAGCTCGGCGTGGCCGACCTGCGATTCGCGGCGTCTGGTGAGGGAACGGCCGATCACGTCCAGGCCGGGCGCCAGCCGCAGCCGGATGTCGTGGACGGCCTGGAAGATGTACTGGTTCCTCGAGGCGGCGGCGATGATCTCGTGGATCTCGACGTCGATCGCGCGCATCTGCGCCCGCGTCAACCCCAGCTCCCCGCGCTCCCGCTGATGCAAGGCCTGGAGACGATCGAGTTCGGGGGCCTCGATCCGTTCCGCCGCCAGGGCCGCGGCCACCGGCTCGATCACCTCCCGGTACTCGAAGAGCTGCCGTAGGTCCGAGATCTTGCCCCGCAGCCGTTCCACGGCGAGATCCACCGGGGCATGGAGGACGAACGCGCCGCCGTATTTGCCCCGACGCACCTCGATGAACTTCTGCTGCTCCAGCCAGCGCAGGCCCTCTCGAACGGCGGTCCGGTTCACCCCCAGGCGGGCGCACAGCTCCCGTTCGCTCGGCAGCCGCTCCCCGGGCAGGAACTCGTGCAGACGGATGGCCGCCAGGAGCAGCTCGGCCACCTGCTCCCCGAGACGGGTGCGGGCGGGAGCGCCCTTATGGATCAAATGTTGTACCATTTGCCGGGCATTGTAACCACGGGCCTCAGCGGCGTCAACGGAGGGGCAGGAGTGAGCATGGACGGGAGCCGGTCGAGAGCCACCGAGCCGGTGGTGGGGATCCTCGGTTACCTGGTCCCGGACGCCGTCTCCGCGCCGGGCGGCGCTGAGGGCGAGGAGCAGGCCCTCTTCGCCCTCAACTACTTTCAGAAGGCGCTCGCCTTCGGCATGTTGCCCGTGGCCGTTCCCGCCCTCGACCCCTTCCGGGCCCCGGCCTACCTCGAGCTGGTCGACGGGCTGATCTTCACCGGAGGGGCGGACATCGACCCCGAGCTGTACGGTCAGCCCCCCCACCCCCAGCTCGGGCCGACGATCCGGAAACGGGACGAGTTCGAGCTTCAGCTGGCGCGGAGCGCGATCGCGCGTCGGCTGCCCATCCTCGGCATCTGCCGGGGCATGCAGCTGCTCAACGTCGCCATGGGGGGATCACTGGAACAGCACCTGGCGCCGGGGGACCGGTGGCTGCGACACGGTACCGGGAGCCCGGATCCCGAGTTCCACCAGATCGAGGTGGTCGACGAGGAGCTTCGGGCGCTGCTGGGCCACCGCCCCACGGTGAACAGCCTTCACCACCAGGCGGTCCTGGAGCTGAGCCCCGGGCTCCGGGTCGCCGCTCGCTCCCCGGACGGGGTCATCGAGGCCGTGGTGGGGGTGGACGAGCCGCTCCTGGCGGTGCAGTGGCATCCCGAACAGCTCCACCTCGGCCACCCCGCCGGCGACGGGCCGTATCGATGGCTCCGCTCCCGGATGGCCGCCGGGCGATGACCCCACCTCGCGACGGCGGTGGTGTGGCCGGCGCGATCGGAGAGGGTGACCGAGGAGGGTACCCCTGGGGCGCGCCGGCGAAGGGGGCGAGATCGGTGCCGGCCGGCGACGACGCGTCCCCTCACCCCCCCGTCGCCGCCGGCCGGACCACGATCTCGCGGCCGACGCCGTGGACGTCGATCTCGAGCTGCAGCCCCTGCACCGGGGGCCGCGAGGGAAACCAGCGGATGCCGTGGAGCACCGCGCCGCCCAGGGAACGGAGCAACGTTCGCTCCGCCTCGGGGGAGAGCCCGGTCGGGCTGTAGAGGCCGACGGCGGTGGCGCTCTCCCAGCCCACCCCCAGCTCTGCCATCCTCGCCTCCAGGGTCTCGACGATCGAACGCAGGCGGTCCTCGGGCGTGGCCTCGGGCCTCGTCTCCGCGACGCCGGACAGTCGAAAGCCTGGCTCCGGGCGGTGACCCGGGACGGTGTAGCTGAAGGCGTAGAGCGACGGCGCCGACGGCCCCTCGAAGGCGGGGACGACGTTGGTGCGGGCGGCCGGCGGGTCGGCCCCCTCTGTCAGCCCCATGGCCCGGAGCAGCCGCACGTAGGCCGCGTTGAAGCCGTCGAACTCCGGCCGGCTGAGCGGTCGCGGGCTTCGCAGCTCGAGGCCGCAGATGGCCGAGATCGGCCGATCGGCGGCCTCGAGCTGCCGGCGAGCGGCCTCCAGCCCCTCCTCGAGCGGGAGAGGACGGAGGAGGACGGCGCGAACCAGGTCGAACCCCTCGTCCGCGATCACCCCGGAGGAGAAAGGCCGTCCCGGGGCGGCGAGGAAGCGATAGCTTCCCTCGGGAACGGAAGCGATGGCCATGGGCACATGCTAGGCCGGTCCCCCGAGCGGTCCGCGCGGGCCCGGACCGCGGCCGCCGGGGAGGGGCGCCGGGACGATCAGTAGCAGTCCTCGAAGTCGGGCGTCCGGCGCTCGTTGAAGGCGGCCACGCCCTCGTAGCGGTCGGGGTGGTCGACCATCCGCTGGTAGCACTCCAGCTCGATCTCGATGGCCTGGCCAAGCGGCTGCTCCAGGCCCAGCTTGGCCGACCGCTTGGCCTGCTGCACCGCCGTCGGCGAGCTGGCCGCGATCCGGCGGCCGATCGCCATCGCGGTCGGGAGCAGCTCGGGGAGGGACACCACCCGGTTCACCAGCCCCCAGCGGTGGGCCTCCTCGGCCGAGATCAGCTCCCCGGTCATGAGCAGCTCCATGGCCCGGCCCCGGGGCAGCAGCCGGGGCAGCATCTGGGTGCCGCCGGCGCCGGGCATGATGCCGCGCGTCACCTCCGGCTGGCCGAAACGGGCGTTCTCGGAGCAGATGATGAAGTCGGTGGCCATCGCCATCTCGCAGCCACCGCCCACCGCGATGCCGTTGACGGCGGCGAAGATCGGCTTGCGGCACCAGCGGATGCGGTGCATGGCCTCCTCGAAGATGCGGTGCTGGTGCACCCATTCCCGGGGGGTCATGGTGTTGCGCTCTTTGAGGTCGCCCCCGGCGCAGAAGGCCCGCTCCCCGGCCCCGGTGAGCACGATCACCCGCACCCTGGCCCGCTCCGCCAGCTCGGCCATGACCTGGTTCAGCCGGATGCCCATGGCCGTGTTCATGGCGTTCAGCACCTGAGGCCGGTTCAGGGTGACCAGCGCCACCCGGCCCTCCTCTCGCTCCTCGACCAGGACCGTGCCCGCCACCTCCTCGGCAACCGTCTCCGCCATTCCGTCCTCCCGCTCAGTAGGAGCGCGGCATCCCCAGGACGTGCTCGCCCACGTAGCTCAGGACCAGGTTGTTGGACACCGGTGCCACGATGGTGAGGCGCGCCTCGCGGAACTTGCGCTCGATGTCGTACTCGACCGCGAAGCCGTAGCCGCCGAAGGTGGTCATGGCGGCGTTGGCCGCCTCCCACGCCGCCTCCGAGGCCAGGTACTTGGCCATGTTGGCCTCCGCCCCCGCCTGCTCGCCGGCGTCGAAGCGTTCCGCCGCCCGGTCCCGGACCAGCCGCGCCGCCTCCAGGTTCATGTAGGCCCGGGCGATGGGGAACTGCACCCCCTGGTTCTGGCCGATCGGACGCCCGAACACCACCCGCTGGCGGGCGTAGTCGACCGCCCGGTCGACGAAGAAGAAGCCGTCCCCCAGCGCCTCCGAGGCGATCAGGATGCGCTCCGCGTTCATCCCCGAGAGGATGTAGCGGAAGCCCTTGCCCTCCTCGCCGATGCGGTGCTCGACCGGGACCTCGAGGCCGTCGAAGACCAGCTCGTTGGTCTCGTGGTTGACCATGGTCCGGATCGGTCTCACCTGCAGCCGGTCGCCGGCCGTGCGCAGGTCGACGATGAAGACCGAGAGCCCCTCCGAGCGCCGCTCCACCCGCTCCAGAGGGGTGGTGCGGGCCAGGAGCATGAGCAGGTCCGAGTGCTGCACCCGGGAGATGAAGACCTTGCGCCCGTAGATGCGGTAGCGGTCCCCGTGGCGCTCCGCCACCGTCCGCAGGTGGGTGGTGTCGGAGCCGGCGTCGGGCTCGGTCACCCCGAACGACTGGAGCCGCAGGCGACCGGCCGCGATCTCCGGCAGCCAGCGCCGCTTCTGCTCCTCGCTGCCGTGCCGGAGCAGCGCCCCCATGGTGTACATCTGGGCGTGGCAGGCGGCGGCGTTGGCCCCGGAGCGGTTGATCTCCTCCAGCACGATCCCGGCCTCGCTCACGCCCAGCCCGGCCCCGCCGTACGCCTCCGGGATCAGGACCGACAGCCAGCCGGCCTCGGTCAGGGCGGCCACGAACTCCTCCGGGTAGCGCCGCCGCTCGTCGCAGTCGCGCCAGTACTCTCCCGGGAAGCGGGCGCACAGCTCGCGCACCGCGGCCCGGATCTCGTCCGCCTCAACCCTGGTCCTGCTCTCCACCGTGCCCTCCCATGGCCGCCACCAGCGCCTCGACCTCGGCCGCGGCGAAGCCCAGCTCGGCCAGCACCTCACGGGTGTGCTCGCCCAGGCGCGGGGGTGGATGCCGGAGCGGCGGCCGCTCCCCGTCCAGCAGGAACGGCATCGCCACCGACCGGAAGCCGTCGACGCCCGGCCGCGAGACGGCCTGGAAGATGCCCAGCGCCGCCGCCTGGGCGTCGCACGCCACCTGGGCGGCGTCGCGGATGGGGCTGCAGGGCACCCCCGCCCGGGTCAGGCGCTCGGCCAGCTCCTCGGTCCCGCGGCCCCGGGTCACCGACTCGATCAGCCGGACCAGCTCGGCCCGATGCTCGACCCGATCCCGGTTGCGGGCGAAGCGCGCCTCCCCGGCCCACTCCGGGTGCCCCAGCTCCTGGCAGAGCCGGGCGAACAGGGAATCGTTGCCGGCGGCGATGACCAGGTGGCCGTCGCGGGTGGGGAAGGCCTGGTAGGGGACGATCATCTCCGTGCCCGACCCGTGCCGGCCCGGAGGCCGGCCCGAGGCCCAGTAGCTGGCCAGGTGGTAGGTCATCCAGGCCAGGGCCGTCTCGTACAGCGAGGCCACGATGCGGCGGCCGCGACCGTCCTCGCGCCGCTGGAGCAGCGCCGCCGTCACCGCCAGCGCCGCCCACATCCCCGTCCCCATGTCGACGATGGAGACCCCGGCCCGGACCGGGGGTCCGTCGGCCTCCCCGGTGACGCTCATGATGCCGGCGAAGGCCTGCATGAGCGGGTCGTAGCCGGGCCGCTCGCGCAGCGGGCCGCGGTCCCCGTAGGGGGTGATGCTGCAGTAGACGAGGCCGGGGTTGCGCGCCGAGGCCCAGGCGTAGCCGTACCCCAACCGCTCCAGCCCGCCCGGCCGGAAGCTCTCCAGGAGCACGTCCGAGCGCTCAACCAGGCGCTCCAGCACCGGACGCGCCTCCCTTCGGCCCAGGTCCAGGGCGATGGAGCGCTTGTTGCGGTTCAGGGCCAGGAAGATCGAACTCTCCGGCCCCCAGAAGGGGGGACCCCACTCCCGGGTGTCGTCGCCCCGCCGCGGACGCTCGACCTTGACCACCTCCGCCCCCAGCTCGCCCAGGATCATGGCCGCGTAGGGGCCGGCCACGTTGCGGGTCAGGTCCAGGACTCGGACCCCGGCCAGGGGGAGCGCGGTCATGCGGCCATCACCGCGGGCCGCAGGGCCGCGGTGAGCTCGCCCACGTCGTCCAACCGCTCCAGCCGCTCCAGGCAGGCGAGGGCTCGCTCCACCCCGTCCGGGGCGAGAGGGCCCGAGGCGCAGTCGCGGAACTTGGCCACCAGCTCGGCACCGGTCAGGCGCCGTTCCGGGGAGCCGCGCGGGTGCCGGACCGTCCGCTCCAGGACGGAGCCGTCGCGGAGGACGATCCCCACCGTGACCTCCCCCTCCTCCATGGGGTTGTGGTCGATCGGGACGGCCGGGTCCTCGGCCACCTCGATCCGGTCCTCCAGCTCCCCGATCTCCGACCGCCGCACCATCTCGTCGCCGAAGGAGCCCAGCCCCACCTCACCGTCGAGCAGGGCGGCGGCGACCACGTACCCCATGCTGAACTTGCCCTCCAGCCCGGTCCCCGGACGGTCGTAGATCAGGGGCGCGAGCCCCCCGGCCGGCACCGTGACCCGCACCCGCTCGACCTGGTCCGGCTCCAGGCCGTGCTCCCGGCGCAGATCCAGCACCGCGTCCAGGGCCCGGTGGGTGGCGAAGCAGCAGGGGTAGCGCTTGACCGACAGCCCGGGGTCCACCAGCTCGAACGGACGGCCCAGCCCCGGCACCAGGGTCTCGGCCCGGCCGCCCCCCGGCGCGAAGAGCGCGAAGTAGCCGTAGCGGCCCTCCAGGGCCGCCGCGCTGGCGGTCAGGCCGCGCGCGGCGAGCCGGGCGGCGTGGACCCCGGAGCGGGCGGCGTGCCCGGCATGGAAGGGCTTGGTCATGGTGCCGAAGTTCTGCCGGCTGCCGCCGGCCTCGGAGACGGCGATCGCCACCGCTCGCTCCAGGCCGTCGAGGTCCAGGCCGAGCAGCCGCCCGGCCGCCACCGCCGCCCCCACCGCGCCCACGGTCGCGGTCGCGTGCCAGCCCGCCTGGTAGTGGGCGGAGCCCAGGGCCCGGCCCAGCTTGCCCATGACCTCCACGCCGACCACGTAGGCGGTCAGCAGCTCGGCTCCGGAGGCCCCCGCCGCTTCGGCCGCGGCGAGCGCGGCCGGCAGCGCCACCACGCTGGGATGACCCTCCATGGAGCGGCTCACGTCGTCGAAGTCGAGGGCGTGGCCGCTCACGCCGTTGAGCAGCGCCGCGTGCTCCGGCGAGGTCCGCAGCCGGCTGCCCAGCTGGCTGGCCACCGGGCGGCAACCGTCCTCCGCCACCAGGTCGCCCACGATCCGGGTCACCGGCTCTCCGACCCCGGCCAGGATCACCCCGACCGTGTCCAGGATGGCGTCTCGGGCCAGCCGCACCACCTCGTCCGGGAGCGACTCCGGGCGGAGGTCCAAGGCCCAGGCCGCCAGATCCCTGCTCACGGTCATCTCCCGTACCCCTGCTCCGATTCTATGAGCCACCCGACCCGCCCGGCGCAGGCAGGAAGCCCGCCGGCGGGAGCGAAGGCAACGCCGGGGCGCCATCGCGGCCGCGAAGCCGGGCGGCCCCTCCCGGCGCCGGGCCCCGCCGGGGCGGCGCATGGCCGCCGCCCCGAGCGGCCCGGCCGTGCACCTCGCTCAGTCCTGGGTCCGCCGATCCTCCACCACCGCCTGGGCGGCCGCCAGGCGGGCCACCGGCACCCGGTAGGGGCTGCAGGAGACGTAGTTCAGCCCCAGCTCGTGGCAGAGCCTGACCGAGTCCGGGTCGCCACCGTGCTCCCCGCAGATCCCCACCTCGAGGTCGGGGCGGGTGGCACGGCCCTCGCGAACGCCGATGGCCATGAGACGGCCGACCCCATCCCGGTCGATGGTCTCGAAGGGGTTGCTGCGCAGGATCTTGCCCTCCAGGTAGCGCACGATGAACTTGGCCTCGGCGTCGTCCCGGGAGAAGCCGAAGGTGGTCTGGGTGAGGTCGTTGGTGCCGAAGGAGAAGAACTCGGCCTCGCGGGCGATCTCCCCCGCGGTCAGCGCGGCCCTGGGCAACTCGATCATGGTGCCGAACTTGTAGGGAACGCGCACGCCCTTCTCCTCCTGGACCGCCTCGGCCACCGGGGCGAGGTCGGCCCTCACCGCCTGCAGCTCGGTGACCATGCCCACCAGCGGGATCATGATCTCCGGGCGGGCGTCGACCCCCTCCGCCACCAGGTCGCATGCCGCCTCCATGATCGCCCGCACCTGCATCCGGGTGATCTCGGGGTAGAGGATGGAGAGACGGCAGCCGCGCAGGCCGAGCATCGGGTTGGCCTCTTTGAGTTGCTCGACCCGGGACTTGACCGCCTCCAGCTCGGCCAGGCGCTCCGGGTCCCGCCCGCTGACGCGCAGCTCGGTCGTCTCCGCGATCAGGTCGTCGTAGTTGGGCAGGAACTCGTGCAGGGGCGGGTCGATGAGCCGGATCACCACCGGCAGCCCGTTCATGGCCCGGAGGATGCCGCGGAAGTCCTCGCGCTGGATGGGCAGCAGGCGCGCCAGATGCCGCTCCCGCTCCTCGGTGGTGGCGGCCATGATCATGGCCCGCACGATGGGCAGCCGGTCCTCCTCCATGAACATGTGCTCGGTCCGGCAGAGCCCGATGCCCTGGGCGCCGTTCTCCCGCGCCTTCTCCGCGTCCCGGGGGTAGTCGGCGTTGGCCCAGACCTCGAGGCGGCGGATCCCGTCGGCCCAGGCGAGCAGGGTCTGGAGCTTGCCCGTGGGCTTGGGTTCGATCATCGGGACCCGGCCCAGGTAGACGCTGCCGGTGGTGCCGTCGATGGTGATCTCCTCGCCCTCGCGCACCACCACCCCGTTGGCCGAGAGCCGGCGGGCCTTGAGGTCGACGTTGATCTCGCTGGCGCCCACGATGCAGGGCCGTCCCATCCCCCGTGCGACCAGGGCGGCGTGGCTGGCCGTGCCCCCGGTGGAGGTCAGGATGCCGCGCGCCTCGATCATCCCGTGCACGTCGTTGGGGTTGGTCTCGACCCGCACCAGGATGACGTCCCGGCCCTCCTTGCCCCAGGCCTCGGCCGTGTCGGCGTCGAACACCGCCTGGCCGGTGGCGGCGCCGGGGGAGGCGGGCACGCCCCGGCCGATGGGCTCCACCCGGGCGTTGGGATCGACGCGGGGATGGATGAGCTGTTCGAGCTGCCGCGGCTCCACCCTGGCCACGGCCTCCTCGCGGGTGATCAGGCCCTCCTCGACCATGTCCACCGCGATGTTGACCGCGGCCTCACCGGTGCGCTTGGCGCTGCGCGTCTGGAGCATGTACAGGCGGCCCCGCTCGACCGTGAACTCGAGATCCTGGACGTCGCGGTAGTGGCGCTCCAGCCGCTCGGCGTACTCCTCGAACTGCCGGTAGACGTCGGGCAGGCGCTCGCGCAGGGCGGAGATGGGCAGGGTGGCCCGGATACCGGCCACGACGTCCTCGCCCTGGGCGTTGGGCAAATAGTCGCCGTACAGTTCCTTTTCGCCGGTGATCGGGTTGCGGGTGAAGGCGACCCCGGTCCCGGAGTCGTCCCCCATGTTGCCGAAGGCCATCATCTGGACGTTGACCGCGGTCCCGAGGTCGTCCGGGATCTTCTCCACCCGCCGGTAGGCGATGGCACGATCGGTGTTCCAGGAGGCGAACACGGCCTCGATCGCGGCCCTGAGCTGCTGGCGCGGATCCTCGGGGAAGTCCTCGCCCGTGTGCTCCCGGTAGATGGCGAGGAACCTCGCCACCAGCTCGCGCAGGTGCTCCGCCCGGAGCTCGGGATCGGTCTTCACCCCGGCCCGTTGCCTGGCCTCGGCGAGGGCCTCCTCGAAGAGGTCGCCGTCGACGTCCCGAACGATCTTCCCGAACATCTGGATGAAGCGTCGGTAGGCGTCGAGGGCGAAGCGCTCGTCGCCGGTCAGCGTCTTCAGGCCCTCCAGCGTCCGGGAGTTGAGACCCAGGTTGAGGACCGTGTCCATCATGCCCGGCATCGAGATCCTGGCCCCGGAGCGGACGCTGACCAGGAGCGGATTGGAGGCGTCGCCCAGGCGCTTGCCGGTCTGCTCCTCCAGCCTGGCCAGGGCGTCCTCGACCTGCTCCCAGAGGCCGTCGGGGAAGCGACGGCCCAGACGGTAGTACTCGCGGCAGGCCTCGGTGGTGATGGTGAAGCCGGGCGGCACCGGCATCCCCGCCCGGGTCATCTCGGCGACGCCCGCGCCCTTGCCGCCGAGGAGGTCGCGCATGTCCTTCGACCCCTCGCTGAAGAGATAGACCCACTTGGTCCCGGTTGTGGTCGACATGGCTCTACAGTTTGCGCCCGCTGTGAGCGGAGGCGCAGGTGGGAGATGGCGGGAGTGACACCTCCTCCGGACCGTCCCGGGGCCGGTTCGGGGGTTGACGTCGGGCGGCGCCGGGAGTAGGGTTCAAGGTGGCCCCGAGGGATACGTGCGAGGGTGCGGCGGCGGTCGAAGGGCCGTCCCGGCACCGGAGCGGCGGTCCGTCGGGGTCACTTCGTTCTCAGGCCGGCGCCGGGGCGGCGAAGCGCTCCTGGAGCCGCTCCACCAGCCCGGCGACGGGCACCCGTTCCTGGGCCATCGAGTCCCGCTCCCGGATGGTGACGGCGCGATCGTTCAGGGTGTCGAAGTCGATGGTCACGCAGAAGGGCGTGCCGATCTCGTCCTGGCGGCGGTAGCGCCGGCCGATGTGGCCCCCGGTCTGGTCGTACTCCACCCGGAAGTGCGGCCGCAGCCGGGCCTGGACTTCGCGCGCGACCTGGATCAGCTCCTCCCGCTTGGAGAGGGGCATCACCGCCACCTGCACCGGGGCGACGTCGCGGTGGAAGCGCAGCACCACCCTGGTCTCGCCCCGGACCTCGTCCTCGTCGTAGGCGTCGACCAGGAGCGTGATCATGATCCGGTCCACGCCCGCCGCGGGCTCGATGACGTAGGGCAGATAGCGCTCCCCGGTCTCGGGGTCCAGGTAGGTGAGGTCCTCCTTCGAGTGCTGCTGGTGGTTGCGGAGATCGTAGTCGGTCCGGTTGGCGATCCCCTCCAGCTCACCCCAGCCGAAGGGGAACCGGTACTCCACGTCGGTCGACGCCTTGGCGTAGTGGGCCTTCTCCTCCGGGCCGTGCTCGCGCAGGCGGAGGTGCTCGCGCCGGATGCCCAGCACGTCCGTGTACCACGCCAGCCGTTCCTCGATCCAGTACCGGTGCCAGCGCTCGTCCTCCCCCGGCCGGACGAAGTACTCCATCTCCATCTGCTCGAACTCCCGGAGGCGGAAGATGAAGTTGCCGGGCGAGATCTCGTTGCGGAAGCTCCGGCCCTGCTGCGCGATCCCGAACGGCACCCGCACCCGCATCGAGTTGAGGACGTTCTTGAAGTCGACGAACATCCCCTGGGCGGTCTCCGGCCTGAGGTAGACCTCCGAGGCCGTGTCCTCCACCGGTCCGACGTGGGTCTTGAACATCAGGTTGAAGCGACGGGGCTGACTCAGCGGGCCACCGCAGACCGGGCACCGGGTCGCATCCTCGAGGTGATCGGCGCGAAAGCGCTGTCGGCACTCGCCACGGCACTCCACCAGGGGATCGACGAAGTTCTCGAGGTGCCCGGACGCCGCCCAGACCCGTGGATGCATGATGATCGCCGACTCCAGGCCCACGACGTCGTCCCGCAGCTCGACCACGTGCCGCCACCAGAGGTTCCGGATGTTGCGACGCAGGGCCACGCCGTAGGGTCCATAGTCGTAGATCGCGTTCAGGCCACCGTAGATCTCGCTCGACGGGTACACGAACCCCCGGCGCTTGCAGAGCGCCGTGACCTTCTCCATGACGTTCTCGCGTTCGACGATCATTCGCAGGACCTCATCTGGCGCAGGATGCGCAGCGACTTGAGCCGGCGGTCGAGATGGTATTCGAGCTGGGCCTCGAGCGCGCCCTCCACCTCCGCGAGCAACGGAGGCTCGAGACGCAAGCGACGGTAGAGTTCGATGCTACCCGAAGCCACCACCCGCAGGACCTTGAGCGCCTGGATCGGGAGGAGGGGCACGCCGGGCGGCGCGCAGTCCGCGCAGACGAGCCCGCCCGCCGGCGGCGAGAAGGCGGCCGGCGCCTCGGGCAGGGGCCGGTGGCAGGCCACGCAGCGGGCGAGTTCGGGCGCGTACCCCAGAAGGTCGAGAGCGGCCATCATGAAGTAGACGGTGGCGCGCCGGGGTTCCGGCTCCCGAGCCACCTCCTCCAGGCCCCGCACCGTCAGCTCGAACACGCCCTCCAGGGGATGGCGTTCCTCGGTCACGCGGTCGGCCAGCTCCGCGATCACGGCGGCGTGGGCGGTCCGCTCCAGATCGGCCACCAGCCGGGGCCCGGGCAGCCGGACCGCCTGTACGACCACGTCCAGGTCGCGCCCCCGGGCCAGCTGCACGTCGACCGTGCTGAACAGCTCCAGGGTCGCGGCGAGGGAGCGGGTCGAGCGCCGGATGCCCTTGGCGATGGCACCCACCTTGCCGTGGTGTCGGGTCAGCAAGGTGAAGATCCGGTCCGCCTCGCCGTAATCCACCTTGCGCAGGACGACCGCCGTGTCGCGGTAGCTAGCGGCCGTCCTCGCTCCCCCCCGTCACCCGGTTCCGCTCGCGGTCGGGGGCCCGCACGCCGGGCGAGGCCAGGCCCGCCTCCTGCAACACCGCCCGGGGCCAGGGACGCTCGGATCGAAGGCGCACCCTCGTGATCCGCCGGCCGTTCACCCCCTCCACCGTCCACTGCACGTCCCCGCTGCGGAAGCTGTCGCCGGCCTCCGGCACCTCGCCCAGGGTGGCGTAGACGAAGCCGCCGACGGAGTCGTAGTCCTCGCTGGCCTCCACCCCCAGCTCCAGCCGCTGGTTGAGCTCGGCCATGGGGTAGCGGGCGTCCACCACCGCCTCGTGGTCGCTCAGGATCTGCACCGGCTCCTCCTCGATGTCGTACTCGTCGCGGATCTCGCCGACGATCTCCTCGAGCAGGTCCTCGAGCGTGACCAGGCCCGCCGTCCCGCCGTACTCGTCCATCACGATCATCATGTGGACCTTCTCCGTCTGCATGACGTGGAGCAGTTCGTCGACCTTCTTGGATTCGGGCGTGTAGCGGATGGGCCGCATCACCCGCTTCAGGTCGAAGTCGTGCGCGCCCTGGGCGAGAGGAAGCAACAGGTCCTTGATGTGGAGCAACCCGACGATGTGGTCCAGGTCTCCCTCGTAGACCGGCATCCTCGTGTGTCGGTAGCGCCGGTAGACCCGGATGATCTCGTCCAGGCTGGCGTCGCGGGGAATGGCCTGGATGTCGGTTCGAGGCACCATCACCTCGCGCACCGACTTGTCCCCGATCCGGATGATCCCGTGGATCATCTCCCGCTCCTCCTCCTCGATCACACCCTGCTCCTCGGACACGTGGAGGAGCGTCATCAGCTCCTCCTCGGTCACGTACGGGGCACGGGCGGCGCGCCCGCCCGTGATGGCGCGGGAGACGAGGGTGATGAACCACAGCACCGGGCGGAGGACCCCGGCCAGGGCGTCGACCGGTCCGGCCGTGAACAGGGCCAGGCGCTCGGCGTTGCGGATGGCCAGGGTCTTGGGCGTGACCTCGGCGAAGATGAGCAGGAAGACGGAGAGCCCGAGCGAGACGACGAGGTCCCCCCAGAACCCCAGCTGCGGGGGCAGGAACCGGAGGCCGAGGAGCGTGGTGGCGAAGGAGGCCAGGATCAGGGCCACGGTGTTGACCACCAGCACCGTGGAGAGGAAGCGGTTGGGGTCGCGCTGGAGCCGTTCCAGGACGGCGGCGGCGTGACTTCCCTCCTCGGCCAGGTGCCGGACGCGCAGCCTCCCCACCGAGGTCATCGCCGTCTCCGTGGCCGACGCGGACGCGGCCACCAGCACGCTGGCGGCGAGGATGATGACCTCGCCCCACGTCTGCGCGTCCATAGGCCAGATCTCCGCGCCGCAGCTAGCGGAAGAGCTCGCTCACGCTGCGGTTCTCGTGCACGCGCACGATCGCCTCGGCCAGCAGCGGAGCGACGCTCAGGACGGTCACCGGCGGACCCTGCTTCTCGGACGGGACCGGAATCGAGTTCGTGACCACCACCTCATCGATGGGCGCCCGGCGCAGACGTTCCACCGCGCCCGGGGTGAAGACGGGATGGGTCGCGGCGATGATGACCCGGCTGGCGCCGTGTTCCCTCAACGCGTCGGCCACCTGGACCACGGTCCCCCCGGTCGTCACCATGTCGTCCACGACCACGCAGTCGCGGCCCTCCACGTCGCCGGCCATGTCCAGGATCTCGGCCGCGTCGTCGTGGGGACGACGCTTGTAGACGAAGACCAGGGGGGCCTTCAGCAGCTTGGCCATGTTCTCGGCCCGCTTGGCGCCACCCGCATCGGGGGCGACCACGGCGCAGCGCCCCAGGGACCGGCCCTGGATGTGGTGGGCCAGGATCTTGTGGGCGGTGAGGTGGTCGGTGGGCACGTCGAAGAACCCCTCGATGGCCTCGGTGTGGAGGTCCATGAGCAGGACCCGGTTGGCCCCGGCCAGAGTGATGAAGTTGGCCATCAGCTTGGCACTGATCGGCTCCCGGGGTTGCGACTTGCGCTCCTTGCGGGCGTAGCCGAAGTAGGGGATCACGGCCGTGATCCGGGCCGCGGAGGCCCGGCGGAGCGCGTCCAGGAGGATGAAGAGCTCCATCAGGCTCTCGTTGACCGGGTGACAGGTGGGCTGGATCACGAACACGTCGTGCCCCCGCATGGAGTCCTGGATCTTGACGTCGATCTCGCCGTCCGCGAAGCGACGGACGCGGGGATCGGTCAGGGGCACCCCGATCTCCTCGGAGATGAGCCGGGCGAGCTCGGGGTTGGCCGTCCCCGCCAGCAGCTTCAGCTCACCCCAGGGAGGGCTCGCCACCTCGGCCAGCTCCACCGCCGGCAACGGTCTCCCGATCATGGGCGGGAGGCGTCCTCGGACCGGGGTCGCCGCCGCATGGCCCGCGCCGGCATGCCCACGGCCACGGCGCCGGGGGGGACGTCTCGGGTGACGACGGCACCGGCGCCGGTCCTGGCCCCGCGCCCCACGCGAACCGGGGCCCGTAGCATCGTGTCCACCCCGATGAAGGCATCGTCCTCGATCACGGTGGGGTTCTTCCTCACCCCATCGTAGTTGGCGGTGATGGTGCCCGCTCCGACGTTCACGTTCTCCCCCACGGTGGCGTCTCCCAGGTAGGAGACGTGCGGGACCCGGGCGCCGCGCCCGATCCGGCTGCGGACCAGCTCGGCGAAGCTGCCGATGTGGACCCCGTCGCCGACCCGGGTGCCCGGCCGCAGCTTGCAGAAGGGCCCGCAGTCGGAGCCGGAGCCGAACTCGACCCCCTCCAGCCACGAGTGCTCGATACGGGAGCCGTCGCCCACCGTCGAGTCGCGGACCTCGGTGAAGGGCCCGATCCGGCACCCCTCCCCGATCACCGTGCGCCCCCGGAGAATGGTGAACGGCTCCAGCACGGTGTCCAGGCCCACGCGCACGCCGGCGTCGACGAAGGTGGTCGACGGGTCGACGACCGTCACCCCGGAGCGCATCAGGTCCTCGAGGATGCGGGCCCGCAGCGAGCGCTCGGCCCGGGCCAGCTCGACCCGATCGTTGACGCCCAGCGCCTCCTCGGGGTCCTCGAGACGGACCACGTGGGTGGGCCGCAGGTGGCGGAAGACGTCCGGGAGGTAGTACTCGCCCGCCCCGTTGTCGGGCCGCAGCCGGCCCAGGGCGTCCACCAGCCGGGGGCCGTCGAAGCAGTACAGGCCCACGTTGATCTCCGGGATCGCCCTCACCTCCGGACCGGCGTCCCGGTGCTCCACGATCCGGTCCAGGCTGCCGTCGGGCCGCCGGATCACCCGGCCGTCGCGCCGGGCGGGATCCTCCACGCTGGCCAGGGTGGCCGGGACCCCGGCCCAGCGGTGGGCCTCCAGGACCCGCAGGATGGTCTGTGGCCGCAACAACGGCATGTCGCCGTTGAGGACGATCACGTCCCCGGCCAGGCGCTCGGGCGGGACCTGGGCCAGGGCGTGACCGGTGCCCAGCGGCTGGGGCTGGACGACCAGGTCGCAGGAGCCGCCGAGGTGGTCCACCACCTCCTGCTGGCCCGGGGCGACGACCACGAGCACATCCGTCACCCCCGCCTCCCGGCAGGCGCCCAACACCCGGTCGATCATGGCCTCTCCCGCCACACGGTGCAGCACCTTCGGGACCCGGGACCGCATGCGGGTGCCGAGACCGGCGGCTAGGATGACGGCCGAGAGTGGTCGGTCACTCAACAGGTGGAACGTGCGGATTATACGTTCAAGGCCCCGCGCACTGGTCCTGATCGGCTCGATCGCGTTCCTGCTCGGGCCGTGGTCCGCGGGCGCCTGCGGAGGCGCCGCCCCCGCCGGCCAGCCGGCCCGCTCCCCCGGGGAGGCGAGCCCCTCTCCGGCCGGCCCGCCGCGCGCGGTGTGGGTGCTGAGCCCGCTCGGGCTCAACGTGCACGCCACGCCGGCCGCTTCCGGCTCCAGGGTGGAGGTTGCGCCCCAGGGGACCCGGCTCGACGTGGTCGGCTCCAGGACCGTCGGCTCGGAGCGGTGGCTGCAGGTGACGGCCGCGGACACCGGCGACCGGGGATGGGTACTGGATCGGCCCGATCTGGTGATCGACCAGCAGGTCTCCCTGCACGTGGACCAGGCCTCGGGCTACTCGCTGCTCTTCCCGAGCGGATGGGCGATCGGGACCTCGGGCGCGACCACGACCTTCACCGGCACCGACGCCAGCATGCTGGTCCAGACCAGCGACGACCCCGGCCGGCTGCTCACCACCCCCATCGCCCCCGGCAAGGAGCTGGAGGAGCGGGGCCCGATCGAGGTCTACGGGGTGACGACCTACCTCACCGTGTACCGCCGCAACGGCGGCGGCTTCGAGTACGACGTCAAGGTCCGGTTCCCGAAGACCGGCGTCGGCTACCTGTTCGAGTTCGAGCAGCGAACGGGCTCGCGTCCCGACACCTCTCTCTTCGAGCAGCTCCTGGACAGCGTGAGCGTGCCCGGGGAGGTGTGAGGCGGCACCCGGCCGAGGCCGGGCCGGTCATCGCCGCTGCAGCTCGCGCTCGAGGATCCGGCGATGGGCGGCCAGCTCCAGCTCGTCGTCCAGCGGCTCCAGTCGGCGACCGAGGGCCCGGGCGATGATCAGGTCGGCGAGGTGCGGGTTCTTGGGCAGGAGGCTGCCGTGCAGGTAGGTGCCGAACAGGTTCCCGGCCACCGCGCCCTCGGTGCCGTCGGCCCCGTTGTTGCCGGACCCCCGCCGCACCACCCCGAGGGGCCGCACGCCCTCGCCCAGGAAGGTCCGGCCGCTGTGGTTCTCGAACCCGACCAGGGTCGGGGGGTCGAGCCCCAGGGCGGGGTCGGCCTCGACCACCGCGTCGCCGATGCACCGTCGGCCGCCGGCCTCGGTGGTGACGTCGAGCAGGCCCACGCCGGGGTACCGCTCCCCTTCCGCCGTCTGGTAGTAGTGGCCCAGCAGCTGGTAGCCGCCGCACACGGCCAGCACCGCGGCGCCGCCGGCGATGGCCCGGGCCAGCGGCTCGGCCTTGTGCTCGACCAGGTCCGCGTAGACCAGGCCCTGCTCACGGTCCTGTCCTCCCCCGAAGAAGAAGAGGTCGACGCCATCCATGCCCCGGGTCTCCCCCTTGCCCAGCTCCAGGACGTCGACCGTCAGCCCTCTCCAGCGGGCCCGCTGGTAGAGCGTGAGCACGTTGCCCCGGTCTCCGTAGATGTTCATCAGGTCCGGGTACAGCCAGCCGATGGTCAGCGTGTCCGCGCCGCGACTCACGTCGCCCAGTATGGCCGGAGCCAGCCCCGACGCACCAGGAGCGCCCGCAGGTCGAGCATGGCGGTGTACGTGCAGAGGACGTAGGCATCGGTCCCCGGCGGGGTGAGCTCCAGCAGCCGCTCCAGAGCCCGCTCCAGGTCGGGCTGCGGCGCCGTGGCCGGGACCTCGGCGTACTTGAGCCGGAGGGCCATGTCGTGGGCGCGTACCCCGGCCGGCACCACCACCTCGGCGCGCCGCGCCAGCAGCTCGAAGTCCACGTCCCAGATCCAGGAGACGTCACGGCCGTCGGCCACCCGGTCGTTGAGCGCGATCAGGAGGTGGCGACCGTTCACGCGCTCGGCCTCGCGCAGGTTCTCGTTGAAGCCGGTGGGGTTCTTGGCCAGCATGATGGTGAGGCGCCGACCCTGGAGCTCGAATCGCTCCTGCCGGCCGAAGGCCGCGCTCACCGTGCGCAGGCGCTCGGCCACGTAGTCCGGCCGGAGGCCCAGGACGCTGCCCACGGCGAAGGCGGCGAGCAGGTTGTAGGCGTTGTAGACGCCGCCCAGTGGCAGCTCGAGCCGGACCCCGGCGGCGGTCAACCGCACCCACTCCAGGCCCTCCAGCTCGATCTCCGTGCCCGCGATGTCCGGCGTGGGACGCCCGAAGTCCCGGTTGGGGCAGGCGTAGACGCCGTCGTGGCCGAGGTAGACGGTCGTGAACTCGAGGCTGGCTCCACAGCGAGGACAGGTCCGGGCATCGGCCGCGTGCGGCAACTCGGGCAGGGCCACGCGAGGATCGTCCAGTCCGTACCAGAGGGGCGGGCTGGCCAGGGCGAGCCCGATCTCGCCCACGCGCGGGTCGTCCGCGTTGAGCACCGCGGTGCCCGACTGGGACAGGCGGTCCAGGGCGGCGTGGATGCGCCGGGCCAGGCTCTCCAGCTCGCCGTAGCGATCGAGCTGGTCGCGGAAGAGGTTGCCGACCAGCACCACGCGGGGTCGGATCTCATCGACCGCGGTCGGGAGGGTGGCCTCGTCGATCTCGAACACGCCCCAGTCGGCGCGCAGCCGGCCGTCGAGGTCGGCGTCGGCGACCGCGGCCGCGGTGGCGCCGTAGATGAGGTTCGAGCCGGTGCGGTTCGCCACCACCCGCGAGGGCAGGCCCTCGAGCAGGCTGGCGATCAACCGGGCGGTCGTCGTCTTGCCGTTGGTACCGGTGACCAGCACCGCGCCCTGGCGCAGGTCGCCGGCCAGGCGGCGCAGGACGTCGGGGTCGATGGCGCGGGCCACGTCCCCGGGGAAGGTCGTGCCCCCTCCGCGACCGCTGGCCCGGGACAGGGTGCGCGTGGCCTTGCCGGCGAGGACCGCGATCGTCCGCCGCATCAGCCCGGCCCCCAGGCGCCCACCGACCGCGCGACCGCGGTCCAGCATCCGCGCAGGCCGGCCGCCGTCCGCTCGGCCCGGCCACGCTCCGGGAAGGCCCGGAAGAAGGCGGAGCCGCTGCCCGTCATCCGCCAGCCATCCCCGAGCATGGCAACGAATTCTGCCAGGCGTGGCTCGACGGCGAGGGCGGCACGGGTGAGCTGGTTGTCGCCCTCGCCCCCGACCCGGTCCCAGGCGGCGTAGACCCGGGCGGTGGAGACCTCGAACCCCGGCCAGGCCAGCGCGTACCACTCGTTCGAGGGACGGACCGGACACAGGCGCTCGCCGCGCCCTCGCGCCACCGCCGCTCCCCCGGCCAGGAAGAAGCCGACGTCGGCACCGAGGTCGGCCGCCACCGCCCTCAGATCGCAGTCGAGCTCGTACAGCCGCCGGAGCGCGCGCAGGGCGGCGGCCGCATCGGAGCTGCCGCCCCCCAGGCCGGCCCCGGCGGGGATGCGCTTGACGAGACGGAACCGCGCCGGTAGGTGACGACCCACCGCCGCCTCCAGCGCCCGCTGCGCGCGCAGCACCAGGTCGTCCTCCCCGACCCCTCCCTCGAGGCTGGTGCGGGGGGCGCGCTCGGCGATCAGGAGGTCGTGGAGCGAGATGGCCTGCATCAGGGTGCGCACCTCGTGCTGGCCGTCGGGACGGCGACCCAGCACCTCCAGCCGGAGGTTGAGCTTGGCGTGGGCCGGGACGACGAGGGACTGGAAGGCGGCCACGGCGCTCGACCGCGCTCAGTCGACCGGACGCAGAGCCGTCCGATAGCGGTCCGCGAGGTGCTGGTAGTGGGCGGCCGTGCGCTCCACCCAGCGCTCGGAGGCGCCGGCCAGCGGCTTCTTCACCACCGCCGGCGCGCCGGCGGCGAGGTGCCCCGCCGGGACCTCGTACCCCTCGGCGAGCACCGAGCCCGCGGCCAGCATGGCCCGGGCCCCCAGCCGGGAGCGTTGCAACATCACCGCCCCGGTGCCGACCACGGCCCCGTCCTCGATCACGCAGCCCTCGACACAGGCACCGTGGCCGATCGTGACCCCCTCGCCGATCACGGTGGGCAGTCCCCGCGCGCAGTGAACCACGACGTTGTCCTGGAGGTTGCTCCCGGCCCCGACGGTGATCGGGGCCACGTCCCCCCGCACCACCACGCCGAACCACAGGCTGGCCCGGGGACCGACCTCGACGTCGCCGATGAGCACGGCGCCGGGAGCCACGAAGGCATCGGGGTGCACGCGGGGGCGCTTGCCCCCGAGCTCGAATTCCGGCATGTGGCCTATAATCCTAGCCTCGTGTTGAATCCCGACCGGTCCATCGCCTCCCGGAGGTCGACCGCTGCCTAACACCTCTTCCGCGAAGAAGCAAGCTCGGCGCAGCGCCCGGCGCGCGATGCGCAACCGCTCCATCAAGTCTGCCGTCAAGACCAGGGTCAACCGATTCCGGCGCGGGCTCGCGCAGGGGGCCGAGGACGTCGACCGGCTGGCCCTCACCGCCATCTCCGCCCTGGACCGCGCCGTCTCCAAAGGCGTGCTTCACCGTAACAACGCGGCCCGGCGCAAGTCCCGGCTGATGAAGCGGCTCAACGCCGCCCGCCGGTCCGAGAACGCGGGAGTCGCCTCCGACCGGTAGCCCCTCCTGAACGAGGAGGGCCGCCCGGATCCTCCCCGGCCCGGGCCGTCACCGGTGGCACCGGCTCACAGGCGGGCCAGCAGTACTTCCAGGCCCAGGACCGGGTCGATCTGTCCCGACTTGACCTCCCACTCGTAGGCCAGGATCGCGCGCAGGCCGGCCTCGAGCCGGTCCCCGTCGACGGTCCGAGAAGCCTCGTACGCCTTCTGGACGACGTAGGCGTGCTGCCGCATCCGCGACTGCACCTCGGCCAGGGTCAGGCCGCGCCGCCGGTACGCCTGCACCTCGAGGACCGTGGCCAGGTGCCGGGCCAGAGCGTAGGCGATGGTCGTCGGCTTCTCTCGCTGGAGCAGGTCCTGAAGCAACCGCCAGGCCTCGGCGTCGGGGCGGGGGAGCAGGTGGTCGGTGAGCCGGAAGATCTCCTCCTGCCGGTTCACGACCAGCAGCTCCTCGACCGTCCGCTGGTCCAGCGGGTGTCCGCCCGCCTGGTAGGCGGCGAGCTTGCGCAGCTCCGAGTCGACGACCCCCAGGTCGGCCCCGGCCGCCCGGCCGAGCGCCGCCGCCACCAGCGGCGGCAACCCGTACTCCCTGGTCCGCGCCCGGATCCAGTCGCCCAGCGCCCGGCCGCGCAAGCGCTGGTACGCCTGGCCCCTGCCGCCGGCCGCGGTCACGGCCCTGGCGAGCTTGCTGCCCGCGGGCAGCCGGCCCGCGACCGTGAGCAGGAGACGCGTGCTCTCCGGGACCTCCGACAGGCCCGGCGCCAGGCCCTCGGCCGCGCGCACGGTGATCCCGCGCACGGCCACCACCCGGTACGGGTCCAGGAACGGCACCTGCAGGACGGCCTCACGCAGCCTGGCCGGTGTCAGCCCGGAGGGGTCCAGGGACTCGTACCCGAACTCCGAGGTCAGACCCTGCCGCCATCGGGCGAGCGTTCGTCGAGCCTCGTCCTCGACCAAGAAGGGCTCGTCGCCGTGCAGCAGCAGGATCTCCCGGCTCGCCACCCGAAGCAGGGTACTGCGCGCCGCCGGCCGGTGGCGGCCTGGCGGCATCCGTCGATGGTTCCATCCGCGTTGAACCAGCGGTCGCGGCGGCCAACGACGACTCACAACGGGACCACGATCGTGCCCTCCTGGCTGGTGCGGCTCACCTCGGAGATGGGCAGTCCCCGTGCCAGCGGGCCCGCCACGTCCGACGCCAGCAGCCGGGAGGGATGCGCGGCCGAGAGCAGGACCGGCGAGAGCGCGCTGCGCCCCTCACCCGGCAGCAGCAGGTCGTCGCATCCCCCCTGGAGCTCGGCCGCAACGGCGGCCTGGGCCTCCAGATCGAGATCGGAGAGGTCGCAGAAGCTGCGCCGGTGTGCGCCCACCACCCGGAACGCCAGGTCGTCGAGGGCGGGCGCGCCCGGTTCGGGGAACAGGATCTGGAAGCGCAGACCGGCGAGACCGAGCTGTTCCCCCGCGTGCACCGTCATCACCCCGGCGCCGCGCGTCACCTGCGCCTCCACCACCGCGCGCCAGGCGGTGCCGGGAAGCCCGCCGTCGGGGACGACGACCACCCCGGCCGGGTCACCGAGGCCCGCCAGCCCGCCCACGTGCCCCGGCCCGGGCGCCGTGATGATCAGGGCCGCCAGCTCCCGTCGCCACGGCGGGACGAGGTTCCCGAGCTGCTCCGCCAGGTTGGACGGGCTCGGCCCGCCGTCCGCCAGCACGTACCCGCCGGGCCCGGTCACGAGGACGGCCTGGCCCTGGCCCACGGCCAGCACCGCCACCGACGGCGAAGGCCTGGCCCAGCTCGCCAGCTCCGCCGTGCCGATCAGCGCCGGGACCACCACCCCCACCACCGCCGCCGTCCGCCGCATGGGCCCGGAGGTCCGCCGCGCCGCCAGCGCCGAGCCCAGGGCCACGTAGTAGGCCACGCCGCTCCAGGCCGAGAACCCGGGGACGGGGAGGGCGCCGCCGGGCACCCTGGAGAGAAGGGCGGCGACCTGCTCCAGGTAGGTGAGCAGCCCGACCAGCGGCAGCGCCACCAGGCGCCCGAGGGGGGGAAAGACCGCCAGGGGGACCACCAGCAGGCCCGCCGCCACCATCAACGGGAGGCAGGGCAGCACCGCGGCGTTGGCCAGCGGCGCGATCAGGGGCAGCACGTGGAAGCCGGCCACCGAGAAGGGGACGGTGCCGAGCTGCGCGGCCAAGGTCACGGCCAGCGGTTCCCGGAGCCAGGAGGGCAGCCAGGGCAGCCGGCGCTCGATCCCGGGCGTCAGGACCACGAGCGCGGCGGTGCCGACGAACGAGAGCTGGAACCCGATGTCGAGGACGAGCGCCGGCCGCCAGGCGAGCATGGCCGCGGCGGCGACGGCCAGTGACGTCCACACGTGCGTCGGCCGGCCGAGGTGGGCGCCCAGCAACGCGATGCCGCCCATGACCGCCGCCCGCAACGAGGCCGGGGTGGCGCCGCCCACCAGAGCGTAGAGCGCGATCGAGAGGAGGCCGGGGACGGTGGCCAGCCGGCCCAGCAGCGGACGCAGCGCCCCCATCGCCAGGCGGGTGAACACCGCCACCTTGAGACCGCTGAGCACGAGGAGGTGCACCAGGCCGGTGGCGGTCAGTGCCTGTTTCACGTCGGCCGGGATGCCGGCCCGGATGCCCAGGACCACGCCCACCAGGAGCTGCGCCTGGGGCGCCGGGAGCAGCCGGGCGATCGCTCGCTGGTAATGGTCGCGCAGCTGGGCCGGGATGGCCCCGAGGCTGGTGCCGTGGTGGAGGAGGGTCAAGCGTGCGGCCGTCATCTCGAGCTCGACGCCTCGCTCCTGTAGATAGGCGCGGCGATCGAAGCCCGGCTCGTCGCGCGGCAGCCGGAGCCGCCCCGACACCCGGACCACGTCGCCGACGGTCGCGCCGGGATCGCCACGGAGCTCGACCAGCACCCCGCCCGTCCCGGGCCAGCGCCCGTGGTCGGTCGTCACCTCGGAGGGAGCGACGATCACCTGGTACCAGCTCCCGGACGGCGTCACGTCGTCGGCGACCCGTCCCACGACCACCGCCGCCGAGCCGGCGAGGCGGTGAGCCCACGCCGCCGCCGGGCCCGGGCCGCCCACGGCCTCGGCCCGGACCACGCCCAGCAGCCCGGCGATCAGCGCCAGCCCGACCACGACCGGCCGCACCACCAGCGCCACCACCGTCCCCAGGGCGCAGCCGGCCAGAGCGAGCGCCCCCAGTCCCGAGCTCCCCGGCGCCAGCACCACCGCTGCCGTGACCCCGGCCGACCAGGCCAGGAGACAGACGAGCGCATCGGTCATACGCGGACGTACCCCCGCGCGAGCGCGAAGTCCGCCGGGCTCATGGTGAGCACGGTCACCAGCTCCCGGACGCTGGTGAACCCGCCGTACTGGGTCCGGTAGTCGACCACGGCCCGTGCCAGCTCGGGCGTGAAGCCGGGCACCGTGGCCAGCTCCTGGGCGGTGGCGGTGTTGAGGTCCAGCTTGGCCGCCCGAGTCGATCCCGCCGAGGGCGAGCCCAGGGCTGGCACCTTGACCTGCTGGCCGTCGCGCAGCACCTGGGCCAGGTCCGGGAGGCGGTCCGGGTCGGCGTTCGGGGCCAGACCGCCGGCGGCGGTGATGGCCGCCGACACCCGCTCCCCCCGGGGCAGGCGGTAGAGGCCGGGATGGACGACCGCGCCGGTGACGTCGATCAGGAGGCCGGCCGGCGTGGGCAGGACCGCCGTCTGGTCGATCGGAACCGGCGCCGGCGGGGCCGGGGCCGCGGCCCGCGCCAGCAGAGCCGCCGCGGCCGCCATCCCCGCCAGGGGTGGCGCCATCAGGGGGAGCAACCGCCGCCAGCCGGGGGTGAGGCGGAGCGGAAGACGGGCGAGCGCGGCTCGGACGTACGATTCCAGGTCCATGGCCGCAGGCTAAGCGGCAGCCGGCCGGCCACCAACGATGGCGGTGAAGGACCCAGGCCGGCGAGGGGGGCCAGGGCGACTAAGCTAGGATCGCGCTCACGCATCCGCCGGGACGGCCGGGCCACCCACGCTGGGGCGTGGCCAAGCGGTAAGGCAGCGGACTTTGGATCCGCGACCGAAGGTTCGAATCCTTCCGCCCCAGCCATTTCCCGGCCGCGGGCTCCGCGGACGCCACCGTCCGGTGGCGCCGGCGTTCAACCGGCTGCATCCCTGGGAGCCCGCACACGGCGACCACGGACGGGGGGTGGGAGCGGGTCGCTCACCCGCCCCACCCCCGGGACACGTCCGGCGGCGAACCACCAACCGGGGCTAGGCCGCCTCCTCGTGGCCGGACCCGCGCTCGCGGTTGGGGCGAGGCAGGGCCGGCCACCAGGTGGCCCACCCCAGGTCGAGGGCCAGCGCCGGGACCACGATCGAGCGGACGATGAAGGTGTCGATCAGGACGCCCAGCGCGACCAGGACTCCCATCTCGACCATGAAGACCAGGGGCATCACACCCAGGACCGAGAAGGTGGCGGCGAGGACCACGCCGGCGCTGGTGATGACGCCGCCGGTGCCGCGCAGCCCGGCCAGCACTCCCCGCCGGTGGCCCCGCTCGGCCACCTCCTCGCGCACCCGCGTCATCAGGAAGATGGTGTAGTCGACACCGAGCGCGACCAGGAAGACGAAGACCATCAGGGGCACCGAGTAGTCCATCGCCGCGAAGCCGAACACGTGCTGGAAGAGCAGACTGCCCGCGCCCAGCGAGGCCAGGTAGGAGAGCACGACGGTGGCCAGCAACATCACCGGTGCCACCAGCGACCGCAGCAGAACGACCAGGACGACGAGGATCACGGCCAGCACCAACGGCATGACCAGCTTCATGTCGTCCACGGTCGCGATGCGGCTGTCGAGGTCGGTGGCCGAGTCGCCGCCCACCATCGCGCCCCGGATGGGATGCACGGCGGTCCGGAGCCGCTGCACGGTGGCCTCCGCCCCCGAGGTGGCAGGCGCATCGCGGAGCACGACCGGGACCACCGAGCGGTCGCCCAGCGGGCGGGCGGGCAGGACCTGGGCCACACCCGAGACGTTGCGGGCCGCGGTCTCGACGGCCGTCACGCGGTCGCCGGGGGCCACGATCAGGGCTGGGTCCGACACCCCGGCCGGGTAGTGCCGGGCGAGCATCGACTGACCGACGGCGAAGTCGGGCGTGGTCCGGAAGACCTGGGTCTGGCTGAGGCCGAACCGGGACTGAGCGAGGCCGGCGGCGAGCACGGCCAGCACCAGCGCCGCGCCGGCCCAGACCGGGCGCGGCCGCCGTCCGATCGCCTGCCCGATCCGGCCCCACGGGCCGCGGGCGGCGGACGGCACCGTGCCCGGCCGAGGCGTGGAGGGCCAGAAGATCCACCGCCCGGCCAGGACCAGGATGGCGGGCAGGAGCGTGGTCATGGCGATCAGCGTGGAGACGATGCCGATCGCCCCTGCCGGCCCCAGCGCCCGCGTCGAGCTCATCCGGGCGGCGCCGAGGCAGAGCAGGGAGATGGAGACGGTGGCGGCCGAAGCCGCGATCGCGGGCACCGCCCGTCGCCAGGCGGCGGCCATGGCGGCGTGCCGGTCATGGTGCCGGTGCAGCTCCTCACGATAGCGGGCGATGAGGAGGAGGGCGTAGTCGGTCCCGGCTCCGAAGACCAGCACGGGCAGGACCCCGGTGGTCTCGGAGCTGATCACCATCCCGGTTCTGCTGGCCAGGAGGTAGACGGCGGCGGCGGCCACGGTGTAGCTGAGCGAGGCGGTGAGCAAGGGGAGCAGCCACAGCACCGGGCTCCGGTAGGTGAGCAGCAGGATGACCGTCACCACCGCCATGGTGGCGACGAGGATCATGGTGTCGAGTCCGGCCCAGGCGCCGACGAAGTCGGCCATTTGGCCTGCGGGGCCGGTGACGCTGACCTCGAGCCCGGCTCGCCGGTCGGACGCGATCTGCGATCGCATGGCGGAGACGTCCTGGGTCACCCGGTCGGGTGGAAGGGGGACGTTGACGACCAGCGCCTTGCCATCCTGGGACGGGATCGGCTGGCCCACCGGCAGGCCGCCGGTGAGCTTGGCGAACCGGGAGACGTCGGCCGCCACCCGGGCTCGGTCCGGGGACGTGATGCCGGTCCCGCGCACGTACACCACGGTGGCGTCCGCCGGCTGCGGCCGGGCCTGGTGGGCGAGGATGGAGTAGACCTGCGTCGACTCGGCGGTGCGGGGCAGGTACGACGTCGCGTCGTTGTTCACGACCGCGTAGATCTTCGACGAGAGCGGGCCGGCGGCCGCCATGATCAGCAGCCAGCAGGCGAGCAGCAGCAGGCTGGTGCGGGTTCTCGACAATCCCCTGGCGACGGCCGTCAGCAGGCCGTCATGGCGGGGTCGCCCGGGGTGCGGCCGGCCGGAGCCGGCTCGGGGGGAAAGGACGGACCGGAGCATGGGAACCTCCTCTCTGGACTGGTTCGTGATCCGGCTCCCACGCTATTGCCGGCGATCCGCACCGGGCGTCCGCCCCGGGTTCGAATTCGGGGGCAGCGAGGAGGACCCGGCCGGCCCCGTCTCATACCCGAGGATGATGCGGAGCCCGGCCCCGAACGCATCGGCGCGCTCGCACTAAAGTAAGGCCGGGATGGAGGTCGCGGCTCGCTCCTGGCATCGGCTGCGGACCGCGCCTCCGCTGTTCATCGATGGCGTCATGGCGGTGGCCCTGGCCGTCGCCTCCGGGATCGAGCTCCGCCTCTACGGCGCCGGCCTGAACGCCGCTCCCGGGTTCGACACCCGCACGCCGGTCATCCTCCTGCTCACCCTCCCGCTGGCGGTCAGGCGCCGCCACCCCCTCATCTGTGCGGCGCTCCAGCTGGCGGGCTCGGCGTTGATCCGCGCCCAGCCGCCGTACACGGCGATCTTCGCCCTGCTTTTAGGCGTGTACTCGCTGTGCGTCTACGGACCGATCCCCTGGCTCTCCCTGGCCTGGGTCCTGGTCGGCGCCGCCTCCCTGCAGGCCTTCCTCCCCGGGGTGCGAATGCAGGTGCCGCCATCGGTGGAGCTGCTGCTGGCCGGATTGGTGGCGTGGCTCGGTGGCCAGGCCACGCGCCAGAGGCAGGATCAGGTCCGGATGATCCACGAGCGGGCGCAGCGTCTGGAACGAGAGCGCGACCTGGCGGCCCAGGTGGCCGTGGGGGAGGAGCGGACACGGATCGCGCGAGACCTGCACGACGTCGTCGCCCACAGCGTCAGTCTCATCGTGGTCCAGGCGGGGGCGGCCCGGATGGTGCGAGGACAGCCTCCCAGGGCAGTCGCGGCCCTGCGCCAGGTGGAGGCCAGCGGCAGGCAGGCGCTGGAGGAGCTCCGCCAGCTGGTGGGCCTGCTGGGCAGCGGCCAGGAGTCCGACCCGGGGCCCCAGCCGGGCCTGGCTCAGCTCGAGAAGCTGGCGGCCAGGGTCAGGTCGGCGGGGCTGCCGGTGGAGCTCCGCGTAACCGGCCCGCGGCGGGAGCTACCGCCGGGGCTCGACCTCACCGCCTATCGCATCGTCCAGGAGGCGCTGACGAACACGCTCAAACACGCGCCGGGTGCCTCGGCGGAGGTCCACGTCGACTTCCGCGACGGGGAGCTGGGCATCGAGGTGATCGACACCGGGGGCCGGAGCCAACCCCTGAACGCGCCCTCGGCGGGCCACGGGCTGATCGGGATGAGGGAGCGAGTCGCCGTCTACCACGGGCAGCTGGAGACCGGTCCCCGGGCCGAGGGGGGCTTTGCGGTCCGCGCCCGACTGCCGCTGAAGCCGGCATGAGCGCCGCCGACGAGACCTTGCGCGTGGTCATCGCCGACGACCAGGCCCTGGTCCGAGCCGGCTTTCGTCTGATCCTCGAGGAGGCAGGGGGATTTCAGGTCGTCGGCGAGGCGGCCGACGGGGAAGAGGCCATCGCGGCGGTGCGCCGTCACCGGCCCGACCTGGTGTTGATGGACGTGCGCATGCCCAACCTGGACGGGATCGAGGCCACGCGCAGGATCCTTTCGAGCGGCGCCTCCTGCCGGGTGGTGATCTTGACCACCTTCGACCTGGACGAACACGTCTTCGCGGCCCTGCGGGCCGGAGCCAGCGGCTTTTTGCTGAAGGACGTGTCCCCGGAGCAGCTGGTCGCCTCGCTGCGGATGCTGGCCGCGGGCGAGGCGCTGCTGGCACCGTCGATCACGCGCCGCTTGATCGAGCGCTTCGCGGCGCCCGGCCCGGAGCCGGCGGCCTCACGGGCGCTCTCGACGCTGACCGAACGAGAGCGCGAGGTCCTGGTCCTGATCGCCCGCGGGTTGAGCAACGACGAGCTGGCCGCCAGCCTGCACGTGGGGGAATCCACGGTCAAGACCCACGTCGGACGCGTGCTGGCCAAGCTCGGGCTGCGTGATCGGGTCCAGGCCGTCGTCTTCGCCTACGAGAACGGCCTGGTTCAGCCGGGAAGGGGCTGACCTGCGGCCGACCGCCCGGTCCGGGGCGGGCGAGGCCGGCCCCCTCCGGGGCCGGGCCCCTATCGTCCCCGTCCACCGTGCTCGTCCGGCTCCGGCCCCGGGGGCTCGATCAGGGCCGGACCCTCGTTGGCGACGTCGTTGACCAGCGGGCCGACCGGCCGCGTGCTCAGCCAGTCGTCCGGGCAGGGCACGAGCAACTCCGCGATCCGATCGGCGCCGACCCTGGGATCCAGCCAGCGCGCCCAGTCCTCGGCGGCGACGATCACCGGCATGCGATCGTGGATCGGCCGCAGCGTCCGGTTGGCCTCGGTGGTGAGGATGGTCACTGCGGGCACGATCTCGCCGGTCGCCCCGTCCGTCCAGCGGCCGAGCAGCCCGGCGAAGACCAGACCCTCCCCCCGCGCGGGGCCGATCAGCATCGGCTGCCGGCGCCGGCCGGGCAGGGTGCGCCATTCGTAGAAGTGGCTGGCCGGCAGCAGCACCCGACGCCGCTCCAGCAGCCCCCGGAACCACCCCGGCCGGAGCGCCGTCTCGGCCCGGACGTTGATCAGCTGTCGGGGGCGACCCTCACCTCCCCAGGGAAGGGAGATCCCCCAGCGCAGGGGAGCGATCCTCACCTGCTGGCCCTCGGCCCGGAGCGCGAGCACCGGCTGGGTGGGGGCGATGTTGTAACGGGGCTGGAGCTCGTCGACCTCGAACTCGGGCTCGAGGTGGGCGAACTGCTCGGCCAGCTGCTCCCGCCCTCGGAGCAGTCCGAAGCGGCCACACACGGCCCACTCAGCCTACCACGTCGGGCGGGAGCGGCGAACGCCCGTTCGTGGCCGAGCACGAACACCCCGGTGTGACGCCGGCTCCGCCGGCCCCCCTCGTCCGCGCCTCAGGGGAGGGCGGTGACGATCTCCCGGTACTCGCTCTCGGGGAAGGCGCGCAGCGTCTCGGTGGTGATCGCCCCCGCCGATCCGATGGCGAGCAGGGCCTTCGCCACGGTGGCGTCGTCCGGAGCCTCGACCAGGGCCACCATGTCGTAGCGCCCCATGGTCAGGTAGACGTCCTTGATGGTGGCCCCCATGGAGTTGGCGATCCGGCGGGCACGCTCCAGGCGAGATGGGCTCTCCTTGATGTTCTGGATCCCGGTCTGGGTGTAACGGATCAGGGTCACGTATGCAGCCATGGCTCGGCCTCCTCAACCGTCCAGCGCAAAGGTCTCGACCTCAGTGTGGCCCGCGCGGACCGGTGGGGCCAACTCCTAACCGTGACCGCCCGCCGGGCGCCTACCCGGGCGACCCGTCTCCGTCGCCCGGGGGTTCGGCGGCCGCCACTCCCGCCAGCTGGAGGACGGCGCCCACGAACTGCGCTTCGGGCAGCGCCCCCACGAAGGCGCCGCGCCGGTTCACCACGGTCCGTGGGACGCCTTGCACCCCGAACGCCCTCGACAGCTCCGGGAACTCCTCGGCCTCGATCGTGATCGCGCTGACCAGGGGCGAGGCCAGGGCCATCCGGTTGGCCAGGCTCACGGCCTGGGGGCAATAGCGTCAGCCAGGGGTGGCGAAGACCATGATCTCGACCGGCTCACGGGCCGCGGCCAGCCCCTGGAGGCTGGCCGGGCTCAGGTCGTGCGCCCCGGTCGAGACGCGCTCGATCGCGTCCACCACGGTGGCGAACTCGAAGCCGGCGGGCAATCCCTGCCAGCGAATCCGCGGCTCCTGGTCGGGGACCCCCACCGTCAGGGTCGGGACCTCGACTCCCCCGGCGCCCCCGCCGCTGACGTCGACCACGTCGAGCCGGATCCGCTCGGGCGCCGCCGCGGCCAGGTCCTCCGCCATCTGCTTCGCGTCCTCGCAGGTCGGGCACCCAAGGCCGCTGGGCAGGATCAGGCGGCCACTGCCCGGCCGGGTGAACAGGGTGAGCTGGACCGGATCCCGTAGGCGCTCGGCGAACCGCTCCCTCAGCTGCTCGCGCAACCGGTCGGTCAGGATGCTCATCGAACCCCAACTCTATCGCGCCGGGTCGGCCGGCAGGCCGCGCCCGGGCCACCGGGGCCCCTCACCTCTCCGGGACCTCGCCCGAGACCTCGGGAGACGGACCCGGCCCGGCCGGGAGCCGGCCGGCTCCCGGTCTCGTCCCACCACTCCGGCGGCGCAGGACGGAGTACACGACCGGGATCACCACCAGGGTGAGAAAGGTCGAGCTGATCAGGCCGCCCTCCACCACCAGCGCCAGCGGCTGCGAGATCAGGCCCCCGCCCCCGGCCGTGCTCAGCCCCGAGGCCACCGGCACCAGGGCGACGATGGTGGCCAGCGCCGTCATCAGGATGGGCCGTATTCGGACGCTACCGGCCAGGGCCAGGGCCTGATTGAGCTCGTGCTCGGCACGGTTCCGCTCCACGAAGTCGACGAGCAGGATGGCGTTGGAGACCACGATCCCCAGCAACATGAGCACGCCCAGCAGCGCCGGCAGGCCCAGGGCCTGCCGGAAGAGGTAGAGGGCGAGCAGGCCGCCGATCAAGGCCAGCGGCATCGTGAGCAGGATCACGAGCGGCGTCACCAGGGAGCGGAAGAACGTGACCAGGATCACGAACACGATCGCCACCGCCACGCCGATGGCGACCACCATCTGGGTGAAGGCGTTCTCCAGCTCCTGGTTGGAGCTGCCCGAGCCGAGGCCGACCCCGGCCGGCAGCGAGAGACGGTCCAGGCGCCGGGTGGCCCGCTGGATCGCCCCCTGGGTGTCGGGGACGGTCACGTCGGCGGTCACCGTCACCTCCTGCGCGCCGTCGGTCCGGGTGATGGTGACGGGCGCCATCGTCTCGGTGACGGTGGCCACCTCCCCCAGGACCACCCCCGGGCCCAGGGGCAGCTCCGGCAGGCGGTCGGCGGTGGTGGCGCCGGGATCGAGCCGAAGCTGGAGCGCCTCCGTTCCCAGGCTGCCGACGTCCCGAGTGTCCAGGGCCGCGGCCACCGCGGCGGCCACCGTCTGGGGGGTGAGGCCGTACGCCGCCGCCCGGGCGGGATCGACGGCCACGTCCAGCTCGGGTTTGGCCGCGGCCAGGCTGGACTTCACGTTGGTGAGCTCGCGGTCGTGGGACAGCGCCGCCACCACGGCGTCGGAGGCCCGCCGGAGGTCGGCGGGGTTGGTGCCCCTCAGGGTGGCCTGGAATCCGTTGGAGCTGGGTCCGAAGGAAGACACCGCGAGCTGGGCGTTGGCGGACCCGTAGAGGCGGTCCAGGCGCCGCCGCAGGCGGTCGGCCACCAGGGCGGCCCCGGCCTTGCTCCGGAGGCGGATCGAGAGCCGGGCCACATTGGAGCTGGCGGCGGCGGTGTAGGCGCCGTAGTCGGAGCTGCCGATCGACACCTGCACCGTCCGCACGGCCGGGTCGGCCATGGCCGCGCGCTCGAAGGGCAAAAGACGGGCATCCGTCTCCGGGGCCGTGGTGCCGGGCGGCAACGTCACCGTGCCCGTCAGCTGGGTCGAGCCGCCCAGGTCGAGGATGTTCCGGGGCAGCGCGGCCAGCGTCACCAGCGAGCCCGCCAGCAGGGTGAGCGCCGTCAGCAGCACCCCCGCCTTGCGCCAGGCGCGGTCCAGGACCCAGGTCAGCAGCGGCCAGTAGAGCCGGGCGAGGAGGCCCGGCGGTCCCGGCGCCGGGGTCGTCGGCCGGACCCGGGCCCGGCGCAGGACCAGGCTGACCAGCACCGGGATCACGGTCAGGGCCACGAGCAGGGAGGCCAGCAGCGAGATGGTGACGGTCAGGGAGAAAGGCAGGAAGAACCGGCTCACGATGCCCCCCACCACACCGATGGGAAGGAAGACGGCGACCGTGGTCAGGGTGCTGGAGATCACCGGGGAGGCCACCTCGGCGGCCCCGTTCAAAGCCGCCTCCATGGGGGTCTCGCCGCTCTGGAGATGCCGGTAGCCGTTCTCGAGGACCACGATCGCGTCGTCCACGATGCGCCCCACCGCGATGGTCAGGCCGGCCAGCGTGAGGACGTTGAGCGAGTAGCCGCTCAGGTCCGTGCCCAGCACCGCCACCAGCACGCTGGTGGGCAGCGAGACCGCGGTGACCAGCGTCGCCCGCAGACTGCGCAGGAAGAGGAAGATCACCAGGACGGCCAGCAGCGCGCCCAGCAGGCCCTCCAGCAGGAGGTCGTTCAGCGAGGCGCGGATGTCGTCGGCGGCGTCGTCGACCAACCTCAGATCGTCCTCACGGCTCAGGTGGAGACCCGCCACCCGGCGGCGGATGTCGTTCGAGAGCGCGACCGCGTTGCCGTTCGGCGCTCGGATGATCTGGATCTCGAGGGAGGGCAGGCCATCGGTTCGGGAGATGCCGTTGACCGGCGCCGACGTCTCCTCCACCCTGGCCACATCCCCGAGGCGAACGGGTGCCGGCGGCCCCGCCCCTCGGGCCACAGGGGCAGCCCCCAGCGGCAGCGCCCGTAGGTCGGCCAGGGTCTGCAGCCGGCCGTGGACCGTCACCGGCAGGGATCGGCCGCCCTGGAGCGACTCCCCGGCGGGGAGGTCGACCTGGGCCGCGCTCAACGCCTGCTGCACCTGGGGCAGGGTGACCCCGCGCGCCACCATCCGGGCGGGATCGAGGGTGATCATGATCACCCGGCGGGCCCCACCCGACACCCGCACCTGGGCCACGTCCCGGGCGTCCCGCAGGGCGGGGACGATGACCTGGTTGGCCTCCCGGGTGGCCCGGGCCAGGTCGCCGTCACGGGCGGCCAGGGAGTAGGTCATCGACGGCGCTGAGCTGAAGTCGAAGGTCTGCACGATGGGCCGGCCGGCGCCGGCGGGGAGCTGGACCTGGGCGAGCCGCTGGTTCACCGCCTCCTGGTCCTGCTGGAGCGAGGAGTCGAGGCCGAACTCCACGGCCACCTCCGAGTACCCCTGCGAGGAGGTGCTGGTGACGTGGGTCGCCCCGGGCAGCCCCTCCAGCTCCGCGTCCAGGGGCTGGCTCAGGTCACGGTCCACCTGCTCCGGGCCCGCCCCGGGGTCGGGGATCAGGACGAAGACAGCGGGGAACTGGATCGAGGGCAGCAGCTCCTCATCGATCCTGGTGAGGCTGAAGACCCCGCCGGCCATCAGGATGGCGGCGAACAGGATCACCACCGCCCGGTTGCCCAGGCACCAGCGGATGACGGCACGCATCGAGCGCGAACTCCCCTCCGGCCGGCCCCGCCCGGGGGCGAGGCCGTACTCCTCGGCGAACGCCTGGCCCGACCCCCGGGCCCCGTTCAGCCTACCTCCGGACGCAGCCACGGGGTCCCCTGGCGGCGGGACCGGGAGGTCGCCGGCCCTCAGGGCACCAGGTTGATCAGCCGGTCGGGCACGTAGACCACGCGGCTCGGCCGCTCGCGGCCGAGGGCCCGGCGCACCGCCTCGCTGGCCAGCGCCCGCTCGATCGCCGAGCGCTCGTCCAGGCCCGTCGCCACCCGTAGCCGATCTCGCACCCGCCCCGCCACCTGGACCACCAGCGTCACCTCCGGCTCGGCGGCCAGCTCGGGGTCGGCCGTGGGCCAGGACGCGTCCGCGCACAGGCCCTCTCCGCCGATCCGCTCCCACAGCTCCTCGGTGATGTGCGGCGCCATGGGGTGGAGCAGCAGGATCATGGTCCGCACCGCCTCGTCCCATGCCTCGCCCCGTTCACCGCCGCGCTGCAGGTGGTCCTGCATGGCGTTGGCCAGCTCCATCAGCGCGGCCACGGCGGTGTTGAAGTGGAAGCCGTCGTAGTCCGCGGTCACCCGCTGGATCGTCTGGTGGGTGCGGCGCCGCAGCAGGGCCGGGTCCGCCCCGCTCCCGGTCACCGGGAAGCTCCCCGGCTCCAGCGTCAGGCGCCAGACCCGTTGCAGGAACCTGACCGCTCCCGACACCGCCTCGTCGGTCCACTCGGCGTCGTCTTCGGGCGGGCCGATGAACATCTCATAGACCCGGCCGGCGTCCGCCCCCTCCCGCCGGACCAGGTCGTCGGGGGCCACCCCGTTCCCGTGGGATTTGGACATGACCTGCCCGCCCCGCTTCACCATGCCCTGGGTGAACAGACGGGTGAAGGGCTCGACGGCCTCGACCAGGCCGGCGTCGTGCAGCACCTTCTGGAAGAAGCGCGAGTAGAGCAGGTGGAGGATGGCGTGCTCGACCCCTCCGGTGTACTGATCGACCGGCATCCACCGATTGGCCAGCCCGGGATCGAAGGGCCGGGTCTCCTCCTGGGCGCTGGTGTAGCGCAGGAAGTACCAGGAGGAGTCGATGAAGGTGTCCATGGTGTCGGTCTCGCGCCGGGCCGGCCGGCCGCAGGCCGGGCACGAGGTCCGGTAGAACTCGGGCAGCTCGGACAGACGCCGGTAGGTCCGGGGCAGCAGCACCGGGAGCTGCTCCTTCGGCACCGGCACCACCCCGCAGGCGTCGCAGTGGACCACGGGGATGGGGCAGCCCCAGTAGCGCTGGCGCGAGATCAGCCAGTCCCGCAGCCGGTACCGGGTGCTGCGGGCGCCGATGCCGAGCCGTTCCACGTGGTCGGCGACGGCGTCGAACCCGGCGCGGCTGTCCAGGCCCGAGAAGGGACCGGAGTTGACCATCACGCCCGGCTCCACGTAAGCCTCTTCCAGCTCGCCGCGCGGCCCGGACGGCGGCGCGATGACCTCCCGCACGGGCAGGCCGAAGCGCCGGGCGAACTCGAAGTCGCGCTGGTCGTGGCCGGGCACGGCCATGATGGCGCCGGTGCCGTAGCCCATCAGGACGTAGTCGGCGATCCAGATCGGTACCCGCTCCCCGTTCAGGGGGTTGACGGCAAAGCCGCCGGTGGGGACCCCGGTCTTCTCCCGCTCGGTCGAGAGGCGATCGATCTCGCTCGCCCGGCGGGCGCGCTCGACGTAGGCCCGGACTTCCTCGCGATGCTCCGGAGTCGTCACCCGCTCCACCAGCGGGTGCTCGGGGGCGAGGACCATGAAGGTGACCCCGAAGAGCGTGTCCGGCCGGGTGGTGTAGATGCGCAGCTTCTCCCCCTCCAGGCCGAGGACGGGGAAGTCCACCTCCAGGCCGTGGCTGCGGCCGATCCAGTTGGCCTGCATGACCCGGACCTTCTCCGGCCAGTCCCGCAACAGGGCGAGGTCGTCGAGCAGCCGGTCGGCGTAGGCGGTGATGCGCAGGAACCACTGCTCCAGGTCGCGCTTCTCGACCACGGCCCCGCAGCGCCAGCAGCGCCCCGAGATCACCTGCTCGTTGGCCAGCACGGTCTCGTCGACCGGGCACCAGTTCACCGGGGCCAGGGCCCGGTAGGCCAGCCCGCGCTCGTAGAAGAGCAGGAAGAGCCACTGCGTCCAGCGGTAGTAGGAGGGATCGCAGGTGGTGACCTCCCGGCTCCAGTCGTAGAGGATGCCCAGCATGGCCAGCTGCGCCCTGGCCCGGGCGATGTTGTTGCGCGTCCAGACCTCGGGGTGGATGCCGGCCTTCATGGCGGCGTTCTCGGCCGGCAGGCCGAAGGCATCCCAGCCGAACGGGTTGAGCACCTCGTAGCCGCGCATGCGCTGGAAGCGCGAGTAGAGGTCCCCGATCACGTAGTTGCGCATGTGCCCCATGTGCAGGTCCCCGCTCGGGTACGGGAACATGACCAGGTTGTAGTACTTGGGCCGGTCGGAGGCGTCGGCGGCCCTGAGCACGCCCCGCTCCTGCCAGATGCGCTGCCACTTGGGCTCGATGTCCTGAGGCACGTAGCCGCGCCGCTTCGTCACCGCCATGGGAACTTCACATGTTAGCGTCGAAACGATGCGGAACCTCTACGCACCCTGGCGCATGGAGTACATCGAGGGTCCCGCCCTGCCCGGCTGCCTCTTCTGCCGCCTCTGGGCGGCGCCGGCGGACGACGATCGCCGCAACCTCGTCGTGTGGCGGGAGGAGGGGGCCATGGTCGTGATGAACAGGTTCCCATACAACAACGGACACCTGATGGTCGCCCCCAGGCACCACGCCAGCAGCCTCACCGAACTCGACGACGACCGGACGCTGGCCCTCATGCGCCTGGTCCGGCGGTCGCTGGAGGTCCTGCAGGCGCTCATGAAGCCCGAGGGATTCAACGTCGGCGTCAACCTCGGCCGGGTGGCGGGAGCGGGCATCCCCGACCACGTGCACGTCCACGTCGTGCCCCGCTGGAACGGAGACACCAATTTCCTCCCCGTCCTCGGAGAGGTCAAGGTGATCAACGAGCACCTGGAGCGCACCTGGGAGAGGCTCGCCGCCGGCTTCGCCCGTCCCTGACGCGGCGCGCGGGCCGGGCGGCCATCCGCCGGCTCACCGACCCGCGACCGGCCGGGCGCGGCGTCGGCGGCGGCTACGCTATCATTGCGCCGGTCGCGGGGGTTGGGTCGAGAGACCTCTGGCACTCGTTGGTACGCTCGCACGGGGAGTTCGCTTGGGTTCGGTCATCAAGAAGCGGCGCAAGAAGATGCGGAAGCACAAGCATCGCAAGATGCTGAAGAAGACGCGTTGGCAGCGCCGCGCGCACGCCTAGCCGAGAGTCCGCGCCGCGCCGCCGTCCGACCCGGGCCCGCCCGGAGCGAGGGGAAACCGAGGACGGTCTTCCTCGCCGCCGCTCACAGGGAGGTGTCGCTCGCCGTCCAGTCCCGCCGGAAGCGATCGGCGTAGGCAGCGGCCGCCTCGTGGTCGTCGACGAGCAGGTCGAGTTCGTGGTTCACGGAGAGGCCGTCGTACGACCAGTTGGCGGAGCCGACCAGGAGACGATCGCCGTCGAAGAGCGCGCTCTTGGCGTGGAGTTTGCCTCCGCCCGAGGTCGGGTACCAGCGTGCCTCCACGCCGTGAGCCGTGAGCGACTCGAACCCGGCGGCGTTGACGCTCTCCTCGTCGCGGTCCAGGACGACCCGGACCCGTACGCCCCGGCCCGCGGCGGCCTCGAGGCCCGCGATCACCTCCCGGTCGGTGAGGACGTAGACCTCGGCGACGATCGCGTGTCGCGCCCCCCGGATCGCCTTCAGCAGGGCGGTGCGGATCGAGGTTCCGGGGGTGGTCTCGAACACCGGCCCGTCGGCCGGGGAGGGCGCGCCCCCCGGCCGTCCGGCGGCCAGTGACCAGTCGTAGAGGAAGATCGCCCTCAGCGCATCGAGCGCCGTCGGCAGCCGCGTCTCGATCGCGTAGTCGTGGTTGCGGGCACTGGTGCGGCCCCAGTTCATCCCCCCGGCCAGCCCATCGCCCCCCACGAGCAGCAGCTTGACGTGGTCGATCTGGTGACGGCGCTGGTCGACCGGGTAGGCGCGCACCGGGACGCCGACCGCCTCCAGGCGCCGGGCCGTCCGCGCCGTCTCCGCCACCGTCTGGTCGAGGACCAGGCGCACATCGGCCCCCCGGTCCCGGGCGGACTCGAGATCGGCCTCCAGGTCCGGCCGGTCGAACTCGTACATCTCCACCCAGACCGGCTGGCCCGGGCCCGCGGACGCCAGCATGCGCCTCACGGCGGTGAAGATGGAGGCGTCCTGCCAGAGGCGGTAGACGGCACCGGCCGGCCGGGAGGGGGCGGCGGGGAGCGACGCCGTCGGCCGGCCGGCGCCCGGGGAGCTGCAGCCGGCCAGCGCCCCGCCGACCGAGAGCACGAGGAGCAGGGAGAGGGGGATGGTTCGCATGGCGCGGGCCAGGGTAGGCGCCGGCGGGAGCCGCGCCCATGGCGCCGGTAAAGGTCGGGCTCAGAGCGGCTGGACCGGCGTCCCGGCGCGCGCCCGAACGCGGTCGGCGGCCCGGCCTTCCCGGATCGCCACCTCGAGAAAGCCCATCGAGCCCTCGTAGACGAAGAGTTCGCCCGCCGGCGCCTCGCTGAAGGTCCTGGCCATGGTTCGGATCTCGGTGTCGGCGATGCGAAGCCCGCGGACCGGCGGCTTCACGCTCGTCACCAGGTTGCCGAAGTCGTCGACCCAGAGCACGGCCGGGCCGGAGAGGGGCAAGGGCTGAAGGCTGCCCTCCAGCGGTCGCCCCAGCGCGGAGGGCGGCCTTTTCGCGGCCAGGGCGGCCGCCGCCGGGGCGAACACGTCCCGTCCTTCGAACGTGGGCGAGGCCCAGTCCGGCCGGGTCAGCACGAGCGACGTCGAGGGACGCGCCGGAGGGGAGCCCGCGGCCGCCTCGGCCAGCACCAGGCCGAAGACGCCGTTGTCCGGGCCCACGTACCAGGAGCCGCCGAGCTCGAAGGCCACGGCCCGACGGGCGCTCCCGACGCCGGGGTCGACCACGACCAGGTGCACGGCGCCCGGCCCGAAGTGACGGGTCCCCGCCCAGAGCACGAAGGCGCCGGAGACGACGTCGAAGGCCGGGACCGTATGGCTCACGTCGACCAGGACCGCCCCCGGGCAACCCTCCAGGAGCCGGGCCTTCATGGCGGCCACGTACGGCGATCCGGCCCCGAAGTCGCTGGTGAGCGTGATCACGGCGGCCGCGTGCCGCGCCGACCCGCTCACCGCCACGCCTCCACCGATCGGCCGGTCCCGGCGACCGATGCCCGTGTCCCTTCGGCCGCGGCGGCCTCCGAACGCCCGGCCGGACACGGACGGCCGGAAGCTCCGGCGCCCGCCGGAGGCGAGGCGACCCCGGCGCGGACCCCGGCCGGCCCCTCGGACGGGTACAGCATCAAGGGCAAAGTGTAGGGTGCGGGGAGCGGTGCGCCCGGGGCGGAGTCGCGCCACCGGTATACTGGCCCCGTCCACGGGGCGATAGCTCAGCCTGGGAGAGCGCCTCCCTCGCACGGAGGAGGTCGGCGGTTCGAATCCGCTTCGCTCCACCAAGCCTCCCGTCCTCTCCGTGAGGCCGGCAGTGCCGCTCGACGAAGGGGCGCGGTGGCATCCCGGGCACGGTTTCGAGTTCGGGCTCGGGGGCGCCGTCCCGGCGCGACGCGCTCAGGGACGGATCTCCAGCACCAGGTTGAAGGGGGTCGCGGCGGCGCGTCGGAAGCGCCGGAAGCCGGCTTCCTCGGCCGCCTCCCGGAGCCGCCCCTCACCCGCCTGTGCCCCGAGCCCGAGGCCGACCTCCTGGGCCAGGGAGGAGGGCTGGCAACTGCTGTCGTGTTCGTGCGCTATCGTTGGCCGCTGTGAACTTGAAGCAGTGGGCGCGCGCGCAGGGCATCCACCCCGTGACCGCCTACCGCTGCCTCCGGTCGGGCAAGCTTCCCGTCCCGACCAGGCGAGTCGGTCACCCGATCCTGGTGGACGCCCCGGCGCGGTCCCTGGCCGGCGTGACCGCCCGCTCGCGTGTCCTCTGCCGATCAGCGCCCCGATCTGGATCGACAGGTGGCGCGTGTCGCCACTTGGGCAGCCCAGGAGGGGCTCGCCGTCGGGCGGATCGTGACCGAGGTTGGCTCGGCCCTGAACGGAAAGCGTCGGGAGTTCCTGGCTCGGCTGCGTCACCCGACCGTGACCACCATCGTGGTCGAGCAGACGATGACCTGGTCCGAGACGTGACCGAGATCCTGACCAGCCTCTGCGTCCGGCTCTACGGCCGGCGCTCGGCCGCCCATCGCGTGGAGAGGGCGATGGCAGCGCTCCAGCACGATGGCCCGTAGGGGTGCCCCACGAGGGGGTTCCCCATCGAGGGGTCCCCATCGGAGCGAGCTCCGATGGGGTGCCCCGGGACGAGTCCCGATGGGGTCCCCAGGCCAGCCTCGTGGGGAGCCCCGTAGGTACGCGGCCCCGAACGGCTGGACGCTGCAGGCGTTCCAGTTCGCCTTGGACCCCACGCCGGAGCAGTGGCAGGTCATCCGACGGCAGTGGGGCGGGCGGCGCTACGCCTACAACTGGGCGGTCCGGACCCTCAAAGCCGATCTCGACGCCTACCGGGAGAGGGGTGCCCCACGAAGCCAGCTTGGGGACCCCATCGGAACCGGTTCCGATGGGGAGCCCCTTCGTGGGGAGCCCCAGACCGGTGAGTCGAAGGAGCCGCCGTCGTTCTACGGTCTCCGCTGGCGCTGGAACCGGGCCAAGGCCACCGAGTGCGTGGATGGGGAGACCGGCGAGGCCTGGTGGCCCCAGATCTCCAAAGAGGCCTTCGCCAACGGCATCAAGGATGCGGTGGATGCCTACTGGCGCTGGCAGCAGTCCAGGGCGGGCAAACTCGACGGTCGCCGGGTCGGCTTCCCGAGGCTCAAGCGCAAGGGCCGAGACCCTGACCGCTGCACCTTCAGCACCGGGGTGATTCGGGTCGAGCCCGATCGCCGCCACGTCACCCTGCCCAAGATCGGCACCGTGCGCACGTGCGAGAGCACCCGCCGGCTGGAGCGGCTGATTCGCCTGGGCCGGGCGCGCATCCTCGCCGCCACCCTGAAGCGGGTCGGGGAGCGGGCGGTGGTGGTCTTCCGGGTCGAGATCCAGCGGCCGCAGGGGTGCCCCACGAGGCCAGCCTCGTGGGGAGCCCCGCAGCGTGGCCACCCTGATCCGGCCTCGACGGTCGGGGTCGATGTCGGCGTGCGCTGGTTGGCCACGGTGGCCACCGCCGAGGCTGTCATCGAGCGGGTGCCCAACCCGGCCCCGCTGGCCCGGAACCTGACCATGCTGCGTCGGCTCTCGCGGTCCATCTCCCGGAGCCAGCGCGGCTCGAATCGCTGCCGGCGCAAGGAGCGGCGCCGCGCCCGGCTCCAGGCCCATATCGCCGCCATCCGACGGCACGAGATCCATCGGCTCACCACCCGGCTGGCCAAGACCCACGGCCGGATCGTGGTGGAAGGGCTGGACGCCGCCGGCATGCTGCGCCAGAAGGGACTGCCCGGGGCGCGGGTGCGGCGCCGGGGACTGGCCGACGCGGCTCTGGCCGAGGTCCGCCGGCAGCTGCGCTACAAGACCACCTGGTACGGCTCGGAGTTGGTGGAAGCCGACCGGTACTTCCCCAGCTCGAAGACCTGCCATCGCTGCGGCTTGGTCCAGGACATCGGCTGGGCCGAGCACTGGAGGTGTGACGGCTGTGGGGCGCGCCATCAGCGCGATGACAACGCCGCGATCAATCTGGCGAGGTATCGCTCGCCCGGGGCACCCCACAAAGCCAGCTTCGTGGGGGCCCCGCCCGTAGGCTCAGTTGGAGCCTTCGTGAAGCGCAGAGCCGCGGTAAGACCCGGGCTTCCCGGGCACGCGGCGAGGAAGCGCGAAGCCCGCGAGGGCAACCCCGTGAGGGGTGCCGCATGAGACGATCGCTTACTCAGCGGCAACGGCAGACAGATGACCGTGGAGGCGGCGTAGTAGATCCGTCCCACCGGGTTCAGGTTCGCGGACAGGGAGTCGGCGGCGAAGGGCTCGACCAGCATGACCGTGCCGTCCTCGGCCAGCGCCTCGCGCACGTGGCGCAGGGCCCCGACCGGGTCGCCCATGTCGTGCAGGCAATCGAAGAAGCACACCAGGTCGTAGCCCCGGCCGGGGAAGTCCTTGGCCGAGGCCACGGCGAAGGCGGCGTTGGCGTCCACCCCCTCGGCCCGGGCCAGCTCGGTGGCGCGGGCGATCGACTCCGGATGGTAGTCGAAGCCACGGATGGTCGAGCCCGGGAAGGCCCGGGCCATGAGGACGGTCGAGACGCCGTGGCCGCAGCCGACGTCGGCCACCAGCGCCCCTCGGTGCAGCTTCCCCTCGACCTCCTCCAGAGCCGGGATCCACTCGGCGACCAGATGGGCGCGGTAGCCGGGTCGGAAGAACCGCTCCGTCCCCTCGAACAGTTCCGGGTCGTGCTCGTGCCAGCCCAGCCCCTCCCCGCCCCGCAGCCGCTCGGCGAGCTTGGACCAATCCTTATAGGCGGCGCTCACCACGTGGTACCCACCCAGCACGTAGACCGGGCTGTCCTCGTCGGCGAAGGCCATCGCCTCCTCGGGGAGCAAGGTGAAGGTTTCCGCCGCCGGGTCGTACTGGACGTAGCCGCTGGCGGCCTGGCCGGCGAGCCATTCCTGCACGTAGCGCTCGCGCACCCCGCTGCGCCGGGCCAGATCGGCCGCCGTCAGCGGCCCCGCACCGGCCATGGCCCGCCAGAGCCCCAGCTCCCCGCCCACCAGCATCAGGACGCCGTTCATGGCCGCCCCCATGTCGGTGACGACCTGACCCAGGACCCGCTCCAGCCGCCCTTCATCCACCCCTTGCGTGCGAGTATCCATGCCCGATCCTCCTGTCACCTGGCCATCGCCCATCCCGGTCGCCGGCTTCCGGCCGGATCGGCGGGCTGGGACGCGGACGCCCGCCGCTCCCGGCGGAGCCGGGTGCGGCCCTGGGCGCCCATCCCCTGGAACGGCCCCCGGGGCGGCTCCGCGGTGATGCTAAGGGCGGACCGGGCCGACGACCTCCGTAGCCACTACGGAACCCCGGTCGCGGCTACCAGTCGTCGTCGCCCAGGTCGTCGGCGCCGAACCCGTCCTCGCCGCCCTCCGAGCCCTCCTCGGACTCGGCGCCGCCCTCGCGGCTCCGGCTGGTGGCGAAGGTGGAGATCAGGCGGCGCAGCTCGCCGCCGCAGTGAGGGCAGGCCGGATCGGGGGCATCGAACCGTGGCAGCAAGGCCGAGGAACGCTTCCCGCAGGACTCGCAGACGTACTCGTACAGCGGCATCCGATTGCCGATGATGATTATCACGATCCCGCCCGCCGGGGCAACGGATGGCGTGGCCGGCGGGGCGGATCGTCCCTCCTTCCGGCTCAGAAGTTGGAGACGATCCAGAAGAGCACCATCCCCCAGGCGTTCCCGGTGAGGCGGGGGATCGACCCGGCGGCGACCAGGAGCAGGCCCACCAGCACGTACCCGGCCGCCGCCGCCGGCGACTGGCGGTAGAGCACGATCTGGACGACCGCGTGGAGGACCCCGAACCACAGCCCGGCGATCCCGACCGCCCGCCAGGTGAGCGGTCCCGGACCGATCAGCGCGCGCTGGACCAGGGCCAGGAGGTACGCCATCCACGTGGCCTCGGCGAGGCCCCAGAAGGGCAGGTAGAGGGCGAGCACGACCGCGAGTCCCAGCCGGCGTCGGGCGGCGTCGAAGTGCGAGGTGGTGAGGCCGTACCGGGCCGCGACCACGAGCAGGGCCAGGTAGACCAGACAGTACGCCCCGCCCAGCAACAGCGAGCGCCGCCAGCCCCGTCGCCCGAGGCCGATCGTGGCCGGCGCCTGGCGGGCCCGCAGCATGGCCAGGGGAGCGGCGAGGAGGGCCAGCTGGACGACCAGGCCCGACCAGAAGGCGCGCGGCTCGGGATAGGCGGGAACCAGCCTGGCCACCAGGGCCCCGATCGCCGGCGCCAGCAGGGCCAGGGCTTCCGAGACGCGAAGTCGCGACCGCCCGGCCGAGCGGTCGATCACTCCCCTCACCGCCCAGCAGGGTAGCTCAGATCCCGGTCCCGAGGCTGGCGGGGGCGGAGAGCCGGGTGATCCGGCTGAATCACCCCCGGCGAGCGGTCCCACCGCCCATCCAGGCACCCACCGCGGCCAGCCTCGCGCGCAGGCAGCAGGTCACGGCCGCGGCCGCCGCCGGCTCGCCCGACCCCAGCTGCGCCAGCCCGGCCAGGAGCCCCGGCCGGCCCCGGCTGCCGACCAAGAGGGCGTAGGCCAGGAAGGACGCCTTCTGCCCCCATCGACACCAGCGCAGGGCGGACAGGGTTTCGTTGTAGGCGACCGCGCCGCGCACGGCGGCCGAGCCCGGGTGACGATCTCCGGCGCGCGGGGCCGGATAACGGTCGACCACCGCCGCCGGATCGTAGACCAGCTTCCAGCCCTGGCTCCGAGCACGGAGACAGACGGCCAGCTCCCACATCGGCTGATCGTCGCCGCAGCCCCGCAGCCCCGGGTCGAGGACCCAGAGCTCCCGCCGCAGGCTGAGGTTCACGCCCTTCAGGAGGTCGACGAGGTGCACGGCCCCTCGACCCAGCTCCCGGGGCCCGGCCATCCGTCCGTACCACGTCATCCGGCCCACGGCTCGGGCCGCCCCCCCTGCCGTGCCGTCGAGGCAGTGGAGCACGTCGCGGCCTCCGGCCCCCCCGACCCCGGGCCGGCGATAGTGCGACCCGAGCCGCTCCAGCCAGTCGGGCCGGGGCACGGCGTCGTCGTCGGTCAGCGCCACCACGTCGCCCACGGCCGCGTCCACCGCCGCCCGCACGGCGTCCGTCACACCGGCTCCCGGCATCGGGCAAACCGCGATCGGGAAGGGGGTACGGCTCCGCCAGCGCTCGGCCACGGATCGGGTGGCCACGTCCGACGCCGGGACCGCGACCACCACCTGGTCCGGCCTGCGGGTCTGCATCGACAGCCCTCGCAGGCAGGTCTCGAGGTGGCCAGGCCGCCCACGGCTGGGCACCATCACGCTGATCCGCGTCACCGCGGACCTCCCTGCGGGCGCCGGGCGCCCCCGATCGTCCCGCCGGAGGTGACGGCGGCCCCCGGGATGGAGTTGCCGGCGCGGCCTTCCACGTGAAGGGATACGTCCACGGCCGCCGGGCGGCGCTCAGGCGCCCCGCTTGTCGACGCAGAACGGGCCGATGACGAGCGAGTCCAGACCCGAGGTGAAGAAGGTCCGGAGCGCGTCACGGCCGCTGTCGGCGACCGGCTCCCCCTTGAGGCCGAAGGGAGCGTTGAGGACCACCGGCACCCCGGTGATCCGGCCGAAGCAGTCGATCAGGCGCCAGTAGAGCGGGGAGCGAGCCCGGTCCACGGTCTGGACCGTGGTCGTGCCGTCGGCCTGGATCACGCCCGGGATCCGCACCGCCGCCTCCTGGCGAACGCGGTAGGCCGTGGTCCCGAAGGGAGCCTCCTCGCAGCCCTCGAAGAACTCGGCCGCGCGCTCCCGCAGTACCGAGGGCAGGAAAGGAGGCCAGGGCCCCCGCTCCCGGAGGGCCCCGTCCACGCGATTCCCTCCCGCCGGGTCCCGGGGGTCGAGGAGGATGGAGCGCTGGCCCAGAGCGCGCGGGCCGAACTCCGACCGGCCCTGGAACCAGCCCACGCTCCAGCCCCGGGCGAGACGGTGTGCGGCGGCGGCGGCGGGGTCGTCCACCCGCCGGTAGGCGAGTCGGCAGCCGGCGAGGGTGGCCTCGACGGCCGCTTCGCTCTCCTCCCGGCCCCAGTCCACCCGGTCGACGGAGCCGATCCTCCCCCGCCCCCCCATCGCGAGCTGAGCGGCCAGGGCCGCGCCCAGGGCCGTCCCCTCGTCGGCGGCGGCCGGCGGCACCACGATCCGGTCGACCACGTGGCTCTCCGCGATCCGGCCGCAGGCCTTGCCGTTCAGCGCCAGCCCGCCGGCCAGGGCCAGCGTCCGGCAGCCGCTGACGGCGACGGCGCGCCGGGCCAGGGCGAGCAGCGCCGACTCGACCGCCTCCTGGGCGGCGAAGGCCACGTCCCGGTGGAGATCCTCGATCGGGGCTCCGGGCCGCCGGGCCGGGCCGAAGGCCCGCTCCAGACCGGACAGGTCGTGGGGATGGCGACCCAAAAGGCGGGCGCCGTCGACCAGGTAATCGTCCTCTCCGACCAGGAGGAAGGGCTCCATCGAGCACCCGCGCTCACCCTGCGCGGCGAGGTCCATGACCCTCCACTCCTCTGAGAAAGGCGTGAAGCCCAGGTACTGGGTGACGCGAGCGTAGAACAGCCCCAGGGAATCCGGGAAGAGCCTGCGCTCCAGGAGCTGGAGGTGGCCGTGCCGCCTCACCCAGAGCGAGGTGGCGGTTCGCGAGCCGCGTCCGTCCGCCACCAGCACGGCCAGCTCGGGGGCCTCGCTCATCGCCGCCGCGCCGAGCGCATGGCAGTAGTGGTGCCCGAGCCGGAGCACGGGGCGCGGCGAGGAGAGGCCGACCGCCGCCATCGTGTCGGGGCCGGAGGCGGAATCGCGACGGGAGCGGACGAGCCGCGCGGCCGCGTCCATCAGCCACCATCGGCTCGGCCGCACGCTCCCGCGCAGGAGGGCGAGGAGATCGTGCCCGACCGCGACCAGGGGTGGGGGCCGGGAGACGCCGATGGCGGCGATCTCGTCCGGGTCGATCGAGGCGTACGCGATGGCGGCCCGCAGGGCGCGGACGGGGAAGCCGCCGTCGTGTTCCACCCGGCTGAGCCGTTCCTCAGCGGTGGCGAAGACCACCTCGTCGTCGCGGAGCAGACAGACCGAGGCGTCGTGCGAGCCCCCGTTGATCCCCAGCGTCCACATCCCAGACCACGTCCCTTCCCTCCCCCACCGGCCAGGCCGGAGCCCGTGGCGGTCGCGACCGCGGCGCCCGCCCCGGCGGCCCGCCCGGGCATCGTCTCCTCCACGACCCCGGCCCACGGGCCCAGCCACACGACGGGGCCGACCCCGCAACCTCCATGCCCTTCCACGATGGCACGAAGACCCCCGTCTTGTCCCGTCCCGATCTGGAATCGGAGCGGGCGTCAGGCGCCGATCAGGCGCCCGTCCCGAGCGGCGGCCGTCGCCCCGCCCAGGGGCGCGCCGCCTCCAGCTGGGCCGCCAGCCGAAAGAGCGTGGCCTCGTCGCCGAAACGGCCGGTGAACATCACCCCGATCGGCAGCCCGGCCGCCGTCCAGTACAGGGGGACCGACATCGCCGGCTGGCCGGTCACGTTGGCGAGCACGGTGAAGGAGGCGAACGGGGTCGCCCGCAACAGCGGGAAGAGGGGATCGTCGTCGGGCGCCTCGAAGGAACCGAGCGGTGCCGGAAGCTCGGCCATGGTCGGGGAGAGGAGCACGTCGAAGCCGGCGAAGGCCTCCGCGATCCGGCGGCTCACCTGCTGCAGGAGCCCGACCGCGAGCAGGTACTCGCCGGCGGTGCGCTGCCGTCCCATTTGACTCAAGGCCCGGGTCAGGGGCTCCAGCTGCTCCGGGGCGGGCTCCCGGCCCAGCCGCCGTGCCCACCAGTCCACCAGCGCCGCCTGGCCCGCCGACCAGAGCACGAGGAAGGCGTCGGTGATGGCCCCCGGGTCCAGGTCCGAGAAGGAGTGCTCCACGATCTCGTGGCCCAGCGACGCACAGAGGCGAGCGGCGTCGGTCACGGCGGCGACGCATTCCGCGTCCACCGGCAGCCCGGTCGGGGACTCGGTCACCACGGCCACGCGCAGGCATCCCGGATCCAGCTTCACCTCCTCGGCGAAGGGCCGGGCCGGCTCCGGCGCCAGGTAGGGATCGCCCGGGGCCGGCCCGGCCGTCGCGTCCAGGAGAGCGGCGCTGTCCCGGACACTGCGGGTGATGGCGTGCTCGCACACCAGCCCGCTCATCACGTCCCCGAACGCGGGCCCCAGGGTGACCCGACCACGGGTGGGCTTGAGCCCGAAGAGACCGCAGCAGGAAGCGGGAATGCGGATCGAGCCCCCGCCGTCGCTGCCATGGCCCATGGGCACCATGCCGGCGGCCACGGCCGCGGCCGTCCCGCCGCTGGACCCGCCCGGCGACCGCCCCGGATCCCACGGGTTCCGGGTGGGCCCAAAACGCCGGGGCTCGGTGGTGGGCAGGATGCCGAACTCGGGGACGTTGGTCTTGCCGACCACGATCAGCCCCGCCCGGCGATGGCGCACGACCAGCTCCTGGTCGTGCTGGCTGACGTAGCCCTCCAGGAAGGCGGAGCCCTCCCGGTGGGGGGCCCCCGCCAGCTCCGCGATCAGGTCCTTCAGCACGAAGGGCACGCCCGTGAAGGGACCCTCCGGCAACGGGCCGCGCGCCCGCTCCAGGGCCTGGTCGAAGAGCGGGGTGATGACGGCGTTGAGGGCCGGGTTGAGCCGTTCGATCCGGGCCACGGCGGCTTCGACCAGCTCACGAGGCGCGATCTCACGCCGCCTCACCAGCTCCGCCTGGGCGGTGGCATCGACGAACGCCAGCTCATCCATCCAGCACCTCCCGGGACCTCCCGCACCGTCCAGCGCCGACCTGGCCTCGGCCGGCTCCGAGCGCAGCATAGGGCGTGGGAACCCAGGTGACGAGCGGCCCCCCGCGCCGCTCACAGCCCGGGCCCGAGCGGACGGGAGCCCGCCGCCCGGCCCTGGTCCCCGCAGCCCGAACCGACCCTCAGACCTCGACCAGGCCCTTGCGCACCGCGTACAGCACGGCCTGGGAGCGATCGTAGATCCCGAGCTTCTCGTACATGTTGCTGACGTGGTTGCGGACGGTCTTTTCGCTGATCTTGAGCCGGTAGGCGATCTGCTTGTTGGCCATCCCGCCGGCCAGGAGCTTCAGGATCTCGATCTCCCGGCTGGTGAGCCCGTCGTAGAACTCCTTCGGGGTCGTGGTCCCGGTCAGCATCTCCAGGACCCGGTTGGCCACCGCGCTGGCCATGACCCGCTCGCCGGCCATGACCGCGAGCAGGCTCGAGACGATGGAGTCCGGCTTCGAGTCCTTCAGGATGTAGCCACTGGCGCCCGCCTTGAGGGCCTGGATGACGTTGTTGTCCGCGTCGAGGACGGTCAAGAGGAGAACGCGGACCTCGGGGAACTCGGCGACGATCCGGCGGGTGGCCTCGATGCCGTCGAGGTTCGGCATCCGCAGGTCCATGAGGACGACGTCCGGCCGCAGCCGGCCGGCCATCTCGACCGCCTCGGCACCGTCCCCGGCCTGCCCCACGACCTCCACCCGAGGATCCTCCTCGAGCAGCCGGACCAGCCCGGCGCGAAAGAGCGTCTGGTCGTCGGCGACCAGCACCCGGACCTTGGTAGCGGTTTGGGTCACCTGGACATCTCCTTGGCAATCCTCGGCACGACGGCTCGCACGGTCGTTCCCCGGCCGCCGCGGCTGATGATGTTGACCTCACCTCCGAGCAGCGCCGCCCGCTCCCGCATGCCCAAGAGCCCCATGCCGCCTTGCCCCTCCTCCCCCAGCCGCTGCAGGCCCCGGCCGTCGTCACGGACGGTGAGGGCCACCCCGTCCCCCACGGCCTGCAAGAGGACGTCCACTCGAGCCGCCCCGCTGTGCAGGCGCACGTTGTTCAGCGCCTCCTCGACGATGCGGTAGAGGTTGTGGGCGACGGCGGCGGAGATGCAGGAGGGCCACCGGGTGGAGACCCTGAGCTTGGAGCGAATGCCCGTGCTGCGCTCGAAGCGGCCCAGCAACTGGCGGACGCTCTGGACGAAACTGCTGTCGATGGAGGGCTCTTCTCTCAGCTCGTACAGGAGCTGGCGGAGGTTGGTCAGCACCTCACGGGTCGACTCCTGGAGATGGTCGACCCGCTCCACCACCTGACGCTGGCCGGACTGGTCGAGCTTGAAGCTCTCCATGTCGACGACCATCTGGGTCAGGATCTGCGCGACCGAGTCGTGCAGCTCTCTCGCCAGCCGTCGCTTCACCTCGCTCTCCGCGCGGCGCGTGAGCTGGTCGAGCTCATCCGGCCCGAGGCGCGCCAGGGCCTCGTCCCGGGTCTCCCCGGGCCCTCGGTCCTCCTCGCACCCCGCCTGCCGCCACACCCTTCGTGAACCCTCCTCTCGCATGGGACCTCCGTAGCCTCGAAACAGGTCGGCGGTCCGCGCCCCGGAACCCCTCTTCCACTGCCGACCCACCGCTGGTGAGTCAACTGAACTAAACCCTGTCGGAAACACTGAAGTCAATGGTCAGAACTGACCATTCCGGATCCCTCCTGTCCCAGGTCCGCCGGGGCTGGACGCGCTGGACCGGCCCCGCCCCGTATTTCGGGGCCGCCGGGCCGCACCCCTTCCCGGCGCGCCCACGGGCAAGTCCCCCGGGGCCGGGACAGAGGTCCCATTGGCATTCCTCACCCCAGAGGTCATCCTTGGGGAAAATCACGAGGTCGATATCGCGTGATCCGGGGGGACGCGGACCTCGTACCTGGACCTGGGGACAGGGAACATCGGGGATAGGGAAGATGGATCGAAAGGGACGCAGCATCATCTTCTATCGAGTCGTGTTGCCCGTCTGCACGGGCGTGAACCTGGGGCTGGGCATCCTGATGCTGGTCCTGCTCCACCCGCTCAACTGGTTGAACTGGATGGAGCTGGTCACGGGCGTGCTCTGCTGCGTCATCGCCGGATCGCTGGCCGCGGCCGGGGCCTCGAGATCGTACTGGGGCTCGGCGATGGAGCGCCAGGTGTCCGCCTGGCGGCGGGTCGTCGACACCATCTTCCACTGGATCGAGGAGGCGCCGGTCCCCGTCGACTCCATTCACACCCTGAAGCGTTCACTGGACGAGGCCATCGCCTCGGAGTGAGGAGGACGCGGCGCGCCGGCCGCGGCCTCACCCGCCTCCATCCGTCCTGGTCGCCGGGCCAGGGCGAGGCAGAGCCGGGCGGCGTCGACCGTTCCCAGACCGCTGGCGAGATCGTAGCCGGGCCGGGCGCGGAAGCCGGGCACCGTGACCCATCGTCCCTCCGCGTCCGGGAACGACTGGTGGTTGTCGCCGACGGTGACGTCCACGATCCCGCTCCCGGGGCCGCGGGCGGCCAGGGTGTACAGCCGGCCGTTCAACCAGCCGAGCCGGGTTCCGGCGAGCTGGTCCGCGATCGCGACCAGCCCGGCGAAGAGCGGCGCCGCCTCGCTGGTCCCCCCCAGGAGGTGGTAGCCGGGCTCCGTCCACCCGCCGGCGAAGCTCCAGTACACGACCACCGACCCGTCCAGGGCCGCGCTCAGGCTGACGTCGGGCACGCCCCGGTGGTCTCCCACCGTTCCGGCCACGCCGTCCTGGAAGGCCGGCCGGGGGAAGAGACGCGAGAGCCCACCCCCGCCGGCCCCGGCCGTGGCCCGGGGGTCGCCGCCCAGCACGGAGCCGGGGTCGTTCCAGACCGCGTCCGGCGCCTCGCGAACGCCGGCGTCGTCGAGCTGCAGTCGGGTGCCGCCGACCGAGGTGACCAGCGGGTCCGAGGCCGGCCAGGAGACCACGGGATGCCGGTAACAGCAGCTCCCGTCCGGGAGCGTCTGCGTGGAGCCGGTGTCGCCCGCGGCCGCCACCACGGTCACGCGCCGCGCTCGGGCCAGCTCCAGGCCCTCGCGCAGGGAGGGCATCGCAGCCGGGGTGGGGAGGGCGGTCTCGGCCTCGCCGAAGCTCTCCACGATCACGTCGGCGAGGTCGTGACGGATCACCCACTCCTCGGCCCGCTCGATGTCCGAGAACCCCTGGAGCCCGTCCGCGTCGGAGAGCGGGACGGCGACCACCAGGAGGGCGGCCCCGGGAGCCATCACGTGCGCCCACTCCACGTCGAGCGAGGTCTCCTCCGCCCAGGCCACCAGGCCGGGGTCGGCGTCGTCGAAGGGGGGAAGACCCGAGGGCGCGATCACCCGGATCCACGGCGGGTCGGGCAGCGACAGCGAGCGATCGAAGCGGGACAGGTCCTGCTCGATGGTGGGGGATCCGTAGGGGTCGATGACCGCGATCGTGCGCCCACGGCCGTCCAGCCCCCGGGCCAGGAGTGCCGGCAGACCGTAGGCACGCCGCACCTGGTCCGGCCCGTAGCAGGCGAGGCGGAAGAGCCGCCGGCAGGTCGCCGTGCTCGGCGGCCGGTCGAGGGCGTGCCCGGGGAGCGGCAGGGAGAAGGGCGGGCGAGGGACGGCGCCCCGGGCCGGCCCGTGGCCCTCCACCGGCGCCCCGATCGCGACCACGGCGACCAGCGCGCACGCCAGGGCACGAGCCGAGCCATCGGAACGATCCATGCACCTCCCCGCAGTTGCCACGACGTAGTCCAGACGTTGAGCGCGACGCCGGCTCCCCGGGCGCCGGACGTCAAGGATAGAGTCCGGCACCGGCAAAGGCAAGCTGCGAACTGCCGATCGCGCCCGCAGAATGAGCGGTGATGACGGGGTATCGCATCCTCGATCCTGACGGCAACCTGCTCGACGGCGCTCGACCCCGGCTCGGTCCGGAGGGGGCGGTGGAGGGGCTGCGGTGGATGCTGCTGAGCCGCGCCTTCGACGCCCGGGCCACGGCGATGCACCGCCAGGGCAGGTTCGGCACCTACAGCCCCGTCCGCGGCCAGGAGGCGAGCGTGGTCGGCAGCTCGATGGCGCTGGACCCCACCGTGGACTGGATCGCCCCCTCCTACCGGGAGCTGCCCGCCCTGGTCCGGCACGGGATGCCCCTGGAACGGGTCTTCGCCGGCTACCTGGGCAGGGGCAAGGCGGCGCGCATCCCGGACGAGGTCCGCCTCCTGCCCAACCAGGTGGCGCTCGCCACCCAGCTCCAGCACGCCGTGGGCCTCGCCTGGGGGCTCGCCCTGCAGCGGAAGCCGGGGGTGGTGATGGCCTACTGCGGCGAAGGCGCCTCCAGCGAGGGCGACTTCCACGAGGCCTGCAACCTGGCCGGGGTCAAGCGGGCGCCGGTGGTCTTCGTGCTCATCAACAACCAGTGGGCGATCTCCACCCCGCGCTCGGTCCAGAGTGCGGGCGAGCTGTACCGGCGGGCCGAAGGCTACGGCTTCCCGGGCGTTCAGGTGGACGGGAACGACCTGCTGGCCGTGTACGAGGTGGCGACGGAGGCGGTGGAGCGGGCCCGGGCCGGTGAGGGCCCGACCCTGATCGAGTGCCTCACCCACCGTCAGAGCTTCCACAACACCACCGACAACCCGCGCCTGTACCTGCCCGAGGGCTGGCTGGAGCAGGCCGAGCGCGAGGACCCCATCCGCCGACTGGAGGCCTACCTGGCCGCCCAGGGCGTGTGGGACGACGGCGTCCGGGCCGCGGTGGAGGCGGAGATCGCCGAGCAGATCGAGGGCGCCCTGGAGACGGCGCTGGCCATGCCCGCGGCCCGCCCGGAGGACCTGTTCGACGACGTCTACGCCGACCCTCCCGAGCGGCTGCGCCGGCAACGGGAGGAGCTGCTGGGCCGGGCCGGGGACTGAGGAGGAGGCAGGCGATGGCGCCGCTGACCATGATCGAGGCCATCCGGGACGCCCTCGTCCACGAGATGGAACGGGACGAACGGGTGATGGTGCTGGGGCTCGACGTGGGCCGGCTGGGCGGCGTGTTCCGGGCCACCCACGGCCTCCTGGAGCGGTTCGGTCCGGAGCGGGTGGTCGACATGCCGCTGGCCGAGGGCGCCATCATCGGCAGCTCGCTGGGCCTGGCCCTGAGCGGCCTGGTGCCGGTCCCCGAGATCCAGTTCCTGGGCTTCACCCACCAGGCCTTCCACCAGATCGGCCCCCAGCTGGCCCGCTACCGCTTCCGCAGCCGCGGCCGCCACCACTGCCAGGTGACGATCCGGGCTCCCTTCGGGGGAGGGGTGAGGACGCCCGAGTTCCACCCCGACGCCATCGAGGCCCAGTTCGTCCAGACCCCGGGCATCAAGGTGGTCTGTCCGGCCACCCCGGCCGACGCCCGGGGGCTGCTCCTGTCCGCCATCCGGGACCCGGACCCGGTGCTGTTCATCGAGCCCCAGCGGCTCTACCGGCGCGGCCGCGAGGAGGTGCCGGAGGGCGACGCCACCGTGCCCTTCGGACGGCTGAGGATCGCCCGCCCCGGCTCCGACCTGACCCTGATCGCCTGGAGCGCCGCCGTCGAGCTGTGCCTCCGGGCCGCCGAGCGCCTGGAGGAGGACGGCATCTCGGCCGCGGTGCTCGATCTGCGGACGCTGGTGCCCCTGGACGTCGCCGGCCTGGTGGCGGAGGTGGCACGCACCGGCCGGGCGGTGGTGGTGCACGAGGCCCCCCTCTCGGCCGGGTTCGGAGCCGAGATCGCGGCCACGCTCCAGGAGGAGTGCTTTTACTCCCTGGACGCGCCCGTGGCCAGGGTGGCGGCCTGGGACTCCCCCTATCCCACCGGTCCGCTGGAGGCCTGGTATCTGCCCACGCTGGAACGCGTGGTGGAGGCCGCCCGGCGCACGGCCGCCAGGTAGGACGGCGGCGCGGCCGGGCCGTCCCGCCGGCGGTCCCTGCCCGCTCACCGCTGGCAGGTCGGACAGTGGTAGACGAGGCGGGCGTGCTCGCCCAGGGGCCGGACCCGCACCCGGGCGCCACAGCGCGGGCAGGGCCGTCCGCCCCGGCCGTGGACCGCCGCCGGCCGGCCGGAGAAGCGGCGGGGCGCGGCCCCGCCCCGGAGGTTGGCCAGCATCCAGCTTCGGACGAGGGCGAAGACCTCGCCCAGCTGCTCGTCACTCAGCTCGTCGCTGGAGCGCCAGGGGTCGAGGCGCAGCTCCCAGAGGGCCTCGCACCGGTACACGTTGCCGATGCCGGCGCAGATCCGCTGATCGACCACCAGCTCCCCCACCGGCCTCGGCCCCAGCGCCCGGGCCCGGGCCAGCACCAGGTCGAGCTGGAAGTCGGGGGCGCAGACGTCGGGGCCGAGGTGGCCGACGCGAGCCCGGACGTCACGCACCAGCTCCATCACCGGTGCGGCGAAGCAGACCGCCACCCAGGGACCGAAGTCGAGCACCGCCCGGACCTGCCAGTCCGGCCGCCGCCAGCCCTCGCCGGGGCGGTAGAGGTGCCAGGCGCCCCGCATCCGCAGGTGGGAGTGGAGGACGAGCCCGCCCGTGAAGCGCAGGAGAAGGTGCTTCCCGGCCGCCTCGGCATCCTCCAGGGCCCGGCCCCGAAGGCGGGCCAGATCGGGCGGACGGGCGGCCAGCACCGTCCGGCCGCCGACCCGCTCCCGCAGGGCGGCGGCGGTGCGCCAGACGGTGTCGCCCTCGGGCATCAGCGCGACCGCCGGTGGACGTCCGCCGCGACCGCCGGCCGGCTCAGGCCGTCCGCGGCCACGCCACCATCCCCCGGGGCGAGCTGCCGAACCCGGACTCGGCCAGCGCCGAGGCCAGCGGAGAGGCGCGGACGGCGACGCCGTCGACGCGCTGGACCTCGAGCCGTCCGCTCGCCGAGGCGAGCGCGACCAGGGCGCGCAGGTGCTCGGCCCCCACCTCACCCCAGGTCCAGAGCGAGCGACCGCCCCGCTCCAGGTAGAGGCGCAGCTCCCCCGACTCGGTCACCACGTAGGCGCCGGCCGCCCGGGCCGGCCTGGCCCCGGCCTCGTGCTCCGGCCAGGGGAGCGTCGCCCCGTAGGGATTGGCGGGGTCGGTGGCGGCCAGGGCCAGCACCCGGCCGTCGGGCTCCCGGCAGGAGCGCAGGCGATCCACCGCCCCCGGCAGCGCGAACTGAGATCCCCCCAGCCCGGCCACGAAGTAGCCCCGCCGGGCCCGGCCGGCCTCCTCCATGGCCCGGAGCACCGGGTAGAGGGCGGCGAAGCCGCCCGGCCACCCCTCGGCCACAACCGCCTCCCGGGTGAGGACGCCGTGCCGCTGCAGCAGCACCCCGGCCTGGGCGTAGAGGCGCTCGGTGGAGGTCGTCCGGGGATCGAGCAGGTCCCGGACCAGCGACCAGCGTCCGGCCGCCCGGGGCGGGACCCGCTGCAGGAGGGGGCGGCGGGAGGAGGCGGCCCGGCGCGCGGACGCGCCCACCAACCGGAGCGGGGCGAAGGTGTCGTTGGTCACCTCGCCGGCCCAGACCATGTCCCAGAGCGCCTCTAAGACCGCGTCGGGATCGCCGCCCCCGACGGCCACGCACAGATCGGGGAAGAACGAGGCCCCCCGACGGGCCAGGTGGTCGCGGATCCTGGCCTGGAGCTCGCCCGCCGCCGCTTCCCGGGGCTCGGGCACCAGCCGCCCCGCCTCCGCCCGCAGGTGCAGGGAGATCCTCCCGTCCCCGGGCCCCAGGGGCCCACGGCCGACCCACACCACCTCGCCCCTGGCCACCAGCTCGTCGAGCAGGGCCGGGCGGTAGCCGGGGACCCGCGCCCGGAGCACGTCGCGCTCCACCGCCGAGACCGGGAGGGGCAGCCCCTGCAGGGCGGCCACGCATTCCAGGACCCGATCCGAGGTGGCCGGCCGGGGCGCCTCGGAGGCGGGCGGGACCTCGATCCCGTGCCAGGCGGGGAGGAACCGGGCCAGGGTCTCGGGCGCCACCGGCTCCGCCTCCCGCCGGAGCGCGGCCAGCGAGCGCCGGCGCAGGATGCGCAGCACCTCCGGATGCCCGTACTCCCTCCCCTCCCCGCCGCCCCGCCGGAAGGTGCCCGCCACCAGGTCGCCGCGCGCGACCAGACGGCCGAGCGCCGCCTCCACCGCCGCCGCCGAAAGCCCCCACCGCGCCGCCACCTCCGTGGCCACGAAGGGGACGTGGGTGCGCGCCCAGCGTCGGAGCAGGCCGTCGAGCGCCCCCTCCACCGGCTCCAGGAAGGCCGCCGGCAGCCCCGGCGGGGGCGTGGCGCCCAGCCCGTCGCGGTAGCGACCCGCGTCCTCGGCCGCGATCCAGCGCTCGGCGCCGGCCAGGCGCAGGCGGCAGGCGCGACGCTCCGCCTCCAGGCCGGCGAGCCACCCCGGGCCGACCCCCCGAGCCGACAGCTCCCCCTCCTCCAGGTCCCCGAGCCGTGCCAGGAGGTCGTGGGCCTCGTCGGCGTCGCGGGGAAACGTCTCCGGCCTGAGACCCTGGAGCTCCAGCTCGACCTCGGCCACCACCTCGGGATCGAGCAGCTCGCGCAGCTCCTCGGTGCCCAGCAGCTCGGCCAGCAGCTCGCGGTCGAGGGTCAACGCCTGGGCGCGGCGCTCCGCCAGCGGGGCGTCGCCCTCGTAGATGTACTGCCCCACGTAATCGAAGAGCAGCGAGGCCGCGAACGGGGAGGCGCGCTCGGTGTCCGCGGCCACCACCCGGACGCGGCGGGCGCGCACGTCCGCCAGCAGCTGGCGCAGGGCGTCCAGGTCGAACACGTCGGTCAGGCACTCACGGAGGGTCTCGGCCAGGATGGGGAAGTCCGGGTAGCCGGCCGCCACCTGGAGCAGACCGGCCGACCGCTGACGCTGCTGCCAGAGCGGCGTTCGCTGCCCGGGCCGGCGTCGGGGCAGCAGCAGGGACCGGGCGGCGTTCTCCCGGAACCGGGCCGCGAACAGGGCCGAGGCAGGCAGCTGGGCCCGGACCAGCTCCTCCACCTCCTCGGGCTCGGGCAACAGTTCGGCCACCTCCAGGGGGCGGTCACTGTCCAGCAGGCGCAGGGCCAGGCCGTCGTCGGTGAACATGGTCTGGACCTCCAGCCCCAGGCGCTCGGCCAGCCGGGCCTGAAGGGCCAGCGCCCAAGGGGCGTGGACCCTCCCCCCCAGTGGCGTCAGGATGCACACCCGCCAGTCCCCGACCTCGTCCCGAAATCGCTCGACCACGATCGTGCGGTCGTCGGGCACCGCCCCCGTCGCCGCCGCCTGGTCATCCAGGTAGGCCAGGAGGTTGCGCGCAGCGCGCTCGTCGAAGCCGGCCCGCTCCCTGAGGCGACGCTCCGCCTCGGGGCGGGACAGGGTCCTCAGCTCGCGGGTCAGCCGACCCAGCGCCCGCCCCAGCTCGACCGGGCGGGAGAGGGTGTCCCCGTGCCAGAACGCGATCTTGCCCGGCTCCCCCGGGGCCGGCGTCACCAGCACCTGGGAGTGGGTGATGTCCACCACCTTCCAGGTGGAGGCGCCGAGCACGAACGTCTCCCCGGGCCGGGTCTCGAAGACCATCTCCTCGTCCAGCTCCCCCACCCGCCGGCCGGGACGGCCGTCCTCGAAGATGTTCACCGTGTAGAGCCCGCGGTCGGGGATGGTGCCGGGGTTGGTCACCGCCAGCCGCTGGGCACCGGCCCGGCCCCGGACGGTGCCCCGGGCACGATCCCACACCAGTCGGGGCCGGAGCTCGCTGAACTCCTCGGACGGGTAGCGCCCGGCGAGCATGTCCAGGACCGCCTCCAGCGAGCGCCGGCCCAGCTCCCGATAGGGATAGGCGCGGCGGAGCACCCGGCTCAGGTCCTCGACGCTCCACGCCTCGAGAGCGACCATGGCCACGATCTGCTGGGCCAGGACGTCCAGCGGGTTCGACGGCACCTCGGTGCGCTCGATCTCGCCGGCCAGCATCCGCTCCACCACGGCCGCGCTCTCCAGCAGGTCCCCTCGGAACTTGGGCAGGATCACGCCCCGGGAGGCGTCGAACACCGAGTGCCCGGCGCGCCCCACGCGCTGGATGCCGGCGGCCACGCTGGGCGGCGCCTCGACCTGGACCACCAGGTCGACCGCGCCCATGTCGATGCCCAGTTCCAGCGAGGAGGTGGCGACCAGGGCGCGCAACCCTCCCGACTTGAGCCGGTCCTCGATCGCCAGCCGCTGCTCCCGGGCGATCGAGCCGTGGTGGGCGAGCGCCACCTCCTCGCCGGCCAGCTCGTTGAGCCGGGCCGCCAGCCGTTCCGCCAGCCGGCGCGAGTTGACGAAGACGATGGTGGAGCGGTGCTCCTCGATCAGCTGGAGGAGGCGCGGATAGATCGCCGGCCAGATCGAGCGGCGTGGGGCGGGCAGCTCCCCGGCCCAGGCCGCGGCCGGTCCCGAGGGGGGCTCCGGGGCTCCCCGCTCCAGGTCGGCCATGTCCTCCACCGGGACCTCGACTCGCAGCTCCAGGGTCCGGGGCGTGCGCACCGCCTCCACGATCTCGACCGGCCGGTCGACGCCGCCCAGGAAGCGGGCCACCTCCTCCAGGGGTCGCTGCGTCGCCGAGAGCCCGATGCGCTGCGGGTCGGCGGCCGTCAGGGCGCACAGCCGCTCCAGGCTGACGGCGAGATGGGCGCCGCGCTTGTTCGCGGCCACGGCGTGGATCTCGTCCACGATCACCCAGCGCACGCCGGTCAGGATCCGCCGGGCGGCGCTGGTCAGCAGGAGGTAGAGCGACTCCGGGGTGGTGATGAGCACGTCGGGCGGATGCCGCTCCATGGCCCGCCGCTCCCCGCCGGGGGTGTCGCCGCTGCGGATGGCGACCGCGAGCTCGGGCACGGGGAGGCCCAGGCGTCCGGCCTGGAGGCGGAGTCCCACCAGCGGAGCCCGCAGGTTGCGCTCGACGTCCACGGCCAGCGCCTTCAGGGGGGAGACGTAGAGCACCCGGCAGCGTCGCGAGGGGGAGGCCGGCGGCTCGACCAGGAGCCGGTCCAGACACCAGAGGAAGGCGGCCAGCGTCTTCCCGCTGCCGGTGGGGGCGCTCATCAACGTGTGCCGCCCGGACGCGACCGCGAGCCAGCCCCGCTCCTGGACCTCGGTGGGCGCCTCGAAGGTGGAGGCGAACCAGGCCCGGGTGGGCGGCGAGAAGAGGTCGAGCGCCCGGCTCACGGGTACACGTTAACCCTCACGGCCGACCGGGATTCGTAACCGCCGGGCTCGGCGGCCCGTTGAGCAGGCATGCTGGCGAGGATCGCCCTGAACCTGGTCCGCCTCCTCCTCGTCCCCCTCGATATCGCAGGTCCGTGCCGTCCCCGGCTGGCGCTTCGCCGGCTGAGCCTGCGCCTCCGCGATCCGGCCCCTCGCCTCAGACCGTGAGCCGCGCCGGGGGCGGGCCGGTCACGTCGCCGGCACGCAACCCGGCTCAGGGCAGCGCCCGCAGCAGGAGGCTGCGCAGGGGCTCCAGTGACTGACCCATCTCGCCGCCCAGAGCGGTGAGCGCACGCCGGGCCGCCCGGCCCACGTTCAGGCGCGTCCCCAACCGGAGGTGGCAGGGGCTGCGGCCGGTCGTGGCGGCGTCCCGCAGCGCCTGCCCCAGGGTCAGGAAGACCCCGACCAGGGCCAGGAACTCGCCCGTCCAGCCCTGGTCGGCCGCCACCTGCCGCACCTGGGGATTGCACCTGGTCCAGGCATGACCGGCGCGCATTCCCGCCTCGAGGTCGAGGGGGCCGATGTCGAGCTCGATCAGGTCGCGCGGCGGCTCCACCAGCAGCCGGCGTAGCTCCGCCACCAGCGGCTGGAGGCCCGACCCCTTGCGGACCTCGGCGTCCGGCCGCTCGGTGCCGCCCAGACGCCCCCCGGTGCCGGCATAGGCGGAGAAGACCACGACCTGCAGCCGCGGGGCCAGGGAGCGGACGATGGGGATGACCTCCTCGCCCGACATGACCGGCATCTGGAGGTCGAGGACCATGAGGTGGGGCTTGAGCTCGCCGACCCGGGCAATGGCCTCCGCCCCGTTGGCCGCCTCGCCGACCACATCGAAGGCGGGCTCGAGCCGCAGCCTCGTGGCCAGCAGGTTGCGGATGTCGGCCTTGTCATCGACGATGAGGACGCGAGCCAGTTCGGTGGTCACCCCCGCCATGCAGCCGTTATTACCCGAGGCCAGGAAAGGAACCCGGACGCCGCTGTTAAGGTACCCCGACGACCCGCTGACGATTCGGACGCGCGGTACGGGATCCCCCTGGCCCTCGATGCGGTTTCGCGGCACATGGTACCTCCGGCGCCCGGCCCCGGTGCGTCATCCCGGCCCACCCCGGCGGTCGGCGGCCGCCGGACGGCGCCGGCCCAACCCGTTGACATCCCGGGTCGAAGGGGATCACGATTGGTGATCCACAGTGGGGGGTCCGGGAGGCCGCAACCCGGTCCCTCGTCCGGGAGGAGAGCATGGCGATCGGGATGAGAGCGGCGTTGGCGCGGCCGGCGCCGGTGTGCAAGCCAGGGGTTCGTCGTCGGCCCGCCGGAGACGAGCCGAGTCCGGCCGGCGAGCCGGCCGAGACGGTGGGGGCCATGCCCGGCCCGCGACCATGAGCCGCGCCCAGCCCTCGCCCCGGCGCCACGCCAGCCGTGCCGAGGTAATGGCGTTGGTCACCTGGGTGAGCGCCAGCGCCGCCCTGGGCAGCAGCCTGTACCCCGCCCGGACCGCCGCCCTCTTCACCTTCCTGGTCGGTTTCGTGATCGTGGTCACGCTGAGGGCGACGATCACCTTCGGGCTGACCACGGCGGCGTTCGGCGCGGTCCTCTTCACCGCCGTGCACCTGGCCATGAACGTTGCCTCCGTGGACCCGCGGCCGGGACACCTGGATTTGCCGGGCCTGCTCGCCCGGCCGATCTCCCGGGAGGAGGAGACGTGGGCGGGCACGATCGTCGCCATCGTCGTCCTCATGGTCTCTTCGCTCCTGGCCGACGTGGTCTCGGTGGCCACGGCCCGCCTCGCCGGGAGCGGGTCGGCGTCCGCCTCGGAGCCGGAGCCCGCCCCCGCCTCCCGCCTCGATGGGCACGAGGCGGGGCTGTTGAAGGCGGAATGGGAGCTGACCCGAGCCGCCACCTACCGGCGACGCCTGACCCTGGGCCTCATCGGTCCCGACCCCGAAGGAGAGGCCCGGGAGCCGGCGTCGGCATCGATCGCCGCCCTGGACCGGCTGCTGTGCGACACCCTCACCGCCTTCGACGTGATCTGCGCCTACCGCCCTGGAGAACGGCTGATCGTCATGCCCGAGGAGCCGAGCGAGCGGGTGGCGGCCGCAGCCGAGCACCTGTGCCAGATCGCCGGCGCCCGGCTCGGACGTCCGGTGCGCATGTCCGTGGCGGGCTTCCCCGAGGACGGGTCGACGCTGCCGGAGTTGCTCCGGCGGCTGGACCAGCGGCTGGGTCGCTGCCGGGAGAGCGGGGCCACGGTGGAGGCGGGCCAGGCACCCACCGCCGGCGGCGAGGCGGACGGGAGCCCGGCGCCGCCGTCCACCCCGTCGGCGGCCACCCCCAACGACCACGCCCCCCCGACGGAGCCGCTCCCGGGCCGGGAGGGAGCCCCGGCGAGGGATCCCGGGGTGGACGGCGAGGTCGAGGTGCTGGAACCGTTCGAGCTGCCCGTGGGCGCGGATGGGGCCGCGGACGAAGACGAGGCCCCGGAGGGGCTCCGAACCGTGCTCCAGGACCCCTGGAGCGCCCTCGAGGTCGTGGACGATGGGCCGGGTCCGACCTCGGACCATCCCTCTCCGGCGTCGATGACACACGGCCCGCCGGGTGCGGCACGTCAGCCTCGGGCGGAGCCGTCCACCACCCCCGCCGGGTGACCCCGCCGGGCCGGGCGCCGGCGGCCCCCATGACGCGGCGGAGCGGACACGCCGCAGGGGCGGGGGGGCCGAAAAGCCCGGCCCCCCTGCCCCCATCACTCCCTAGCCCGGGCGGCCGGGGAGTCGCGAGGACAGTTCCGGGTTTGGCGATGACGCACGGCCAACCTACCATGGGAAGCCTCGACGGTTCGACGATTTCACGTGCCCGGACGGGGCGTGCGACGAGGGGAACCCATCTCGGAGAACGCGCCGACGGCGGACGAAGGAGCGACCTCGAGGATCGGGGTGCTGGACCCGGCCGTCCGCGTCGGGAGGTGCCTTCCCGGTCAACTCACGAGCTTCATCGGTCGCCGAGAGGAACTGGCGGACGTGTCGCGCGCGCTGCGAGCGCACCGGTTGGTCACGATCTGCGGGCCGCCCGGCTGCGGCAAGACGCGCCTGGCGCTGGCCGTGGCCCGGCGCTCGGTCCACCGGCGCCGCGATGACGGAGTCCGCCTGGTCGAGCTGGGCGAGGTCACGGACCCGTGGCGAGCGCTGCGGATGCTGAGCGCCGCCCTGGGCGTGTCCAACCTCCTCCGAGTCCACCCCGGGATCCAGCCGGCGGAGGGAACGAGCCTGCTGATGGTGCTGGACGGCTGCGAACGCGTGCTCTGGATCTGCGGCCGGTCGGCCCTCTCCATCCTCCGCTCCTTCCCCGGCGTCCGGCTGCTGGTCAGCAGCCGCGAGCCGCTCGGCGTTCCCGGGGAGGTGGTCTGGAGGCTGGGGCCGCTCCCCACGCCGACGCCGGCGGCGGCCACCGACCCGAAGCAGCTGCGCGACTACGACGCCGTCCACCTCTTCACCGACCGGGCCCGTGCCCATCGACCGTCGTTCCAGCTCGACGCGACCAACGCCGCGGCCGTGGCCACCATCTGCGAGGCGGTGGGGGGGAACCCGCTCGCCATCGAGCTGGCGGCCGCCCGCCTGACCACCCTCGCCCCGGAGCAGCTGGCGGCGCGCATCCACGAGATGCCGGACCTGCTCGCGACCGGGTCCCGCCACCTGCCGCCGCGCCAGCGGACCCTGCGCGCGTCGATCGACTGGAGCTACGACCCGCTCACGCCGCGCGAGCGGGAGCTGCTCAACCGGCTCTCGGTCTTCGCCGCTCCACCCGACCTGGCCGCCGTCCACGCCGTCTGCGGCAACCCGGGGTCGGCCGGCCGGATCATCGACGTCCTGGCTCGCCTCGTCGAGAAGTCCCTGATCCAGGCCGAGACCATCGCCGGCGAGCTGCGCTACGGCCTGGCCGAGACCATCCGCTGCTACGCGGCCCAGAAGCTGGCCGCGCTCGGGGAGGGGGAGCGCATCCGGGCTCGCCACGCCGCCCACTACGCCCTCCTGGCCGAGGCCGGCGACGAGGGCCGGGACCACCCCGCCCGGTCGGAATGGATCCGACGTCTGACCCTGGAGCGGCCCAACCTTCGCGCGGCGCTGGCCTGGGGCCTTCGCTCCCGCCCCGAGCTGGCCCTGCGGACGGCCGGGGCACTGGCCTGGTTCTGGCAGGCGACCGGGACGCTGGTCGAGGGCCGCCACTGGCTGGAGCGGGCGCTGGCGGCCTCCGAGGTCGCCGACCTCGGGGCTCGGGGCCGGGCCTGGTACGGCGCCGGCCGCATCGCCGCCCGGCAGGGCGACCTGGCGGCGGCCTGGTCGTTCCTGGGCCAGGCCCGGGACGCAGCCCGACGGCTGGGGGATCGCCGGGCGGAGGGCCGTGCCCTGTGCGGCCTGGGCACGGTGCTCCTCCGGATGGGCGATCGCGCCGGAGGGAGGTCACGGATCGAGGCCGGCCTCGCCCTCCACCGCGAGCTGGGCGACGGCCCGGGGATCCAGCGTGCCCTGTGCGGCCTGGGGCTGGCGGCGCTGATGACGGGGGACCACGCCACCGCCCGCGCCCGGCTCGAGGAGAGCGTGGAGCTGGCCCGCGAGCTGGACGACCAGCACGGTCTGGCCGCCGCCGTCGGCCTCATCGCCGACCTGGCGATCGCGACCGGGGATCTCGAGACGGCTGGCTCCTGCCTGGGGGTGAGCATCGGGATCCTGCGCCACCTGGACCCGGGCGCCGTCGCCCGGCGGCTGGGCGGGTTCGCGCGACTGGCGGCGGCGCGCTCGGAGCCGGAGCGCGCTCTGGTCCTGGGCGCTGCCGCCGGGCGCCTCCGGGCCCGCATGGGCGCCCGCCCCGACCCCGAGTGGTACCGGATCGAGGAGATCCTGGCTCGCTGCCGCCGGGCGTTGCCCGGCCCGGCGGCCGAGGCAGCCGAGGCCCGCGGCCGCGAGCTGAGCGTCGAGGGGGCGATCGACTACGCGCTCGACGGCTCCGGGTCCCGGCCGTCAGGGACGGGGGAGGCGCCGGCGCCCCCGGCCTGGGCCTCGGAGCGCTCCCGGGCCGCCGGGCTCTCCCCGCGCGAATGGGAGGTGCTGGGGCTGCTGATGACCGGCCTCTCGAACCGGGCCATCGCGCTGCGGCTCACCATCAGCCCCAACACCGTCAACAAGCACGTGGCCAGCATCCTCGAGAAGCTGCGGGCGCGTTCACGCGCCCAGGCCACCGCCATCGTGCTCGGCATCGACGGGACGGCGGAAGGCTGAGCCCGCACGCCGGCCCCGGGAGCCCCCTCCCAACCGATCGCCCGGCGGGTCTGCCGGGCCGTCACGGGACGCGGTGAGCAGGCCCTGGATCGCGGTAGCCTTGTGCCATCCGATGGGAGGCGGTGGGGTCATCGGGATGCCCGACGCGCAGGCGGACGTCGCCGGGAGGATGGTTCGGACCTGGCCGTGCCTGGTCCGCGAGGAGGTTCACCTCTGGCGGGCGCCCCTGGACCTGGGCCAGCCCTGCCTGGCCCGGCTTCGGGAGGTGCTCCCGGCCGAGGAGCGCGCCCTGGCCCTCACCCTCCGCTTCCAGTGGGACCGGGATCGGTTCGTCGCCACCAGAGGCTGGCTGCGGCTGCTCCTGGGACGCTACCTGGGGGCGCCGCCCGGCGGGCTCCGGTTCGTGGTCCAGGCCAACGGCAAACCGGCGCTGGCCGAACCGGCGATCGACGTCCGGTTCAACGTGGCCCTGGCCGGGCCGGTGGCGCTGATGGCGGTCGCGGAGGGCCGGGAGGTCGGGGTGGGCGTCGAACCCATCCCCGAGAGCACCCTCGGGCTCGAGGCGAGCCGTGCCGGCCCACGGCGTCCCCCGCCGGACCCCGGTACCAGGACGGTGCTCGAAGACCGGGCCCGCCGGGGCGCCTACCAGCGGGCCCGGGGTCGGGTGCCGTCGGCCGGGGACCGGCGCCGGCCGGCCTGGCCCCCTGCAAGCGGAGGCGACCAGGAGCCGGCCGGCTGGTCCTTCCACCCCGTCGACGCGGGGCCGGGCTACGCCGGGGCGCTGGCCCTGGAGGGCGTGGTGCGGCTGGTCCGGCACCTCGACTGCGACCCGCGCTGGCTCGACGGCCGGCTGCCGGGTTGATCCGGCGCCGTGGGCGGTCAGCGCGCCGGCCCCACCCAGACCGTCTGCACGTTCTGGAACTCGAGGATGCCGTAGTCGGAGAGCTCGCGCCCGTAACCTGACCGCTTCACCCCCCCGAAGGGAAGGCGGGCGTCGGACGCAACCATCCCGTTGACGAAGACCATGCCCGCCTCGATGCGCTCGGCCAGCCGCTTGCCCCGCTCGACGTCCCCCGTCCAGACGGCGGAACCGAGGCCGAAATCGCTGTCGTTGGCCACGGCGACCGCTTCCTCCTCGTCCTTCACCCGGATCAGCGCCGCCACCGGGCCGAACGTCTCCTCGCGGAAGACGGGCATCTCGGGGCTGACCGCGGTGAGGACGGTGGGGCGGTAGTAGTAGCCCCGACCCGGGATGGCCTCCCCACCGACCGCCACCCGCGCCCCCAGCCTCAGCGACTCCCGCACCTGGCGGTCCAGCTCCGTGACCAGGTCCCCGCGGGCCAGCGGGCCGATGTTGGTGTCCCGCTCCATCGGGTCGCCCACCTTGAGCGCCCCGACCAGCTCGGTGAAGCGGCGCTCGAACTCGTCGGCAACCGCCTCCGCCACGATGAAGCGCTTGGCCGCGATGCAGCTCTGCCCGTTGTTCTGGTTACGGGCCCGACAGGCCACCTGGGCGGCGGCGGCCACGTCCGCGTCCTCGAGCACGATGAAGGGATCCGAGCCGCCCAGCTCCAGGACCGTCTTCTTCAGCGCCTGGCCGGCCACGGCCGCCACCCGGGAGCCGGCCAGGTCGCTCCCGGTCAGCGTCACCCCGGCGACGCGGCGGTCGCGGATGATGCGCTCCACCATCGCGCTGCCCACCAGCAGGGTCTGGAAGACCCCCTCGGGAACGCCGGCCCGGCGGAAGACCTCCTCGGCGGCCAGGGCCGCCTGGGGGACGTTGGAGGCGTGCTTGAGGACCATGACGTTGCCCCCGACCAGCGCCGGCAGCGCCGCCCGCATGACCTGCCAGAGCGGGAAGTTCCAGGGCATGACCGCCAGCACCACCCCCAGGGGCTGAAGGCGAACGTAGCTCTCGGTGGCGTTGCTGCTCACCGGCCGGGCCCGCAGCAGGGCCTCGGCGTGCTCGGCGAACCACTCCGCCGTCCAGGCGCACTTCTCGACCTCCGCCTCGGCCTCCACGATGGGCTTGCCCATCTCCGCGGTGAGCATCGACGCCAGCCTCTCCCGCTCCCGCCGCAGATAGGCGGCGACCTCGGCCAGGCGCGCGGCCCGGGCCGACACCGGCGTCTCCCGCCAGGTAGCGCGTGCCGCCCAGGCCCGATCGAGGGCGCGGTCCACGTCCTCCCAGGTGTGCTCCTCGAAACGGGCGAGCACCTCTTCCGTCGCCGGATTGATGGAAACGATCGCCATCGGTTGTCCTCCTGCGTGGGCCGGATCTCGGCGGCAACGGCCGCTGGTTCCGCGGCCGGACATCGCCCGGCCCTCCTCGATCATCCCTCAAGCCGGGCCCCCGATCGGGGCGGCCGGCCGCGTCCATCCGGCCGCGGTGCCACCACTTGCCGGACCGCGCCAGGATGGCCGACGCTGTATTCGTGACCATCGAGCACGAGAAGCCAGGGTCGTGCGGGCCAGCCTGCGCCGGCGCATTCTCCTGACCCCCGCCGACCGCGAGCGCTCGGCCTTCGTGACCGTCCCCTTCGAGGTGCCGCCCGGCACCTCGCGGATCGAGCTCGGCTACGGCTACGAGGGCCAGGGACGGCCGGGCGCGGCCAGCGTCATCGACCTCGGCCTGATCGACCCCCGGGGCAGCGCCTTCCCCCGCTTCCCCGGCTTCAGGGGATGGAGTGGCAGCGCTCGCACCCGGGCCGTGATCACGACCCGGGGGGCCACGCCCGGCTATCTGCCCGGGCCGCTCGCCCCCGGCACCTGGCAGGTGCTGCTGGGCCTCAGCCGGGTGCCCCCGAAGGGGGTCGAGGTGGAGGTCCAGGTGGACGCGCTGGAGGAGGCCGGCGAACCGCCGCATCCCCTGCCCGGCCCTCCGCGGCCGGGACCACCGGACCGGGGCCGGGGCTGGTACGTCGGCGACCTGCACGCCCACACCCACCACTCCGACGCACCCGGCAGCCTCGCCGAGCTGGCGGCGGAGGCGGCCCGGGCGGGCCTGGACTTCCTCGCCGTCACCGACCACAACACCACCAGCCACCTGCCCCACCTGCGCGCCTGCTCGGATCGGGTCCTGCTCGTGCCCGGCGAGGAGGTGACGACCACCCGGGGGCACATGAACGCCTGGGGCCTGGACCGGCTGGTGGACTTCCGCTGGCAGACCGACGCCGAGCTGCGGGCCGTGATCGACGAGGCCCGGACCCGGGGCTGCGTCCTCTCCGCCAGCCATCCGGTCAGCCCCGGGATGTCGTGGACCCCGGGCTACGACCTGCCCCTGGACGCCCTGGAGGTGTGGCACGGCCCCTCCGGCGAGCGCAACCTGGAGACGCTCGCCGCCTGGCAGGGGCTGCTGCGCGCCGGCCGTCGGGTGGTGGGGCTGGGCGGCAGTGACCACCACTGCGGCCGGCCGGGACGCCCGCTGGCCTCGCCCACCGTCTGGGTCCTGGCCGACTCCCTGACCGTCGAAGGGATCGTGGAGGGGTTGAGGATGGGCCGGGTGGTGATCGTGGCTCCGGGCGTCCCTCCCCCGCACCTGGTGGCGGAGCGCGACGGACGCCGCTGGGAGATCGGCGACACGGTGCCGCCGGGAGGGAGGGTCCGCGTGCGCTGCCCGGCGGGGACGAGGCTGGTGACCGCCCTGGGCGAGGTGGAGCCCGACGCCGAGCTCGACCTGGCCGAGCACGGCTTCGTGCGGGGGGAGCTCTGGGAACCGGGACGGCGCTGGCCGCCGATCGCGCTCACCAACCCGATCTGGGGCCGGCCCTGAGCCGGAGGCCGCGGTCGATCCGCCTCACCCCTGCCCGCCTCGCGGAGTCGTCAGCGGGGCCGGGCTCCGCTGGATCGCCCCCGTCCACTCCAGCCGATACCCGGGCGAGGCTCCGAGCCCGACCAGGAAGACCTGCTCGCAGAGCTGGGCCAGGGCCGGGGCGGACATACCGCGAACGTCACGGACCAGCGCCTGGTTGGGGTAGACGACGTCGGGCCGGAACCCCAGCGGCACCAGCCGGGGCTGGACCACCGAGCAGGGGAGGAAGACGCTGTCGCAGGGCACCACCGCGTCGGCGTCCAGGCTCAGCTGGAGCTGCCGGATGCGCCCGTCCCGGCGCTCGTCGGTGACGTCGTCCAGGATGACGTACCCGCCCCCGTCGGGGCGGGCGACGCGGGCCACCAGGGCCTGGAGCGCCGCCACCCGAGCGGGGTCGGCCGGAGCCGGGCTCGGCCGGACCGCGAGCGGGGCCGGTGAGACCCCGGTCGGTTCGGCCGCTCGGGGCGCCGATCCGCAGGCGACAAGGGAGCCGGCCAGGATCACGAACAGCAACCGCCTCAACCGTTCGACCTCCACCTCTGCCAGCGCGACCGGGGCGGCCGGCGGCCGCCCGGATAATTGATGCATGTCGTGCGCCGTCCTCGCCGGCCGGGACGTCCCGTGACCGCAGGGGCACGACGCCCGTCGCGGACCAGGGCCCCGGAGGAGCGACGGCTCAGGCTGCTCGAGGCCACCCGCGAGCTGTTGGCGGAACGCGGCCCCGAGGGGACAAGTGTGGAGGCGATCACCGGCCGGGCGGGGGTGGCCAAGGGGACGTTCTACCTGTACTTCAGCTCGCGCGCCCAGCTGCTGGAGTCCGTGCGCGAGCGCTGGATGGACGAGCTCCTGTCGGCGGCGAGCGGGGGGCCGGAGCCCGAGGACTGGCCGGCCCGGGTCCGGGCGCTGGTGGAGCTGGTGGCGGATCTCGTCCTGGGCCAGCCGGGCCTGCACGTCGGCCTGCTCCACCCCCCGGCACGCTCCGGTCGACCCGTCGCCGCCCTGGGCAGGCTCGAGGAGCTGGTCGAGCGCTCGATCCGGGAGGCGCGGGCGGCCGGGGTCCCGGACCTGCCGGAGCCCGGGTCGGCGGCCGCCTTTCTGGTGCACGGGGTGCACGGGGTCCTGGACCGGCACCTCCAGGCGCAGCCCGAGGGGGCGGGACGGGACCGGCTGATGGAGGAGGTGGCCCGGCTGGCGGAGCGGCTGCTGGGGAGCGGCGACCGCCGAGCGTGACCTGGCGTCGGGGGGCACGCCGGCGCGCCACCCGGCGTGGGCGCGCCGCGGTAGCATGCCTCTGGCATGCGCAGCCGGCCGCGATCCGCCCGGGCCCGGGCGTCGGACCGCACGCGGGGCGCTGCCGGGGCCCTCGTGGCCGCCGGCGGGCCTCGAGGGGCGAACCTCCCCCTCGTCGGCGCGGACCCCACAGGCCGCCCATCTCCCCCACGAGGACGACGATGCCTCCCTTCCTGGTGATCACCTTCCCCTTCAGCCCCATCCTCGTCCGGCTGGGGCCGCTCACCATCCGCTGGTATGGCGTCTGCTACGCGGTGGCCTTCCTGGTCGGCCTGTGGCTGGCGGGGCGCCACCTCCGGGCTCGTGGCCTCCGCGAGCAGGATTACGCCAACCTGGCCTTCTGGTGCATCGTGCTGGGCCTGATCTCCGCCCGGCTCTACTACGACTTCCAGAGCGGGGCCGGCTACTATCTGACCCACCCCCAGCACCTGCTCGCCACCTGGGAGGGCGGCATGGCCTACTTCGGGGCCATCTGGACGGTCCCCATCTTCATCTTCCTCTACACACGCTGGAAGGGCATGGACTTCTGGGTCGTGGCCGACGCGGCCGCGTTCTTCGCCGCCGCCGGGCAGCCCATCGGGCGGATCGGGAACATCTTCAACGGCGAGATCCTGGGCCCCCCCTCGAACCTCCCCTGGGCCTTCGCGTACACGAACCCGAACTCCATGGCCCCCCAGCTGGGGGTGGCCTACCAGCCGGCGGCCCTCTACGAGCTGCTGATCGGTCTCTGCATCCTCGGCATCCTGCTCGTCGTTCGCCGGCGTCTTCGCCCGCGGGCGGGCGCGCTGCTCCTCATCTACCTGGCCCTGTACGCCGTCTCCCAGTTCGGCATCTTCTTCCTGCGCGACAACTCGATCACGGCCCTGGGCCTGAAGCAGGCCCAGCTCTCGTCGATCGCGCTGGCGATCGCCCTGGTGCCGGTCACCTGGTACTGGCTGCGGTCGGGCCGCCGGCCGCAGCTTCCGACCGACACGCCCAACCCCATGGAGGTACGCGATGGCTACCAAGCGGAGGCCTGAGCCCAGGGCCGGGGCGGCCGGCGCGGCGCGGACGATGGCGGGTGCGCGGGCGCGACCGCGGACGGGCCGCAGGAGTCCCTGGCTGCCGGTCGTGGCCACCGTGGTCGTGATCGCGGTGGCGGTGGGGGTCTTCTTCCTGGTCCGCTCGGCCACCACGCCGGCCCAGGCGCCGACGCTGCCCGGCCCGGCCGCCACTCAGCAGGTGGTCGAGAGCATCACCGGCATCCCGGCCTCGCAGCTGGACCAGGTGGGGGCGGGGACGGCGAGCAGCACCATCCAGCCGGTGGTCGGCAACCCCCAGCCCCTGGTCGGTCCCACCGGGAAGCCCGAGGTCCTCTACGTCGGCGCCGAGTACTGCCCGTACTGCGCGGCCGAGCGCTGGGCCATGATCATCGCCCTCTCCCGCTTCGGCTCCTTCAGCGGCATCCGGAGCATGACCTCGGCCGCCGACGACGTCTACCCGAGCACGCCCACCTTCACCTTCCACGGAGCGACGTACCAGAGCCAGTACGTCGACTTCGTGGCCGTGGAGACCACGACCAACGTGAAGGGATCGGACGGCCAGTACCAGCCCCTCGACCCCCTCACCCCCGCCGAGCAGGCGCTGGTCAACCAGTACGACGGGCCGCCCTACACCAGCAGCAGCGGCAGCATCCCCTTCATCGACTTCGGGAACCGCTACGTGATGTCCGGCGCCACCTACCAGCCGGACGTCATCCACGGCATGAGCTGGTCGGAGATCGCCCAGTCGTTGCAGGATCCGAATTCGAGACAGGCGAAGGCCATCCTCGGCTCCGCCAACCTGCTGACGGCCGCCATCTGCAAAGCGAGCGGCCAGCAGCCGGCCAGCGTGTGCTCCTCGCCCGCCATCAGCTCCCTCGAGGCGAAGCTGGGAGGTCAATGACGCCGCCGTGCTGAGCCGACGGGATCGCCTCCAGCCGGGCTTGCTGGCCGCGCTGGGCGTGGTGGGGGGCGGCATCGCCGTGTACCTCACGTTCGTGCACGCGTCGGCGGCGGCCCTGGTCTGCAGCGCCAGCGGCCTGGTGAACTGCGAGCGCGTGCTGACCAGCTCTTACGCCGTCATCTTGGGGAGCCCGGTGCCGACCTCGGCGGCCGGGATCCTGTGGTTCGCCGTCAGCACCGCCCTGGCCCTGGCCCAGCTCCGCCGGCCCTCCTCGCGGCCGCTGGCCCGGGCCCACCTGGGCTGGGGGCTGGCGGGCCTGGCCACGGTCCTCTACCTCGTCTACGTCGAGATCGTCCAGCTCGGGGCGCTCTGCGCCTGGTGCACGGCCGCGCACGTGGCCGTGGTCCTGACCTTCCTGCTCGCGATCACGCGCTGGCAGGAGATCGAGAGTCTCGACTGACCGCCTCCCTCAGAGGGCGAGGGTGAGGCCCGCGTCGACGACGTACACCTGTCCGGTCGAGGAGGTCCCAGTGACCAGGGTGAGGACCTGCCGGGCCACGTCCTCCACGGTCGGGACGCGCCTCAGCGCGCTGCGGGCGACGAAACCGCGCATCCCCTCCTCCCCGAACCGGCGACCCCAGCGCGTGTCCAGGTAGCCGGGGGCCACGGAGTTGACCTGGACCTCCGGCGCCAGGGCCCGGGCCAGGCACCGGGTGAGGTGGATGAGCGCGGCCTTGGAGACGCAGTAGGGGATGCTCGAGCCGAACGTGATCAGGCCCGCCGTGGACGAGATCGTGATCAGGTGTCCGGCGCCTCGGGCCCGCAGATGGGGCGCGGCATGGCGAGCGCAGAACCAGGTCCCCTTCACGTTCACCCCCAGGATCGCGTCCCAGTCGGCCTCCGAGACCGCCTCCAGGTCTTCGAAGGGACAGAAGGTGGTCGCCCCGGCGTTGGAGACCAGGACGTCGAGGCGGCCGAACGCCCCCACCACCCCCTCGATCATCGCCGCCACCTGATCCTCCCTGGCCACGTCCGCCCGGTAGGCCTCCGCCCGCGCTCCCAGGGCGCACGCCGCCTCGACGGTCTCGGCGGCCTCCGCGGCCGAGCGGGAGTAGTTCACGGCCACGTCCATGCCCGCCTCGGCCAGGCACAGGGAGATCGCCCGGCCCAACCCGGTCCCCCCTCCCGTGACCAGCGCGACCCGGCGTTCGCTCCGATCTGCCATGGCATCCTCCCCGTCGTCACTCGGGCCCACGGGCCCCTCGTCCGTTCGCTCCACCCCTTCCCCCTTCCCGGCGCCGCCCGATGGTCGGACCGGGCGATCGCCGCCGCGGTGGGGATGTTCCAGCCTCCCGGTGGTGGCTGTCAACGAGACGACGGTCACGGCCCCGGACCATCGCCGTCTCCGCCGCCCTCTCGCGCCCGGAGGGTGCGGGCCAGGTGCCGGGCCTGCCGCAGCGGCTCCGGGGTGCGCGCGCCCCGGACCAGGTCGCGCACCACCTCCAGCGCGACCTGGGGCGAGACCCGCCAGCCCGCGTGCACCACGATCGGTCGGGCTCCGGCACGGGCACGAAGCCGGTAGCCGACCAGCTCCCCGTCCAGGCGCAGCTCGGTCGCGGCCCCGGCCTCCGGGCCGGGATCGGGGGCGGTGGCCACCAGCGGCCGATCGGTCACCCCGACCGAGGGCAGCCCCACCGCCGCCCCCAGGTGGAGGGCCAGCCCGGCCCTCCGGGGATGGTCACGGCCGGTCGCGTCCACCAGTACCACCTCCGGGGCCCGGGGCAGAGCGCGCAGTGCCCGCTCCAGCAACGGCCCTTCCCGCAGGGCGAGCAACCCGGGTGCATAGGGGGCGCCGAGGCGGCCGCGCACCGCGACCGTGGCCAGCAGGCGCGGGCCGGCCAGGACGGCGGCCGCGGCCCAGCCGGGGTCCCCGGCACGGCCGGTCCCGCCCACGCCCCGCGGGCCGACGACGAACACCCCCGCCACCGCCGGCGGCCGGCCTTCCGGCCGCCAGGGCACGCCGGGGGCCGCCGCCAGCTCCCGTTGCAGCTCGATCAGCGCCGAGACGGACACCGGCCACCACCCTGGGCCCGACTCGCCCGCCATGACCTCCATAGCCTGGCATGGCCCGCGCCGGGACGGGACGGGGTCGGGGTCGGCTAGAGTAAGGGGCCGTGCGGCAGGACCACGATCCCGTGCCCGACGCGATCTCGCGGGCGGCGCCGAGGTCGAGGCGCCGGATCGCAGGATCGGGATGACGTCGTTCCCGCCCGTGGACGGCGGGGCGAGCAGGCGAGGCCATCACCTCCTTCGGGCCGGCCTGGCCGTCCTGGTCCTGCTCGTCCTCCTCGCCCTCCAGCACGACCTGGTGGCGCTGGTGCCGGCGCGATACCAGGAGGCACTGCGCCTCGGCATCGTCGGGGCGGCGGCGCTGGTGGGCGCCCAGGCCGTCAGGGAGAGCGTGACCGCGATCACGCGCGGCCTGGACCGGCAGGCCGGGGTCGTGCTGCGCAACCTCAGCACCTGGATCCTCTCCATCCTGCTCGTCCTGTGGATCGCGTCCACGGTCGGGGTGAACCTCTCCGGGCTCCTGCTCGGGGGGGCGGTGGTGGGCGTGGTGGTGGCCACCGCCTCCCAGGCCTCCCTGGGCAACTTCTTCGCCGGGCTGGTGTTGATGGTGGGCCGTCCCTACCGCGTGGGCTCGCCCCTGCGGCTGCGCGGCGCCGCCCTGGGCAACGTCGAGTACGAGGGCACGGTGGTCGACCTGGGCGCCCTCTACACCACCCTGGTGACGGCCAGCGGCGAGACCCTGAGGCTTCCCAACAGCACCGTCGTGACCTCTGCCGTGGTCACGGGTGAGGCCCCCCTCCAGGCCGAGGTGGAGCTGGAGCTGCCCCGGGGGACGCCGCTCCGCCCCATCCACCAGGCGCTGCAGCAACGTCTGGGCGAGCAACGGCAGCTCACCATCACCCCCAAGCACCTGACGGCGGGAGAGGAGGGTCGGCTGCTCTGCCAGGTGCAGGTCCGCTCGGCGCTGCCGGTCGACCGGACCTGGCTCGCCGACGCCCTGCGCGAGGCGGTCGAGTTGGGCAGCGAAGGGGCGGCGCGCGACGAGCTCTGGCGGCCGGCGTCCTGACCGGCCGGGCGCCGGTCCGCGGCCCCGGCCCGGACGGTGGGGCCGGGTCAGCCGCGCCCGCCGGCGAACCAGGGCGGCCGGCGGTGCTGGCGACCGTTCGCGGGATCGGCGGCCGCGGGCAGGCGCAGCGCCAGGGTCGAGCCCCGGCCCGGCTCCGAGTCCACCACCTGGAGGTCACCGCCCTGCCGGCGGGCCAGCTCCCGGCTGATGTACAGGCCGAGCCCGGTGCCCGGCTGCGGCGAGAGTTCGGCCGAGGGCAGGCGGACGAAGCGCTCGAACACCTGCTCGCGCATCTCCCTGGGGATGCCGATGCCGTGGTCCTCGACGGTCAGCACCGCCTCCTCACCGCCACGCACCGTGATCCGCACCCAGGGCTGGCCCTGGGAGTAGGCCAGCGCGTTGGTGACCAGGTTGTCGACGATCCGGGCCAGGTAGGTGGGGTCGGCCCTGACCATCACCGGCTGCTCGGGCACGTCCAGATGGAGCTCGGCCGAGAGCAGCTCGGCCTGCGGGCGCGCGGTCCGCACCGCCCGCCGGGCGATCTCGCGGAGGTCGCACTCGACCAGACGCCGGGGCAGCACCCCGCTCTCCAACCGGGAGGCGGTGAGCAGGTCGTCGACGATCCGGTTCAGCTCCTCGCTCTTCTCGGTCAGGATCTCGAACGCCTGCCGCAGCTCGGGCGAGACCTCGCCGAAGGTGCCGTCGGCCAGCATCGAGAGGTAGCCGACGATCACCGCCAGGGGCGTGCGCAGCTCGTGCGCGGCCAGGTTGAGGAACTCGGACTTGGCCCGGTTGGACTCCTGGGCCTTGGCCAGCAGCTCGGCGATCGAGCGCTGCTTCTGGTGCAGGTCGACCAGCACGCTGACCTTGGAGCGCAGGGACTCGGGCACGAAGGGCTTGAAGAGGACGTCCACCGCCCCGATCCGGTAGGCCCGCTCCAGGTCGTGCTCGGCCTCGGGGAAGGCGGTGACGAAGATGATCGGCGTGATCCGCGAGGCCGGCCGGGAGCGGATCAGCTCGGCCGTCTCGAAGCCGTCCATGTCCGGCATGCGAACGTCCAGCACGATCACCGCGAAGTCCTCGCGGAGCAGGTGGCGCAGCGCCTCGCGTCCGGAGCCGGCCGTCACCAGCCGCTGCCCGAGCGGCGCCAGCACCACCTCCAGCGCGGCCAGGTTGGCGGGCTCGTCGTCGACGAGCAGGATGCTGACCGGCCGCTGGCGCTCGTTCACGGCGTGGGCTGCAGCCGGGAGCGCAGGATGGCCAGGAGCGCCGACGGCTCGACCGGCTTGGCCACGTAGTCGGACGCCCCCGCCTCGAGGCAGCGCTCGCGGTCGCCCTTCATGGCCTTGGCGGTGAGGGCGACGATGGGCAGGTGGGCGAAGCGGGGATCGCGCCGGATCCGGCGGATGGTCTCGTACCCGTCGACGTCGGGCATCATGACGTCGAGCAGCGCCAGGTCGACCTGTTCCGCCGCCTCGAGCGCCGCCACCGCCTGCTGTCCCCCCTCGGCCGGGATCACCCGCAGGCCGTACCGCTCCAGCATGGCGGTCAGGGCGAACACGTTGCGCACGTCGTCGTCCGCCACCAGCACCGTCCGGCCGGTCAGGGCCGGGTCCGGATGCGTCTGCACCTCGGTCCAGGCGGCGTCCTCGGTGGGACCGGAGGAGGGCGCCGGGGCATCCGGCCACGGCCCGTCCTCACCCCGCCGCAGCTCGGCGAACAGCGGCTGGAGCGCCTCCCTGGTGACCGGCTTGGCCACGAAACGGATCGCCTCCCGATCGCGGACGCGTTCCCATGCCCGATCCAGCCCCGTCACCACCGCGACCGGAACCGGCTCCAGGAGAGGGTCCGAGCGCAACGCGTCCAGGACCTCCCACCCGCTCCCGTCCCGGAGCTCGACCTCGAGCGTCACCGCCGCCGGACGATAGGCGCGGGCGAGCGGCAGCACGTCCTGGCCCCTGGTCGCCACCACGCCCTTGAGCCCGTTCTCGTGGACCAGGTCGAGCAGGAGGCAGCAGGAGCCGGGATCGTCGTCGACGACCAGGACCACGGCATCGCCGGGGGCGAGCCGGTCGCGATCGTCGGGGACGGCGGCGCGGCCGAGGGCCGTCCCCCCGCCCTCCTCACCGTCGGCCGGGAGGGCTGTCTCGGGAGCATGGCCCTGGCCGGCCGGCTCGGTCCCGGAAACGTCCTCCAGCGGGAGGTAGACGGTGAAGGTGCTCCCCACGCCCACCGCGCTGCGCACCTCGATCTGGCCGCCGAGGACGTGCACCAGCTCACGGCTGATCGAGAGGCCGAGGCCGGTCCCACCGTACTTCCGGCTGGTGGTGCCGTCGGCCTGCTGGAAGGCCTCGAAGATGGTCTGCTGCTTCTCCGCGGGGATGCCGATCCCGGTGTCGACGACGTCGAAGGCCACCACCCGCCGAGCCCGCCCCAGGCTGCCGGCCGCCTCGTCCCAGCCGCTCCCGGCCAGACGGATCCGCAGCTCCACCCGGCCCCGCTCGGTGAACTTGAAGGCGTTGGAGAGCAGGTTTCTCAGCACCTGCTGCAGTCGCTTGGAGTCGGTCCGGAACGTCGGCGGCAGGTCGGGATCGACCGAGACCTCGAAGGCCACCTGCCGGGAGTCGGCGAGGTGGCGGAAGCTCCGTTCCAGGTGCCGGGCCAGGCGGTCGAAGCGCTCCTCGCCGACGTCCAGGACCACGGTGCCGGACTCGATCTTGGAGAGGTCGAGGATGTCGGTGATCAGGTTGAGCAGGTCCTGGCCGCTGGCGTGGATGATCCGGGCGAACTCCACCTGCTTCGGGTTCAGGTTGCCCTCCGGATTCTCGACCAGCTGCTGGGCCAGGATCAGCAGGCTGTTGAGCGGCGTCCGCAGCTCGTGGGACATGTTGGCCAGGAACTGGCTCTTGTACTGGGAGGCAAGGGCGAGCTGCTCCGCCTTCTCCTCCAGCGAGCGCCGGGCCTGCTCCACCTCGCGGTTCTTGCGCTCCACCTCGGTGTTGCGCTCGGCCAGCAATCGCGCCTTCTCCTGCAGCTCCTCGTTGGTCTGGCGCAGCTCCTCCTGCTGCACCTGGAGCTCGTAGGCCAGCGACTGGGATTGCTCCAGGAGCGCCTGGGTGCGCATGTTGACCTCGATGGTGTGGAGCACGATGCCGATCGACTCCGTGAGCTGCTCGAGGAAGTCGAGGTGGATGGGGCTGAAGCGCTGGAGGGAGGCAAGCTCCAGGACGCCCAGGATCTGGTCCTCGAAGGCGATCGGCAACACGATGAGGGCGAGCGGCGGCGCCTGGCCGAGCCCGGAGGAGATGGTGACGTAGCCCGGAGGCAGCTCCGTGATGAGGATCCGCTCCCCGCTGGCCGCGCACTGGCCGACCAGCCCCTCGCCCACGCGGAAGGTGCGCGGCCGGGTCTCGTGGCCCGCGTACGTCGCCTGCAGCCTCAGCAGCGAGCGATCCCGGGCCGCACCGTCGAGCGTGTAGAAGGCGCCCTGCTGCGCCCCGACCAGCGGCACCAGCTCGGACAGCACCAGCTCGCAGGCGGTGGTCAGGTCGCGCTGGCCCTGCAGCATGCGGGTGAAGCGGGCCAGGTTGGTCTTCAGCCAGTCCTGCTCCGCGTTCCGCTGCGTGGTCTCGCGCAGGTTGCGGATCATCTCGTTGATCTTGTCCTTGAGGACGGCGACCTCCCCGGAGGCGGCCACGCCGATGGACCGGGTGAGATCGCCCTGGGTCACCGCCGTGGCCACGTTGGTGATGGCCCGGATCTGGTTGGTCAGGGTGGCGGCCAGCTGGTTGACGTTGTCGGTCAGGTCCTTCCAGATCCCCGACACCCCCGGCACCTGGGCCTGGCCCCCGAGCTTGCCCTCGGTCCCCACCTCCCTCGCCACCCGGGTCACCTCGGAGGCGAAGGCGTTCAGCTGGTCCACCATCACGTTGATGGTGCTCTTCAGGTCCAGGATCTCCCCCTGGACGTCCACCGTCACCTTCTTCGACAGGTCGCCGTTGGCCACCGCCGTCGTCACCTCGGCGACGTTCCGCACCTGGGCGGTCAGGTTCTCGGCCATGGAGTTGACGTTGTCGGTCAGGTCCTTCCAGACCCCCGACACCCCCGGCACCCGGG
>Ga0209810_1000412_pt1 | contig 96341 bp, 84 predicted proteins | sample Coa_R1_7_FD_187159 | JGI IMG/M metagenome (GOLD analysis project Ga0209810, IMG submission 187159) | Surface soil microbial communities from Centralia Pennsylvania, which are recovering from an underground coalmine fire - Coalmine... | ecosystem: Environmental > Terrestrial > Soil > Unclassified... | reverse complement strand
TCTTTCACCGGGTCGCCGTAGAAGCCGCAGGGGCAGGGATTCATGGCGGCGACGAGCATGAAGTTGGCGGGGTAGGTGATCGTCCCCTGCGCTCGCGAGATGGTGACAACTTTGTCTTCTAACGGCTGGCGCAACACTTCCAGGACATTCTGCCCGAATTCGGGCAATTCGTCCAGGAAGAGAACACCGCGATGGGAGAGACTGATTTCGCCGGGACGCGGCAGCCGCCCGCCGCCAACGAGACCGGCGTGGCTGATAGTGTGGTGCGGCGCGCGAAAAGGACGCTGCAAAACCAGCGGCACATCGGAAGGCAACATGCCGCTGACACTGTAAATCTTGGTCACTTCGAGCGCCTCTTCGATGACCATGCGCGGCAAAATAGAGGGCGTGGAACGGGCGAGCAACGTCTTGCCGGAGCCGGGAGGGCCGCTCATCAGAATATTGTGGCCCCCGCTGGCCGCGACCTCCAGCGCGCGTTTGACATGCTCCTGCCCGCGCACCGCCGCCATATCCTGTCCGTAGATAACATCCTCTTTGAGGTCGAGCATGCGCGGGTCGGAGATGAACGGCTCTACCAGCCGCTCCCCGTTGAGATGGGCCACAAGCTGGTGCAGCGTCTCGACGGGATAGATGATGACCTCCTCGACCAGCGCGGCCTCGACGGCATCGACGGCAGGCACGAAAACGGCCTTAACGCCCTTTTCACGGGCCAGGGCAACCATCGGCAAGATGCCGTTGGTATGGCGCAGACTGCCATCAAGCGAAAGCTCGCCCAGAAACAGGCAATCCGCTATCTGCTCATCCGGGTTGATGCCGCCCGAAGCCAGCAAAATTCCTATGGCTATAGGAAGATCGTAGGCCGGGCCTTCCTTCCGCAGGTCGGCGGGCGCCAGATTGACGGTGATGCGCTTATAGGGAAAAAGGCCGCCGCTGTTCTTTATCGCCGAACGCACCCGTTCTCGCGATTCGTTGACGGCAGCATCGGGAAGACCGACAATGGTGAAGGCAGCAAGCCCGTTGGAGATATCCACCTCAACTTCGACCAGCGCGCCTTCCAGCCCAATAACTGCACAACTCTGTACCTTTGCCAGCATGAATACTTTCCCTCCACAACAGGTTTCATGCATTATGCCCGAGTCTTGAGAAAATTGCAAGATGCCAGTGTTTCGATGAGAATTGTAGCGGTAAGATTCATAAAGTACATGCTACACTGCCAGGAAGCAGAGAAACAGCGCGGCTAACGAATAACCTTTCCTGTTTTCACTGCATGCTGCTATAATAGCACTGACTTTCGACAGGCACATACAGCAAGCAAGCAGGAGAAATAGTATGAGTACAGCAATCGCCATTGTCAGCGGCGGCTTAGATAGCACGACCTTAGCCTATCTGTTACACGCGGAAGGCTATGATCTCCATCTGCTCTCGTTTGATTACGGGCAGCGACACAGGAAGGAATTAGTCTTTGCCGAACGCAGCGCGCGGCGGCTCGCAGCCGCGTTTGATATTATTGACCTGAGCAATATCGGCACATTTCTCAAGGGCTCGGCGCTGACAGACGATATTCCCGTTCCTGACGGCCACTACAGCGCCCCGACAATGGCAATTACCGTCGTGCCAAACCGCAACGCCATCATGCTCTCCATCGCCTATGGCGTCGCCGTTGCCGAAGGGGCCGAGATAGTCTCCATAGGCGTACACGCGGGCGACCACTTCATTTATCCCGATTGCCGCCCTGCCTTCATCAGCGCCTTTGATGCAATGGAACGCACAGCGGTCGAAGGCACCGGTAACCCGAAACTCCGGCTTGAGGCCCCGTTCCAGCACCTCAGCAAGGGCCAGATCGTCAGGCTGGGCGCGACGTTAGGCGTTCCCTTCGCCGATACATGGAGCTGCTACAAGGGCGGCGAAAAACACTGCGGTCGCTGCGGCACCTGCGTAGAGAGAAAAGAGGCTTTCCGAGAAGCTGGCGTGGTTGACCCTACCGAGTATGAGGATAGCGAGTACGCGCCGGAAAACCCATTTTAGTTCCCCGGACCAGCCAGCGGGCCACGCAGCAGGCCACCCGCAAGGGATGGCCCTACTATAGACGGATCTCTCGTGCAGGGCTGTCGTCTATAGTAGGGCCACCTCTTGCGGGTGGCCTGCCCCCGCCCGGGGTCGGTAGACGTCCTCGCGTATAGTAGGGCCACCTCTTGCGGGTGGCCTGCTTCGCGCGAGTAGGGCCATCCCTTGCGGGTGGCCTGCTGCGTGGCCCGCCGGGTAGTTTTTCGAGATCGCCCGCCAGGAAGTTGGCAAGATCTCTTGCAACTGGCCTGCTGCGTGGCTTGATGGGTGGTCTGGGAAGGGCATCACAGGTGGAAGGCATACAGTTTGCCATCCCAGGAGCCGACATAGACCACGCCATTAGCGATGGCCGGTGAGGAGTCAATGCCGTCACCGGCTCTATAGCTCCAGAGGATTTTGCCCGTTTGCGCGTTGAGAGCATAGAGGCGGTGATCTTGCGAGCCGATATACACGACCCCGTTGGCAACGGTTGGCGAGGAGTCGATGACGGCGCCGGTGAAGGTGGCCCAGACTCGTTTGCCCGTGCGAGCATCAAAGGCGTAGAGGCCGTGATCGGTCGAGCCGATATAGACAAGGCCGTTGGCCACTGCCGGAGATGAGTGCGTGAAGCCGCCTGTCCGGGCAGTCCAGAGCGTTCTCCCTGTCCGGGCATCAAAGGCGTAGAGCTTGCCGTCTTCGGAGCCGACATAGACAACACCGTTGACAATCGCCGGTGAGGAAACGCGGATGGGCAGACTGACCTGTACTTTCCAGCGCAGGTGTCCCGTTCTGGCATCAAGGGCATAGAGGTAGTCGTCCTCGGAGCCGACATAGACGACACCCTGATAGACCGCCGGGGAAGAGGAGACCTGATCGCCGGTGGCGTAGATCCAGATGGCTTTGCCGGTGAGGGCATTGAAGGCATACAGCGTGCCATCATTGGAGCCAATATAGAGTATGCCGTTGGCAACTGTTGGCGACGACCAGATCTCCCCTCCGGTTACCAGGCTCCAGACTCTGGCCCCCGTTCTGGCATTAAAAGCGTAGAGACGCCGGTCGTTTGAGCCAACGTAGACAATGTCGGCAGCCACCGCTGCCGAGGAGCCAATCGAAGCCGTCGTGGGCGCTGCCCAGATAGCCTTTCCCGTCGCGGCATTATACGCATGGAGCATCTGATCGTAGGAGCCGACATAGACAATGCCGTTGGCGACAACCGGCGCGGCAATGATCACCTTTCCTGTGGAAGCCGACCAGTCCAGGACAAGATGAGAGACATTCTCGCTGTTGATACGATGTTCCGCCGGGTTAAAGTGCGTGTGCTGCACATCGAAGCCGAACATGGCACCGTCGGAATTGGCCCGAACGGGAGCCACAGGGCGAGGCGGCTGCCGGTAATTGACCCGGAATATGAACAGCACGACGCTCACAAGCACAATGAGCAACGCCAGACAGCAGGCCAGCCGCAATGCCGCAGGCCATGTACCCTGCGCAGGCCACCCCCGTCCCGCAAGCCACCCCCGTCCCGCAGGCCACCCGCAAGAGGTGGCCCTACTATACACGGAGCATTCGCGCGCTCTGGGAACGTGTCGTATATAGTAGGGCCACCTCTTGCGGGTGGCCTGCGGCCATGCAGGTGGCCTGGCGTCTTCCGACTTCTCGGGATCAACCGCCATGTGTGTAACTCCCATGATCTGAACAAAAACAGGATTTCCGCTTTTGTTCAGATCATAGCAGATTGCCGCCCGAAAAGCGAGAGCCGTTTCTCATAGCTTGCTATTCCGAAGTCGTTCGCGTGGGCAATGGTTCCCCGGCTTCAAGTTCTGACAGCGCATGCGGGGCCTGCTCTACCTGTGACAGGCCGTAGACAGTGCGTTTGCCACGCAGGAACGAGGCGACGGCGGCGACGAAACACATGGCCGCCGAGAGGAAAAACACCGCGTGCAGGCCAACCGCGAACGGGGGCGTAATCAGGTTCGGGAAGAAACTGCGACCGAGCAGCAGGGCCTGGCTGGCAGGAGGCAGGAGATGAAGCACCGGCGGCGGCAGCAGTTGCGCCATCGGGTTGTAGCCGAGGAAGGCGGCAAAGAGCGCGGCGGTCGGCGGCAGATTCGCGATTTGCGCGGCGGTCGCCGTCGGCACGCCCGCCTTTGTCAGCCCACTGAAGAGCGTCGTTGGCAGCGTTGAGGCCAGACCGATGGTAATGATGCTGAAGAAAACGCCGATGCTCACCAGCGAACCGGAGTTCTGGAAGGTCGAACGCATGCCGGAGGCAACGCCGCGCTGATCGGCAGGCACGCTGCTCATGATCGACGCGGTGTTTGGCGAGGAGAACATGCCCTGCCCGACACCCAGCATGAAGAGGATGAGCGCGAACCAGATGTAGCTGAAGTTGACCGGCAACACGATCAGCAGCAGGAAGCCGACGACCTGAATGAGCATGCCCGCCGTCGAGAAGAGACGCGCACCAAAGCGGTCGGAAAGATAGCCGCTCATAGGCCCCATCAGCAGGAAGCCGACCAGCAACGGCAGCATGTAGATGCCTGCCCACAGGGGTGTGACCGCGTAGTCATAGCCATGCAGCGGCAGCCAGATGCCCTGCAGCCAGATCACCAGCATGAATTGCAGACCCCCGCGCGCAATGCTGGCCAGGAAACTGCTGGCAATACCGGCGGAGAACATACGTACCTTGAAGAGATTCAGCCGGAACATGGGGTCTTCGACCCGACGCTCGACCTGGACGAAGGCAACCAGCAGGATCAGGCCGAGCGCGATGGCCCCAAGTACCAGCGGGTTGCCCCAACCGGTGGGTGCGTTCCCATAGGGTTGAATACCATAGGTGATGCCAAGCAAGATAGAAGTTGCGCCCGCAGCAAAGGTGATATTGCCCGCCCAGTCAAGCTTCTGATTTTTGCGAATGGTCGCGATCTCCCGCAGGTTCAGATAGGCCCAGATTGTGCCGATAATGCCGACCGGGACGCTGACCAGGAAGACCAGCCGCCAGTCGAAGTAGGCCAGGATGCCGCCGAGAATCAGCCCGATCACAGAGCCAAGAATGGCGGCAATCTGGTTGATGCCCAGAGCTAGCCCGCGCTGGTTGGCAGGAAAAGCATCGGTGATGATGGCCGCGCTATTAGAAAAGAGAAAGCCCGCGCCAATGCCCTGCACAAAGCGGAAGAGAATCAGTTCCAGCGCGCCCGCGCTGCCCGTCCCCGGCGTGAGCCAGAGCAGGATGCTGCCCACACTGAAGATGGCGAAACCCATGTTATAGAGCCGCACACGCCCGAACATGTCCGAGATGCGCCCGAACGTCACCAGCAGGGTCGCGGTGACAACCATATAGCCGAGCAGCATCCAGAGAAAATAGCCGGTCTCGCCCGGCGCCAGCGGATTGATATGAATGCCATTAAAGATAGCCGGTAAAGAGATCAGCACAATACTGGAGTCGATGCTCGCCATCAGTACGCCCAGCGTGGTATTGCTCAATACACTCCATTTATAGTGCGGGCCAACCGGCCTGTTGCGCCGCGAAACACGCGCTTCTTTTCTCGCCTGCGCCCGCTCCTGTCGTGTCATCGTATCCATTCTCACTGCTTTTATCCCTTTCATAAATGACTCTCCCACCCTCAACTGCCCTCTACCACATTCGCTTCGTACTTACTATACACTATCGTTTACGTCAACGTCAATGTTCTGGATACAGACATGCGAAAAGGTCTTGACAGCAGAGATATTATCAGGTATATTTTCTACAGGACAGACCGACGGTCGGTTTGCTGATTGAATGGAAGGAATTATGGCTCGCGTTGTAAAAGAACGTACTGAGAGGCGCAACGAAATCCTGGATGTGGCACAGCGGCTTGTGATGACGAAGGGGTATGAGCAGATGACGATCCAGGATATTCTGGATGCCTTGCAGATATCGAAAGGAGCGTTCTACCACCACTTCGATTCCAAGCAGGCGCTGCTGGAAGCACTGGTCGAGCGTATGGGGGAAGAAGCGCTCAAAATCCTCCAGCCTATCGTACACGACCCACAGTTGCCTGCCCTCGATAAATTCCAGCGTTACTTAGACACGCTAAACCGCTGGAAAGTTGGACGGAAGGACTTTTTTATCGCTCTCCTGCGTGGCTGGTATGCCGACGACAACGCGATCGTGCGCCAGAAACTGCGCACAACCGCGCTGCGGGAGGTTGCGCCTCTCTTCAGCGAGATTATCCGGCAGGGCATCCGGGAAGGCGTCATGACGGTCGCCTACCCCGATCAGGTAGGCGAAGTGATTATGTCTATGGCGTATGACGCCGGGGAAGCAATTGGCATGCTGCTCCTCTCGTTTGACGCAGAGCGCGGTGATATGCAGCGAATAGAGCGCACCGTCGCCGTCTATACCGATGCGTTTGAGCGCGTACTGGGGCTTCGTGCAGGTTCCCTTGTGATTGTCGACACTGAAACGCTAAAGCGGTGGGCATTCTCGTAGTAATCCATTGACGCGCCAGTCTGACTGGCAAAAGGGAGAAGATATGGCTACTATTATTCAGACCAACCGGCTCACGAAAAGCTATGGCAGGAACCGGGGCATCATCGACGTAACCTTCGACATTCAGGAGGGCGAGGTTTTCGGCTTCCTGGGACCCAACGGCGCAGGCAAAACCACCACCATGCGCACGCTGATGGGCCTGCTGCGCGCCAACAGCGGCAGCGCCACCATTGGCGGCCTGGATTGCTGGACGCAATCTACCGAAGTCAAGAAACTGGTCGGCTATCTGCCCGGCGAGTTCACCTTTGATCCTGGCCTGCGCGGCGGTCAGATTCTCGAATACCTGGGCCACCTGCGCGGCGGTGTCGACCAGACATACCTCAAGCAGCTCATTCAGCGGCTCGATCTCGACCCCACACGCAAGTTTCGTCAGTATTCGAGCGGCAACAAACGCAAGATCGGGCTGATTCAAGCTTTCATGCACAAGCCTCGCGTCCTCATCCTCGACGAGCCAACCAGCGGGCTGGATCCGCTCAACCAGCAGGAATTCTATAAAATGGTGGCTGAAGTGCGCGCAGAGGGACGTACTGTCTTTCTCTCCTCGCACATCCTGCCCGAAGTCGAACACACCTGCGACCGCGTGGCGATCATTCGCGAGGGACGGCTGGTCAAGATCGATCACGTCTCCGCGCTCAAAGACATCCACCAGCACGACGTGGAGATCAGCTTTGCCGGGCCTGCCACCCCGACGTGGTTTGAGCATGTCGCGGGCGTCATCAAAGCGGAAGCCGGAGCCGACGGGCGCAGCATGCAGCTCTACGTTCAGGGGCCGCTGACAGAGGTCATCAAGATCGCGGGCGAACGGGGCGCGACGAATATTGTGACGCACGAGCCGACGCTGGAAGAGGTCTTCCTGCGTTTCTATCAGGGCGATGATCAGACGGCAAAGGAGGCCAGCTATGTGGTTTAAGAGCATCTACCTCAAAACGCTGCGCGATTTCCGCGTTGCCATTCTGGGCTGGGGTGTGGGCATGGGCCTGCTCATGTACGTTCTCCTGTCTGCCATACCCTCGCTGATAGCAACGCCGCAGGCGCGGGCCTCACTCGTCAGCCTCGCCAGTTCGTTTACCTGGCTTGCCGACCCTGTCGCGGTCGATACCGTTGGCGGCTACGCAACCTGGAAATACGGCCTTACCATCTTAATCATCGCCGTCTGGGCGCTTCTGGCTGGCAGTCGCCTGTTACGCGGCGAGGAAGAGCGCGGCTCAATGGATACCTTGCTCTCCGTGCCGGTCGGGCGCACGCACATTGCCCTGGAAAAGCTGGCCGGATTGTGGACGGCTCTGCTTCTGATAGGCCTGCTGATAACACTGCTCACCTTTGCAGGCGCCAGGAGTACCAACGCCAACTTCGGTTTCGCCGATTCCCTGCTCTTCAGTCTGAATATCGTGCTGACCTGCGGCGTTTTCGGGAGCATTGCCCTGCTGCTCTCCCAGTTTACGCGGGAGCGCGGCACAGCTGCGGGGATCACAGGAGCTTTGCTGCTCATTTTCATCGTGCTGGATATGGTCCATCGTGTCGTCCCCAATACGGAATGGATCAGTCGCCTCTCTCCCATCTACTACTACAACCTGAGCAAGCCGCTCATCCCATCCTATGGCACGAACGCTGGCGCAATGCTCGTTTTGCTGGCCATCAGCATCGTCTTGAGCGGAGCCGCCATCTGGCTCTTTGCAGGGCGCGATGTCGGCGCGACGGTGGCACTGCCCGGCTCTCCTGGCCTGACAGGGCGAGCGGCGCCGTCTGAGCTTGCGCTTCCCGTGAATGACTGGTCACTGCGCTCGGTCTATGCTCGCAGCCTGGCAAAGCTCGCGGTTCCCACCTTCTGGTGGACGCTCATCATTGCCGGATTTGCTGCCTGGATGGTGGAGATCGTCAAGCAAATTGAGGTGCAAATGAGCAGCCTTTACGCCAGCTCACCTCTACTGAAGGATCTGGTCAGCAAGGTTGGCGGCGGCGATATTACTACAAACGCCACCCTGCTGAGTTTTCTCTTCGTTTTCCTGCCGCTCCTGTTGATGGCCTTCGCCGTCACGCAGGTGAACGGCTGGTCTGCCGATGAAGAGGACGGGCGGCTCGAACTCCTGCTTGCCACGCCGCAGCCACGCCTGCAGGTACTCCTGAGCCGCTTTGCCGCGCTTACCACCGCGCTGGTGATTATCGGTGTAGTCACCCTGGCTGCTACCGCGCTGGCCTCGGCAGCCACCGGACTGAAGCTCGACGGAGGGAATCTGGCCGCCGCCTCACTGGGCATAATCCCGCTGGGATTGCTGATCGCTGCTCTGGGCTACCTGCTTGCAGGCTGGTTGCGCACGGCGTTCGATACCGGCCTTTTGAGCTTCTTGCTGGTCCTCTGGTTCTTCATCACCTTTGTCGGCCCTGAGTTGAACTGGTCGGATGCGGCCCTGCGCCTCTCCGCCTTCTATTACTACGGGACACCGCTCTTGCACGGCCTTCCCGCAGGAGACACGCTGGGCCTGCTGGCCGTCGCTGTCGTGGCGCTGGCGCTTGCCTCGCTGCGTTTTATGCGCAAGGATATCGGACACTGAGGAGGCAAGCGACTCCGGTCAGCTTTCAATACGCCTGGAAGCTGACCGGCAGCGAGCGGATGACAAAGACGATGCCCTGATGCACCATAACCGGGACACCCTCTATCCGTCGGAGGTCTTTGAGCTGTTCCAGCATCATGGTCAGAGCAATCTTCGCTTCCAGACGCGCCAGCGGGGCGCCGACACAGTAGTGGACGCCATGCCCGAAGGCCAAGTGGCGATTCGGCTCGCGTTCGATATCGAAGCGGTCGGGGTCGGGAAATTGAGCCGGGTCGCGGTTGGCCGAGGCAGTCCAGGCCAGCACGATCTGGTTAGCGGGGATGGTTCGGCCTGCCAGTTCCACGTCGGTCGTCGTCTGGCGGAAAAGGAACCAGACCGGCGGCAGGTAGCGCAGCACTTCTTCTATGGCGGTTGGCATCAGAGCCGGTTCGCGCCGCAGTCTTTCCATTGTTTCGAGATGAGCGGCAAAGCAGACGATAGCATTAGCAATGAGATTCTTGGTGGTTTCCTGTCCGGCGGCCAGCAAGAGCGTGCAGAAGCTGACAAGTTCGCGCTCGCTCAGGCGTTCGCCGTCCACTTCCGCCACACTCAGGGCGCTGATCAGGTCTTCACGGGGCGCGCGCCGTCGCTCGGCCAGCAACCGGGAGAAGTAATCGGCCATCTCCTCACGCATGCCGCGACCATCGCCGTGTCCGGGCCGCATAGGAGGCCCATCGCCGATGCGCGCCCAGCGTTGGAAGATGTTCCAGTCCTCAGCAGGCACGCCCAGCAAATCCGCGATGACTTTGGCCGGGAGCGGAAAGGCGATATCCGCGACAACATCCATCCTGCCCTGCTCGCGCACCTGGTCGAGCAATTCCTGCGTTATCTGCGTCACACGCTCCGAGAGGCGCGCCACCGCTCGCGGCGTAAAAGCCTGATTGACCAGGTTGCGCAGCTTGCGATGATCGGGCGGGTCCTTCGCAATCAAGGTATCTGTGAACAGGCCCCCCATCACGCCGAATGCCTGCGAAGAGAAGCGCGTATAATCATTCAGAACGGTGAGGACATCTTTGTAGCGAAAAACGTGCCAGAGGGGCCTGCTTTCGTCCTGGAAGACGGGATTGTTTACCCGCATCTCTTCAAGCCAGGCGAAGGAGCGGGGAATCTCTGTGAGGGGTTGCAGGCCAAACAGCGAGATGGCCTGCGCACGAAAACCGGATGGATGCTGCATCGCGAAAACCTTTCTTGTTTCAGATCCTGATTGTGCTGGAAACGTCACTCTTCCTGATTCTATCTCTGCCAGTCAACGTCACTCAAACAGGAGTGGCATGCCATGACAAACACGTTCAGCGGTCCTCTGGTGCCAGGGCGCAGGCCAGCTGCGCCCCTGCCAACCAACCGTCCCACAGATGCTTCGCTGCCGCTCAGCATGACACGTCAAGGCGAGTTTGTCATAGCAAGCCAGTTCGAAGCTTCGACGCACAGTCGCGTCAGTTGCGCCATGCCAGCGGCGATGGGCGAGATGGTGAGAAACTCTTCCAGCGTGTGCGCGCCTTCGACCCGCGTGATGCCAATGCAGATCGCCGGAATGTTGAGGCTGATGGGGATATTGGCGTCAGTGCTTGAGGCGCCGTAGCGCGGCTCCATCCCCAGCCAGGTGAGGGCGTCGGCGGCAAGTTGTACGAGCGGGGACGAGCGACTCAACTGACCTGCCGGGCGGTTTCCGAGTATTTCAATTTCCGTTTGCAGGCCGGGGTCGGCACGCTGCTCAACGATTGCCCGCACCTCGTCCGCCAGCTTATCAAGGGCAGCGACATCGACGGAACGCATATCGAGCAGGGCAGAAGCCTGTGCGGCGATGGTGTTGACGCTGGTGCCGCCCTCGATGATGCCGACATTGAAGGTCGTTTTTGGCTGCTGCGGCACTGCGAGGTCGGCAATGGCAGCGATGATGCGAGCCAGCCCGTGAATGGCGCTGGGCGTGCCAAAAGCGCCGTAGGAATGTCCGCCGGGGCCGCTCACGATGATACGCCAGCGTTGAGAACCAACGGCGATATGGGTGAGATGGCCCAGGCTGCCATCAACGGCGATGACGGCGCCCAGTTGCGCACGGTAGCGTTCAACTGCCGTGCGCGCCCCCAGCAGGTTGCCCAGTCCCTCTTCGCCCACATCGGCCACCGCGACAATATCGACGGCGGTCTCTATCCCCAGTTCGTCCAGGATGTCCAGCGCGCTTATGATGGCGGCAACATTGACGCTGTTGTCGCCGATGCCGGGGCCGCGCAGAATGTCCTCTTCGCGCTTCACCACGATAGGCGTTGTCTGTGGAAAAACGGTATCTGTGTGCGCCAGCAGCATCAGCACCGGCCCCTGCCCGCGTTTGCCGCGCCGCACATAGACATTGCCAACAGCATCGATCTCCGGCGTATAGCCACGCTCCTGCCAGAGAGAGACGATCAGTTGCGCTCGCTCCCACTCATGGCCTGTTGGCGCCGGTACCTCACAGATACGCCGGGCGAGATCGGCAACGGCTTCGGTATGCTGCGCTGCGGCGGCGCGTAGCTGGCTCGATACGGATTCCGGGATCATAGCTTGCTCTCCTTTATTTTGCAAAGGACGCGACAACAGGTGAAACCAGCGCGCGCAGGTCGGCGCTTTTCATGGCAATTGAGTGCGTGGTACTGCCGGGATTGAAATTGACCACCTCATTCTCGAACAGCCCTTCATCGAAGTAGGTGGGCAGCCCCAGAATATTGCCGAAGGGCGGCACGCTGCCCATTTTGACACGGGCAACACTTTCGGCCTCCTCCTCGGTCGCGAAACGCAGGTGGCGCACGCCCAGAATGGCACGCAGCCGCTTCCAGTCAAGCTGTTTGTCGGCAGGCAGGACGAAGAGATAATAATCGTCTTCCTTGCCGCGCACAATCATAGCCTTCGCTCCCGTTTTGAGGGCGACGCCGCGCAATCTCGCCGCCTCCTCGCTGGTGCGCACTGCCCTGTGTTCCGTCAATTTGTATGGCACATGCCGTTCTTCCAGCAGCGCGAGAATCTGTTCAAAGACACTCATCTTGTACTATCCATCCTACAATTGTTGCTTTATGCCATGACACGTTTAGATCAAGATATCGTGGCGGCAACTACCCCGCTCATGGTTCCCACAAAGACCAGGTTGCCCGCAAGGGTGGGCGTGGCAAAACGCGAAGTCGGGCCGATAGACAGCGTGGCACGTACATTGCCATTGCTGACATCGACGGCGTAGAGCGTGCCGCCGACGTAATCGACGCTGTAGACGGTGTGGCCGCCGATAATGGGCGAGCCGCTGATCTGCGCTTGCGTGTGCCAGCCCACGTTCATCAACGGTGCGGAACTGATGATGACCTGCCGTATGCCATCAGTGCAGGGGACAAAGACCTGCGAGTCAATCACTGCTGCCCCCCCATAGGCGGCGCAGATCGTCTTTTCCTGAATCTGGCCTCCGACACCGCCGAGCGCATTGGCCCGCAGCAGGTACGCCTGGCCTGATTTGCCGTCGGCGTAAATCAAGCCATCGGGAAGCAGGACCGGCCCCATTGAACCGAGGTCGGCATCAGTGCTATTATCCTGTTGCCACTGTGTGGGGGCAAAGCCATCCTCGTATTGCAACGTTGGGGACAGGCGCAAAATTGAATCACTTTTATCCCACTGACCCGAAGTCACCTCGCCATTACCAACCGAGACATAGAGATTGCCCGTGCTATCCACCGTCGGTCCCGGTGGCGCCCAGATGCCGCCTTCGCGCGGAGTGGGAACGCGGAAGGAAAGCAGGGAGCCGGTACCATCTGTGCGCGAGGCCACCACCGTGCCGATGTAATCGCTACAGTCACCGGCCAGGCCGCCATAGGCAATATAGATCATATTGTGAGAGAGTGCCAGCGCCGCACGCTGCTGATACGCGCGGGCGTCCATGTCCGCCAGATCGGCGGAGCGACGCACGCGCACCTTGCCGGTGGTGAGATCGACCCCTACCAGAATATGCGCCGGGGACGAGGGCTGCACCTCGGCCACCGCGAAGACCAGCCCCGTCGCCGGGTCATAGACAGGCGTGCCGGTAATGCCCAGCGGGAAAATATTCCCACAGGGCAGCGATGAGTGCGGCACCGGCGTGCCAACATTGGTACGCCACTGCACCTGCCCCGTACTTTTATCCAGCGCATAGAACGAATCGCCCTCCGTCACCACAATCACGCGATTGCCAATGACGAGCGGCTCGGCATAGACTGCCCCATCCAGTTTGACATTCCATGCCCGTGTCAGGGTACTCGGATCAGGCGCGCTGGCAACATATCCTGTGCGCGCATTGTTGAGGTGATAGGTGGTCCAATCGGTATCGCTCACCGGCGTCGCAGTCGCGCTGCCGGTCGCATCGGGGGTGAGCGTTATCGGCGTAATTGTGGGCGCCGGTGTATTGCCCTGCCCCGATCCCAGACTGCACCCGGCGAGCATGATGAGCAAGAAACTCATCAACACTACAAAGAGCCTGCGTCGTGTGCGTTCTCTTCTCAACTTGTAACCTCTCTATGTACACATCAAGATGCCCAGGTAACGACAAAGCCATGAGAAGCCAGCGCGCTCGTGTCGTGCCGGGCGCGAGCGAAGCAGGTCATCGCTTCCGAGTATGGCTTACACTGGATGCTTCGCTCGCGCCCGGCACGACACGAGCGGATACCTTTTTCATAGCATGTAGTAACTATATCATAGCAGTTTCAGAGCTTCCTGTAAGGTAGGAAATTCAGAGTTTCATAGAGGTAAGAAACGCCTTCACCGTCTCTTGCTCGATCCCAACCTTCCCGGCATACTTGAAAATCTCCTCTCGTTGCCGCGCATACATCTGCTTGATGAGCTTTCGTCTGGATGGATCGATGCCTCTGGGCGAAGACTGGCCGATTTCGTAAAGGAAGCCGATCATATCCAGCAATTTCAGTTCATCGCGAAGTTCCTGATCTTCCTCGATGGCAAACGCTTGCAGGATATCCTGCTGAATGGAGTCGATGGCCTCTTTCACAGCTGTCGTCTTGAAAAAGGGCAGAATATCGCCGATCACCGCCTCGTGGACATCATGCATCAACGCCAGCGTCACCAGCCGGTCACGTTTCTCCTGTGGATAGCCGTGGAAGGCCGACCAGTAGAGAGCCAGAAAGGCAACGGCCATCGTGTGCTGCCCGACATTCCAGGTGCCAAAACCGGAGACGCTGTAGACTCTGGGAATATTGAAGATATTCATGAGGAAATCGAGGTTGGGATGCTTCGAGACATGCCCCAGCATGCCCTGCGGCGTAAAGATGTTCTCGTAATCAATACGTTCGCCTTCGTCGTTTTTCTGATGTTCTGATTGCTCCATAGATATGCTTTCTTGATGTCCTCTCCCACAGCATGATGAACTCGCAGGCGTCAATTGATCGGCAGAACAGGTAGAACGGGTAGAACAGATAAAACAGGCCGGTCAATTGGCGCCTACACGATTACGGGCAAGGCGCGCAGGCCGCGAAAGACGAGGCCGGGCAGCCAGGTCAGCATATCGGCCTCGCAGGCAAGGCGCAGGCCAGGGAAGCGGCGCAACAGGGTACTGAGGGCGATCTCGGCCTCAAGGCGACCAAGGGGCGCGCCCAGGCAGTAGTGGATGCCGTGACCAAAGGCGACCTGTTTGCCTGCCGCTCGTTGCAAGTCGAGCCGGTCGGGGTCAGGAAACTGCTGCGGGTCGCGATTGGCCGCGCCCAGGCAGGCGAGAACGTATTGCCCGGCCTCAATATGCTTGCCGCCAATGTCCAGGTCTGTACGCGCCTGCCGACCGGTCATCTGTACCGGGCTGTCGTAGCGCAGCAGTTCGAGAACGGCAGGGCCGATCAGGGCAGGATTGCGCCGCAATAGCTCTAGCTGGCCGGGGTGTTGCAGCAGGGCCAGCAGGCCATTGCCGATCAGATGTGTGGTGGTACCATGACCGGCAGCCAGCAGGAGAATGCAGTTGCCCAGCAGTTCATCCTCGCTGAGCGTGTCGCCCTGTTCCTCCGCATTGAGCAACGCCTGCAACAGATCATCGCGGGGCGCATTGCGTCGCTCGGCAATGATCTGGCGAAAGTAGTCCATTAATGCAGAAACGCGGACGAGCGCCTCCTGCAAGCCAATCGCGGTGAGCAGCGCGCCATCGAGCAGCGCGCCGAAGGCAGCGGTCCAGTGGGCAAATTGCAGGCGATCCTCCGGCGGCACACCAAGCATCTGAGCAATCACGATGGCAGGCAAGGGAAAAGCCAGCGCGCCGATGACCTCGAAGCTCCCCTCAGGCTCAACCGCGTCCAGCAGGTCGTCAACGATACGCTGGATAGACAGGCGCATCATCTCCACCATACGCGGCGTGAAGGCTTTGGCGGCCAGCATGCGCAGGCGCGTATGATCGGGCGGGTCGAGAAAGAGCATCTGCCGGGCCAGAGCGCGCACAGGCCGCTGCACCTCTTCCGGTAACCCCGAAACATCCAGCGAGAAACGCTCCGCCGAGAGCCGGGAATCGCGCAGGGCCGCGACGACATCTGCGTAGCGCGTCAGCACCCAGCTCCCCCGTTCATCCCAATGTACAGGGTCTGCAGCGCGCAATCGACTGTAGAGCGCGTAGGGATTGCCAGCATATGGCGGTTCGAGCAGGTGTGACAGGCTCAAATCCTCTCTCTCATCAATATCCGGCATGGTCATTCTCCTCTCGATTTCGCGGCCAGAACATTCTTCTTAACAGGTAGTATATGCCAGAGACTACGCTTCTATCAAACTTCGCCCCTGCCCATGTTCCTTGACAACCTGGCTGTACTTTCCTAGAATGAATCAACAACTCAACGCATGGCATGACGCGCCTGCGATGGTTTTTATTCTGGCTGGCAAGCTGAAGCAAGGGAAGCATGTATGGCAAAGCAAGAGGAACAATACCTGGGCAGGCAGCTGGGAAACTACCGCCTCACCCGGTTCCTGGGCCGGGGAGGCTTCGCAGAAGTCTATCTCGGCGAACATATTTACCTGGGAAGTTATGCCGCCATCAAAGTCCTGACCACCGCCCTCTCGGAAGAGGAGGTTGAGCAGTTTCGCAATGAGGCCCGCACCATCATCAATATCGAACATCCCAATATTGTGCGTGTCTTTGACTTCGGCATCGAAGGCTCCATCCCTTTTATTGTCATGAGCTACGCGCCCAACGGCTCATTGCGCAAACGCTACCCGGCGAGAACTCGCCTCCCTTTACCTGTAGTGATTACGTATGTCAGGCAGCTTGCCTCCGCCTTGCAGTACGTGCATGACCGCAAAATTGTCCACCGAGACATCAAGCCGGAGAACATGTTGCTGGGGCGCAATGATGAAGTCTTGTTCACCGATTTCGGCATTGCCGCTATCGCTCGCAGCACCAGTTCGATCAGCACTGAGGCCGGTAGCGGTACCCTCTACTACATGGCTCCCGAACAGATTCAAGGCAAGCCGCGCCCGGCCAGCGATCAATACGCGCTGGCTGTGGTGGCCTACGAATGGCTGACCGGCAACCGCCCCTTTGACGGCACTTCGTGGGAAATTATTTCGCAGCACCTTTCAACGCCGCCACCTCCCTTACGCCAGCAAGTTCCGTCCTTGCCAGAGGCGGTTGAGCAGGTCATCTTGCGGGCGCTGTCCAAAGACCCGCACCAGCGTTTTGACACGGTGAGTGAATTTGCCGCCGAACTGGAGCAGGCGGCTACCAGACCATCGCGGGGCGCGCTGCTCTGCGCCTATCGCGGCCACAGCGAACTCATCTGGTCGGTGGCCTGGGCGCCCGATGGCTCGCGCATCGCTTCGGCAGGCGTCGATAAAACGGTTCAACTCTGGGAAGCGCGCACGGCCAATCCCATTCTGACCTACAGTCGCCACGCCCAGCCGATCCTCTCGGTGGCCTGGTCGCCCGACGGCACCCGCCTCGTCTCAACGGATACCGAATATATAGCGCGCGTCTGGCTGGCGCGCACAGGACAGCATATGCTGACCTACCTCGGACATAGCGACCAGGTCTGGGCAGCGGCATGGTCGCCCGATGGCGCGCTCATCGCCTCGGCAGGAGCTGACAAAACAGCGCAAGTGTGGGAAGCCGCCACCGGGGAACGCCTGCTCAGCTATCGTCAGCACAAAGGAACAATCGACGCCCTGGCATGGTCGCCTGATGGTACGCGACTCGCCTCCGCCAGCGATGACCGGACGGTGCAAATCTGGCAGGCGCGTACAGGAGCAACAGTGCTGACATATGCAGGTCATACAAACGAAGTATGGGCAGTGGCATGGTCACCGGATGGCATACTCATCGCCTCGGCTGGCCGCGATAAGACCGTTCACATCTGGCAGGCGCAGACGGGCCGTCAGCTTTTAACATATAAAGGGCATACAAACTGGATCAGAGCCGTCTCCTGGTCGCCGACGCGACCCATCATTGCCTCCGCCAGCTACGACGGCACGGTGCAGGTATGGGAAGCCACAACAGGCAAAACGCTCTATACCTACCGGGGCCACACCCGCGAAGTCCTCGCCCTGGCATGGTCGCCCGACGGCACCCACATCGCTTCAGCCGGGGGCGACGGCACTGTGCAGGTCTGGCAGGCAATCTAACAGAAAGGCACTTCCAGGTACGAGGCCTTGCGAGATGCCTTAAAAACATCCCGTCCAGGCCGACCTGGAAGTGAGGCAGACCACCGGGGCAGATGCCTACCGGATGACCTGAGAGTGGAGCAAACAACCGTTCCGACAAAGCGCGACACCGTTCAGCCAGAACGAACTGGAACTGGCTCCGGCCGTGCCGCAGATGCACTCCGGTCATTTCCACCACGATCATGGAGCCGACATTCTGTCGACATATATATTACGAACGGGCGTTCAAAAAGTTAGCCTGCAAGGTATGCAAATTTACCAGCCTATCCCGGAAACTGGATACCGAAGAGGCCAAGAACCTGCGTAACAAGGTAGAGCAGGGCCAGAAAGCTGACGATAATGGTCAGCGCGTAGGCCAGAATATTGTAGAACAGGCCGTTGGTATAGCGTCCCATCAGGCGCTTGTCGTTGACGAGGCGCAGAATGGTGAAGAGGATAATCGGCAGCAACAGGCCGTTGAGCATGTAGAGGTTGAGCAAAATTGGCACCACCGGCAGGTTGGGTACCATCGCTACCACCACGCCAACCACAATCAGCAGGGTAAAGAGCGTCCAGAAAAAGGGGGCTTCTCGCCAGCGCCTGCCAACGCCTCTTTCCATGCCGAGGGCTTCGGCTATCGAATAGCTGGTGGAGAGAGGCAGCACGGCGGCGGCGAGGAAGGCGGCGCCGATCAGGCCAAGCGCGAAAGCATCCCTGGCAAAGACGCCCAGAAACGGGGTCAGCGCCTGTGCGGCATCGGCTGCTGAAGCAAGCGCAACGCCCTTGCCCCCGCTATGCGCAAAGAGCGTGGCGGCCGTTGCGACCACAATAAAAAAGGCGATGGTATTGGAAAAAACAGCCCCCGCGTAGACTTCGAAGCGTTCATATTTATAATCGCTCATACTGATGCCTTTATCAACAACGGCGCTCTGCACGTACAACTGCATATAGGGGCTGATGGTGGTGCCTGTAGCTGCGATCAGCGTCAGGATATAGCCGCCGTTCAGTTGAATGGTGGGAATGACGGTTCCGGTCAATACCTGTCCCCAGTCCGGTTTCGCGAGAAAGGCGGAGATGATATAGGCAAAAAAGGTGAAGGTCAGGGCGAGGAAGACCTTCTCGACGCGCTCGTAGGAGCCGCGAGCAACGAGCAGCCAGATCAATATGCCGCCAGCAGGGGCGGCAATCCAGCCGGGAACGCCAAAAAGGCCGAGCGCGGCAGTAATGCCGATAAATTCAGAGACAATGATTCCGCCGTTTGCGACCAGGAAGATCAGCATAATAAAGGCCGTCAGTCGCAGGGGAAAGTTTTCGCGAATCAGGTCAGAAAGCCCTTTGCCCGTGACTGCTCCCATGCGACTCGCCATTTCCTGCACAATTGCCATGCCCACCGTGAGTACGACCAGCGTCCAGAGCATCTGGTAGCCGAACTGCGCGCCCATTGTGCTGTACGTATAGATGCCGCCGGGGTCGTTTCCCGCGTTGGCGGCGATCAGGCCCGGCCCAAAGATGCCGAGATAGAACAGCAGGCGTGAACCACGCTTCCTCAGATGCTGCCGATGTCGGCGACCTACACGCTCCCGATTCTCCTGTGGGATGATTTTGTCCATTGGCGCACCTCCCTGTCAGGGGCAGACTCAGAAAAGAGCAATAAAAATACCCCCATCACTAACGAGGGGGCGTAATCAGAGCCGCATACAGCACAAACCCCCTCTAGTTGAGCTTTGGCACTGCACGACGTAAGATAGCAGGCAAACTATCCAGCCACTTCGGGTCACGCCTTATGCCGACGAGACCTGGCCTGATCGTTGGCGTCTCTCGACGTTTCTGATCAGTGGCCTGTGTTCATGCAGCCACCTCACCTAACGAGGTAAGACAGAAAACATAGTATTTGTTATTTGTACTATACGGCCCCGGACAAGATTTGTCAAACGCTTCCCGGCACATTCAGGAAAACAGGCAGGGAGAGCGAACTATTCCTATTCGCTCTCCCTGCCTGTCCTGCATAGAGATTATCCCGGTCTCTGCCGTTCCAGCGTTCGTTTCAACAGCCCGACCAGGGCAATCGTACCGAACCAGAGGGCGGTGATGACCCATGCTCGCTTCTCGCTCATCTGCTTCCGCCTTTCGCTGCTCATTGCATCATGTTTCAAGGGAGAACATTCTTTCCCACCAGATATACGCTCCATTACCAGCAAGGGTTAAGCATTTGTTTGTTGCGGGGACCAGTACGCACAAGGTCGGTGAGGTGGCCCAAACGTTGATGGGAGTCGCCCCCAGCGCGAGCGCGGTCAGCCGTCTCAATCATACCTTAACTGAACAGTTTGAAGCCTGGCGAGAGCGTTCACTGCTACCCCACTATCGCATCCTGTATCTCGATGGGATTCATTTTACCGTCCGACATGGAGAGAAAACTGACTCGACCATCATCTGTCTCGGCGCTCTTTCCCACCACGCCGCGCCAGCGTTGTGTGGTGTATAAAGAGCGCAATGTGCTTAATGCCATTCCTCATCGGGAACGCAAAGAGGTCAGTGCGGAACTGGCTGGAATCTTCAAGGCCGCAACGAAGGAGGAGGCTCAGCTCAATTTGGCGGCCTTCAAAGGCAAATACCAGAAACGCTATCCCGAAGCGATTCGTAGCCTCTGTGAAGATGAAGAGCATTGGTTGACGTTTTATGCCTTTCCACCAGTGATGCATCGCTACATTCGCACCACCAATGCGATTGAAAGCTTTTTCAGCAACGTTCGGAAACGGACAGACTAGATTGACGCTTTCACCACGGAAACGAGCTGTCTCACCATCGTGTGGGCCGTGATGCAAGATATCCGCTTGCCAAAGATTCCGGTCGGCTAAAGGTGAAATGTTCAGTGTGAGAGGCAAACAGACAACCAGCCGGAAAGGGTGGATTGGGGGGAGATGGTGTTTGCCGATGACCCAGTGTCCCGGCGTGACTCAAGGAGCCTGTTTGCTGATAAGGGCAGGCTTGCGCTCACTGTTTCCGTTTCGCCAGAGTTGGTCAGCGGGACGCTCTCACCTTCACCTTGCTTTTCTGCTTACCGGGTATTATATACCAGTTTCATACAGCGCGGTTCACCTGCATGGAGCTATCTGATGAGGGCAGGGGCGAGCCTCATAGGCGTTAACTTAGGCCCGGACAGGCCAGCCGCAAGGGGATGGCCCCAGAAGCGTTAACTTCAGGCCGCCGCAGGCCACCCGCAAGGGGTGGCCTGCCCGGCGTTGGCACTGGCTTACGTTAACGCCTATGGGGGCGAGCCTGGTGGCCGCCTTGCCGCTCAATCCTTACCAACCTCGCTTCAGGCTGTTGCCTATCCTCCCAATTTCAGGTGAGTGGCATTAAGGTGTAGAGAGGTGATCGACTCTGGCGGGCTACGTTGCTCAGTTGCTCACCGCAGATACTTCGCTCCCGCTCCGCGTGACACGTCCCGACCACCTGTTCATGACATGCTACCCGCAACCTGCCCTTGAGATTGCGCACTGCTTTGTTGCATACTGTTAGCAAGAGTCTCACTCACCGAAAGTCGTTGAGACACAACAATATTTCGCAGAACAGTCAGGAGAAAACCGTCTATGCCACTCGATCCTCAAATTCAAGCCTATCTCGATCAGATGGCGGCAATGAATATGCCCCCGATACATACGATGACGCCCGAACAGGTACGAATGGGAATAGCGATGCAGCTTGCGATGGAGAACATTGAGAAAGAGCAGGTGGCTCGCGTTGAGAACCGCACCATTCCCGGCCCGGCGGGCGAGATACCTGTGCGCATCTATACGCCGCAGGGCAACGGGCCATTCCCGGCACTGGTCTTCTTTCATGGCGGCGGCTGGGTGATCTGCAACCTGGACACGCACGATGGTATCTGCCGCGGCCTGGCAAACGGCGCGGGCTGCGTGGTCGTCTCGGTCGATTACCGGCTCGCGCCCGAACACAAATTTCCTGCCGCGCCCGAAGATTGCTATGCCGCGACGCAATGGGTTGCGGAGAACGCGGCAGAGTTGAACGTTGACGCTTCCCATATCGCCGTTGGCGGGGATAGCGCGGGCGGCAATCTCACTGCCGTTGTGGCCCAGATGGCGCGAGATCGGGGAGGCCCGCACCTCGTCTTCCAGTTGCTGATCTATCCCGCCACCGATTTCAGGATGAACACGCCCTCCATCGAAGAGAACGCTACCGGCTACTTCCTGACAAAAGACGACATGATCTGGTTCACGAACCATTACCTGAACAGCGAAGAGGATAAGACGAACCCGCTGGCTTCCCCCCTGCTGGCAAGCGATCTGAGCGGCCTGCCCCCGGCCCTCATCATCACCGCCCAGTATGACCCACTGCGCGACGAGGGTGAGTTGTACGGCCAGAAATTAAGGGAAGCGGGCGTCCCCGTCACCGTCAGCCGCTACGCAGGGGTTATTCACGGCTTTTTCGGCAGCATCCCCTCCGATAAGGGCAAGCAGGCTGAGGCCGAAGCCAGCGCCGCCTTGCGCGTGGCCTTTGGCAAAGCGTAGCAGCCGCCCGCACATGCCCGGCCCCACCCGCAGGCCACCCGCCAGGGGTGGCCCCATAGGCGGTAACTTAAGGCCGCCACAGGCCAGCCGCCAGGGGTGGCCCTACGAGAGGCGACCGTGTCGTAGGGCTTGTGGAGCGGTCGTATAGAGTAGGGCCACCCCTGGCGGCTGGCCTGCCTGGCGCTCGCACTGGCTTAAGTTAACGCCTATGGGGGTGGCCCTACTCTACACGACATGGGGCCAGCGGGACGTTTCTCGTAGGGCCACCCCTGGCGGGTGGCCTGCGGCGGCCGACTGGCCTGGAATGGGGCCGGGATCAGAACCCGACCCGGTCACCCCGGCGGCTGGCCTGGAATGGGGCCGACGGCGGTTGGTCGGGGAGCGCGACGGAGAAGTCTGGCAATAGAAGGAGTATTGATACATGCGCATTGGAGTCGGGCTGCCGAACGGCGCGCCGGGAACGAGCGGGCAATTGCTGATCGAGTGGGCGAAGCACGCAGACAGGGGGCCATTTTCGTGTCTGGGCGTCGTTGACCGGCTTGCCTACGATAGCTATGACCCGCTGAGCGCACTGGCCGCTGCCGCCGCCGTCACCAGCCGCGTGCGGCTTGCCACTACCATTGTGATCAGTTTGCTGCGCCCTACCGGCACGCTGGCAAAAGCCGCAGCTTCGCTTGATGCGCTTTCCGGCGGACGGCTCGTGCTGGGCCTCGCCGTAGGCGCTCGCCGCGAAGACTATATCGCTGCCGGGGTCGACTACCATGAACGCGGGCAACGGCTTACCGAGCAATTGATCGCGCTGCGCACATTGTGGGAGGAAGGCACGCTCAGTCCACGAGCGGAGCATGGCCCACCCTTGCTGGTGGGGGGCCTGAGCGATGCCAGTTTCGCGCGTATGGCTCGCTACGCCGATGGCTATGTGCATGGCGGTGGCCCGCCCCGTGCCTTTGCCCGCGCCGCCGACAAAGCGCGGGCGGCATGGCGCGACTTCAGAAGACCGGGCCAGCCGCAACTATGGGCGCAGGGCTATTTCGCCTTTGGCGACTCGGCCATCGAGGCAGGCAAATCCTACTTACGGGATTACTACGCCTTCACCGGCCCTTTTGCCGAACGTATCGCCGCAGAATTGCTCACCACGCCTCAGGCCATTGCGCAATTCGTTCGCGGCTACGAAGAGGCTGGCTGCGACGAACTCGTGCTTTTCCCCACCGTGCCTGATCTCGACCAGTTGGCGCAACTGGCAGATATCCTTGACGGTCTGGGCAGGGGTGCATTATGAAAATCGTCATTCTCGGCGGCGGCCCGGCGGGTCTGTACGCGGGCCTGCTGATTAAAAAGATCAATCCAGCCCACGATATTACCATTCTGGAACGCAACGCTGCGGATGTCACCTATGGCTGGGGCGTCGTCTTCTCAGACCGCACCCTGGCCTCGTTCCAGCGCGCCGATGCCAGAAGCTACGAGCAGATCACCAACTATTTCGTGATCTGGGATGCCATCGATACCTGCTATCGGGACGAGCGTATCCGCTGCGGCGGCCATGTCATCGCCAGCATCTCGCGCAAACGCCTGCTCAACATCCTGCAAGAACGCTGCCGCGAACTGGGCGTGACCATGCGCTTCGGCTGCGATATTGCTGATCTCTCACAACTCGGCGCACACGGGGATGACAACAATTATGATCTACTGATCGCCGCCGACGGCATCAACAGCATCGTGCGCCGGGCCTACGCCGATCACTTTCAGCCCGCCATCGCTCAGGGCAAGGCGCGCTATATCTGGCTCGGCACGAATAAGGTCCTTGACTCCTTCACCTTTATTTTCCGCGAGAATGAACACGGCTTCTTTCAGGTACACGCCTACCCTTTCAGCGGCAACGCCAGCACCTTTATCGTTGAATGCGACGAAGAGACCTGGCTGAATGCCGGGTTGGACAAAGCGAGCGAGGCAGAGAGCATTGCTTATTGCGAGCGATTGTTTGCCCGCGATCTACAGGGCGCATCGCTGTTCTCGAATAACTCGAAGTGGATCAGCTTCCCCACGCTCAAAACGAAAAACTGGCATTACGGGCGCATCGTACTGCTGGGAGACGCCGTGCATACTGCGCACTTCTCCATTGGCTCCGGCACGAAGCTGGCAATGGAGGACGCCATCGCGCTGGCGGCGGCGCTTGAACAGCACGACCTTCTGGAAGACGCGCTCAACGCCTACGAACTGGAGCGCAAGCCCGTCGTCGAAACGCTCCAGCGTGCGGCCCGCGAGAGCCAGAGCTATTTCGAGACGCTCAAACGGCACGCCAACCTTGAGCCGGTGCCGTTCACTTTCCACCTGCTCACGCGCAGCGGGCGCATTACCTACGACGACCTCAAGCTGCGCGACGTGCGCTTCGGCGACATGGTTGATCGCTGGTACGCGCAGCAGGCCGCCCCATATGCCACAAAATGGGGAAATCTTGATATGCCCTTCCAGACAACATTCGCGCCGCCCCCCATGTTCAGCCCATTCATGCTGCGCTCCCTGTTCTTGCCCAATCGCGTTGTGCAATCAACAATAATCGAAGGCACGCCGCCAGCAGTCCATGTTCCCGGCATAACGTTGCAGGAATTCAAAGCGCGGCGTACCGGCTTCGGGCGATTCGCCTGGCCTTTCTGTGCGGGCGCGGGCCTCGTGATCTTTGAACATGTCGCCATCGCTGATAATGGACGCATCACGCCCAACGATGCCACGCTCTCTACAGAAGAGCAGGCGGAGACCTGGAAACTGGCATTGCGCTCGCTCGCGCCTATCTCAATGGCGAAATGTGGCATCGAACTCAATCACGCGGGCAGGCGCGGGGCGACGCGGCACCGGTCGGAAGGCGTGGACAGACCCTTGCGTGAGGGCGCATGGACGCTGCTCTCGGCCTCTGCACTGCCCTACCTGCCAGGCAGCCAGGTGCCGAAAGCGATGGAGCGCGACGATATGGAGCGCGTGCGCAACGATTTTGTGCGTGCCGCCCGCTATGCAGAGCAGGCAGGTTTTGATCTGCTGCAACTCAACTGCGCGCACGGCTATCTGCTGGCAAGCTTTCTTTCGCCGCTCACCAATCAACGTTCTGATGAATACGGCGGCTCGCTGGAGAACCGCCTGCGCTTCCCACTGGAAGTATTTGAGGCAGTGCGCGCCGCGTGGCCGGAGGCAAAACCGCTCTCCGTCGCCCTCGCCGCAAGCGATTGTGTGAAAGGCGGCTTCACCGTCGAGGAGGCCATTCTAGTAGCCAGCGTGCTGAAGGAACACGGTTGTGATCTCATTACCGTGCAGGTAGGCCAGACCACGCCCGAAGGCGAGCCTGCCTATGGCCGGGGCTTCCTGACCGCGTTCAGCGATCGCATCCGCAACGAGGCAGGCATTCCCACCCTGGTCGGCGGCTATCTCACCAGCAGCGACGAAGCAAACACCATCCTCGCCGCCGGACGCGCCGACCTGTGCATGATGGAACAAGTCTCCAGATAATGTTTGTGAAAGGACCTGACAGATACATGCAAGATACAATAGACAACCTGCTCGCTCAAATGACCTTGCAGGAGAAAGTCTCTTTACTGGCCGGGGCGAATATGTGGGAGACGGTGCCTATTGCGCGACTGGGCATCCCGGCGATGAAGGTAACGGATGGCCCGAACGGCGCTCGCGGCAGCGGCAGGGATATGAATACGATTACCTCGGCAGCTTTTCCAGTGGGCATTGCGCTGGCCTGCACGTGGAATACGGAACTGGTCGGGCGCATCGGGCAGGCGCTGGCGCAGGAGGCGCAGGCAAAGGGAGCGCAGGTGCTGCTTGCCCCCACCGTCAATATCCAGCGCACACCGCTGGGCGGGCGCAACTTCGAGTGTTTCTCCGAAGACCCCTATCTTACTAGCCGCCTGGCCGTCGCCTATATTCGCGGCGTGCAGAGCCAGGGCGTTGGCGCAACGGTCAAACATTATATCTGCAACGATAGTGAGTTCGAGCGCAACACCATCAGTTCCGATGTGGATGAACGCACGCTGCGCGAAATCTATCTTCCCCCCTTCAAAGCCGCCGTGCAGGAGGCCGACACGTGGGCCATTATGGCCTCGTACAACAAACTCAACGGCACCTACGCCAGCGAAAACCCTTATACCCTGACGGAAATCCTGCGCAAGGAATGGGGCTTTGATGGGCTTGCCATGTCTGACTGGTTCGGCACAAAGAGTACCGTTGCCTCGATCAATGCCGGACTTGACCTGGAAATGCCCGGCCCGGCGGCATGGCGCGGCGAAAAATTGCTGCAGGCCGTCGAGCGCGGCGAGGTGACGGTTGGCACCATCGATGAGAGCGTGCGCCGCCTGCTGCGCCTGTTTGAGCGCGTCGGCATTCTGCAAGAAGGCTACGCCGGTCAGCGGGAACAGGCCATCGACCGGCCCGAACACCGCGCCCTGATCCGCGAGGCAGCAGGCGAAGGCATCGTCCTGCTGAAAAACGAGGACAATGTTCTCCCCTTGCAGCGCGAGCAACTGAAATCGATAGCGATTATCGGCCCGAACGCGAAGACGGCACGCATCATGGGCGGCGGCAGCGCCAGTATCAACGCCCATTACGCCGTGACCCCCTACGACGGCATTATAGCAAAAGTGGGCGATAGTCTTACCGTCGGTTACGAGTTGGGCTGCACCAACTACAGGCTGCTACCCCCGCTCGATAGCCGCCTGCTCAGACCCGATGCAACAGGCACAGAACACGGCATGCACATCGCATACTTCAACAATACCGATCTTTCCGGCGAACCGGCTTATTCGACGGTGACGCCGCGCAGCCTGTTGAACTGGTTTGGCCAGGCCCCTGAAGGCGTCAACCCGCAGCAGTTCTCCGTGCGCGAAAGCGGCTATTTCACGCCAGAGGAGACGGGTTCCTACACCTTCGGACTGGTCAGCGCCGGACTGAGCCGCCTGTATATCGATGGTCAGCAGGTCATTGACAACTGGACGCAGCAGAAGCCCGGCGAGGCATTCTTTGGCTTCGGCAGCGCCGAGGTCACAGCGCAGGTTGCCCTGAATGCGGGCCAGAGCCATCAAATCACCATTGAGTATAGCAAGGAAAAGGCCGGAGTTGGCGCGCTCTACATCGGCTGCCAGCCGCCCGTGCCTGCCGATCTAATTGAACGGGCGGTCAAGCTGGCGGCGCAATCAGATGTGGCCCTCATCTTCGCCGGTCTCAGCAGCGAATGGGAGAGCGAAGGCTTCGATCGCAGCGACATGCACCTGGTGGGGCAGCAAAATGCCCTGATCGAGCGTGTGGCGGCGGCCAACAAACACACCGCCGTTGTCCTCAATACCGGCTCGCCTGTTAGCATGCCCTGGCTGGATAAGGTGGCAGCAGTAGTCGAGGCGTGGTACCCCGGCCAGGAGAACGGCAACGCCATCGCCGACGTCCTCTTCGGCGATGTGACGCCTTCCGGCAAGCTCTCCCAGACCTTTCCCATGCGCATAGAAGACACGCCCGCCTACATCAACTACCCCGGCGAAAACGGCCATGTCCTCTACGGTGAAAGAGTCTTCGTCGGCTATCGCTACTACGACACGAAGAAAGTCCAGCCGCTCTTCCCCTTCGGCTTCGGCCTCTCCTACACCACCTTCAGCTACAGCCCCCTGCGGCTGAGCGCGCAGGAGATCGGCCCAGACGATACCCTGCAGGTCGAACTCAACGTCACCAACACGGGCCAGCGCGCGGGTAAAGAGATCGTGCAACTTTACCTGCACGACGACAGAGCCAGCGTGCAGCGGCCCGAAAAGGAACTCAAAGCCTTCGCAAAGGTGCAGTTGAACCCCGGCGAAAGCAAGACGGTCACGCTGACCATAGATCGTGAAGCTCTGGCCTACTACGACAGCGTCGCCCGTGAGTGGGTAGCCGAAGCCGGAACATTCGAGGTGCTGGTCGGCTCCTCCTCGCAAGATATCCGCTCCACCGCCACCTTCACCCTCACCGCCACAGCCCGCTTCGGCGGGCCATCCAGGCAGGAAAAGGCAAAACTCGATCTGAGCAGCACGCTCGCCCAGCTTCTGGCAGATGCAGACGCGCGCGCCATCCTCGATAGCCACCTCCCCGGCATGCTCGACGCGCCACAGGTAGAGATGGCAAAAAGCCTGACCCTCGAACAGATCGCCAGCTTTGTCCCTGATATCCTGACCGACGAAGTGATCCAGCGCATCGGGAGAGACCTGGAGCAACTGGGTCATAAATGAGAACGAGGCCGGAACCCCCTGCAAAGGGTCCCGGCCTCAGTTACTTATGAGTTGCCCCTTATCTTTGAACAATTTTATCGCACCGAGACCTCACGCTCTCGCGCTAACGGCGGCTTTGGCCTCGGCCTGGCTATCGTGCGCGACCTTGTGAGCGCGATGGGCGGCTCTATCAGCGTCACAAGCACTGTCGGTCAGGGGAGCCGTTTCTGCGTGCTGCTACGTACCACAGAGCCAAAATGATAGAATATGGTCGGGATACTTCACATGTCATAGTCTCTACGCCGCTGCAGCAAATCTGGGGCGAGAGCTACGCAGGTTTTGATCGCACCATCGATAACCACATCACCCGTTTGCGCAAGAAACTGGGGCCGTCAGGCGAGAAGATTGAGACCGTCCGGGGCATTGGCTATCGTTTCAAGGCTGATTAAGGCCCTTTTCCATCCGGCAGATTTGGTGGTAAGATAGGGCAAATAAAATGGTTCTGTTGTATTTCGGCCTGGAAGGGGTTCAGGTATGGCAAATGGAGATTTTCTTTCGCTCGCGGGCAAGCGGGCGGTCGTGACCGGAGCCGGGCGCGGCATCGGGCGCAGCATCGCGCTGGCGCTGGCGGAGGCCGGTGCTAACGTAGTCGTCTCCGCGCGCAGTAGCAACGAAATCGAGGCGCTGGCCGCCGAGATAGAGGGCATGGGACGCAGAAGCCGGGCGCTCCCCTGCGATGTGACCGACGCGGAACAGGTGCGACAGATGGCCGAGAGAGCCGTCGAGGCGCTGGGCGGCATCGATATTTTAGTCAACAATGCGGGCAACGCGGGCAGCCACAAATTCGTTAATCACCCCGACGAACTGTGGCATCGCATGCTGGCCGTCAACCTGACCAGCATCTACTATGTGAGCAAAGCCTTTGTGCCGAAGATGATCGAGCAGCGTTGGGGCCGTATCATCAATATCGCCTCGATTGCCTCGCGTGTGGGTGGGCGTTATATCGCTGCCTATACCGCCGCCAAACACGGCGCGCTCGGACTGACACGCGCCCTCGCCGTCGAATTGCTGCCCTATAACATAACCGTCAACGCCATCTGCCCCGGCTATGTGAATACGCCGATGACCGATGCCAGCGTGGCCAATATCGCGGCCCTCACCGGTATGGGCGAGGCGAAGGCGCGCGAGCATCTGGAAAAGAGCAGCCCGCAGAATCGCCTGATGGAGCCGGAAGAGATCGCGGCAGTCGCCGTCTTTCTGGCGCAAGATATCAACCGGGGCATCACCGGCCAGGCCATCAACATCGATGGCGGCGGCGTCATGTCCTAGTGTCCTCTCAGCGAACAGCGCAAAACGAAACGGAGCCTACGATGCAGTATGATTTCCTTTACGAAGTAAACGACGGCGTTGCCACCCTCACCTTCAACCGGCCAGAGGTGATGAATGCCCTCACCTTCGAGGTCTACGCCCAGTTACGCGACCTCTTCGAGTCCCTGCGTTACGACGATGCCGTACGCGTCGTCGTGCTGACGGGCGCGGGCGACAACTTCTGTTCCGGGGGCGACGTGTATGAGATCATTGGCGAACTGCTCAAACGCGACATGAAGGGCCACCTGGAATTTACGCGCATGACCGGGGCGGTGGTCAAAAATATGCGGGCGCTGGACAAGCCGATCATTGCCGCGCTCAACGGCATGGCTGCCGGGGCCGGGGCCGTCATCGCCCTGGCCTCAGACCTGCGCATCGCCTCGGAAAGGGCGCGTATGGCCTTCCTCTTCACGAAAGTCGGCCTGACCGGCGCCGATATGGGCGCGGCCTACCTGCTGCCAAAAGTCGTTGGCAGCGGGCGCGCCTTTGAACTGCTGCTCTTCGGCGACACCATCGATGCCGCTACCGCCGAACGTTACGGGCTGGTCAACCGCGTCGTGGCCCACGATGACCTGCTGCCCACCGCCCAGAGATGGGCAAGGCGACTGGCCGATGGCCCCACGCTGGCAATCTCCATGACGAAATACATGGTCAATTCCGAGCAAAACATGGATTTCGCCGCCGCCATCGAGGCCGAGGCGCAGGCGCAGGCCCTCATGCTGATGGGAGAAGATCACCGCCGCTTCTACGAAGCGTTCAGGGCAAAAGAGAAGCCGCAGTTCACGGGAAGGTAGCAGAGTCTATGGCTATAAGAAAAATCATCATCCCGCCATCACTGCCCCGGCCCAGAGGATTCAGTCATGGCGTTCTCACTACCGGCGGCAGCCTGCTCTTCCTGGCTGGCCAGACGGGTAGCGACGCCGATGGCAATATCGTCGCCGGTGATCTGGTGTCGCAGTACGAACAGGTATTGCGCAATCTTCAGGCGGTCGTTGAAGCGGCAGGCGGCACGATGCAGGATATCGTGAAAATCACCATCTTCATTCGCGACCGCCACGACTACGAGGCGCACCTGAAGCAACTGGGCGTGGTGCATCGCGCCTACTTTGGCGACTACTGGCCCGCTACGGCCCTCTTCGAGATTTCCGGCTTCTTCCAGGAGGAGGCGCTGGTGGAGATTGAGGGTATCGCGGTGATCGATACGCAGGCGTAAGGAGAGATGGAAAGGATTGGCATGGATTTTGCACTGAGCGAGGAACAGAAACGCATGCAGGAGCAGGCGCGCCGCTTCGCGCAGCAGGAGGTCGCGCCGCTCTCCCGTGAGGCCGACGAGAAGGGCGAGTTTCCCATGCACCTCGTCGGGCGCATGGGCGAACTTGGCTTTCTGGCTGCCCCGGTTGACCGCGCTTACGGCGGCTCCGGCATGGACTACGTGAGCTATGCCCTGCTCTGCGAGGAACTGGGGCGCGTCGATTCGTCCGTGCGCGGCTTCTTGACCGTCCACGCCAGCCTGGTCGCGCTCTGCATTCAGGAATGGGGAACGGAGGAGCAGAAACGTCACTACCTGCCACGCCTGGCGACGGGTGAGTACATCGGCTGCTACGCGCTGACCGAACCCAACGCCGGTTCCGATGTCGCCAGCATAGAGACAACGGCCAGAGAGGAGGGTGAGAGCTACGTTCTGAACGGTGAGAAAATCTGGATTACCAACGGCCCCGGCGCCCACGTTGCCATCGTCTTCGCCACGCGGGATAAGGCGGCGCGCCACCGGGGCATCTGCGCCTTTCTCGTGGAGACAGACACGCCCGGCTTGCGGCGCGAACCAATGCCCGGCAAAGAGTTGGGACACCGCGCCTCGGAACACGCCCACATCGTCTTTGAGGAGTGCCGCGTGCCGAAAAGCGCGCTGCTCGGCGCGCCGGGCGCGGGCTTCAAAGTCGCCATGTCCGCCCTTGATCGCGGTCGCTTAGGAGTCGCCGCCGGAGCCGTTGGCATCGCGCAAGCCTGTCTTGATGCCTGTATCGCCTTCACAAAAGAGCGGCGGCAGTTCGGCCAGCGTATCGCCGATTTTGAGATGATTCAGGCCGCGCTGGCCGATATGGCCGCCGATGTCGAGGCGGCGCGCCTGCTCACCTATCAGGCGGCGTGGATGAAAGACCAGGGCCTGCCAGCCACGAAAGCCACCTCTATCGCCAAACTGTTCGCCACCGAGGCGGCAATGAAGGCGGCATCGGAGGCGGTGCTGATACACGGCAACCGGGGCTATTCCAACGAATACCCCGTTGAACGCTACTACCGCGACATCAAAGGGCTGCAAATCTACGAAGGCACCAGCCACATCCAGCGCGTCATCATCGCCCGCGAGCTGGTCGGGCGCGATAAGTAGGCACCTGAAAGCGAGAGGAGATAGAACGGATGAAACTACATCTTATTCAGGTACCCTACGATCTAGGGCACGAAGAGGTAGGTATGGGAAAGGCACCGCAGCGCCTTCTACAAGCTGGTGCCGATTTGATAATACAACGTCGTATTTAAAAGGCAGGGAGGACATATGGTCTATTCTAAGTACTGGAACCCGAAAAACGAGACGATGCCCCGTGAGGACTTGCAGAGGCTGCAACTATACAAGCTGCAACGCATATGCGAGTGGGCATACAACACGACGCCGTTTCATCGCCGACGCTTTGACGAGGCAGGTTTCAAGCCGGAGCAACTCAAAACGCTGGACGACATCCGCCGCATCCCCTTCATGACGAGAGAAGCATGGATGGACTCGCAGGTGGAGCAGCCCATGTTCGGCGATATGCTCGCCACCGACCGCAACCACGCCATTCGCTACCATCTCACCTCCGGCACGTCCGGGCGCACACCCATTCGCGTGCTGGATAGCACAAAGGACTGGGACTGGATCGCCGAGATGTGGGCCTACGGGCTGTGGGGCTTCGGCATCCGGCCCGAGGACATCGCCTATTTCGCCTTCGGCTACGGGTCGTTTATCGGCTTCTGGGGCGCGCACTATGGTTGTGAGAAGATGGGAACGCTGGTCATCCCCGGCGGCGCGCAGACCTCTGAGGGTCGCATCAAGCAGATCATTGAAATGGGCGTCACCGCTGTTTTCTCCACGCCGACCTACGCGCTGACGCTCTGGCAGAAGGCGCGGGAAATGGGCATCGACCTGGCGAAGGAGAGCAATGTCAGTATCGTCATCAGTTCAGGCGAGCCTGCTGGATCAATTCCCGCCGTCAAACGTTTGATCGAGGAGGCATGGGGCGCGAAGTGCGGCGATACTGCCGGCATGACCGAACTGGGAACCATTATGATCTTCGAGTGTTCGCACCAGCCCGGTGGCACGCACATCATCGAAGACCACTTCATCGAAGAGGTACTCAACCCGGAGACGGGCGAGCCGGTGGGCTATGGCGAACTGGGCGAGCGCGTCGTCACCTCGTTCGGGCGCGGCTTCATCCCCGTCATTCGCTATCGGACGAAGGACATGGTGATGAAGGTTCCCGCCAGCACCTGCTCCTGTGGACGCACATGGGACCTCTACGATGGCGGCATTCGCGGTCGCTGGGACGACATGAAGCTCATTCGCGGCACCAATGTCTATCCCCGTGCGGTAGAGTCCATCGTGCGCGAGTACGCGGCCATCGACGAATTCCAGATTTACATCTGGCGCAAAGACGATCTCACCGATGAGATCACCATCAAGCTGGAGATCAAGCCCGGATTCGAGGGCCAGTGGCCCGAACTGGGCCAGAAGCTGGCGAAAGACCTGGCGAGCGCGCATGAGGGGCTGCGCTTCAACATCGAGCGCGTCGAATACGGCACGCTGCCGCACTTTGAACTGAAGGCCAAACGCCTTGTCGATGCACGACCGGTCGCGCAGTATCAACATTGAGCAAAGGAGTGAAAATATGACCACAGCGACGAATGAGACCGACCTCCTCGGCAGGCCGCTGAGCGAGGTGGAACGCGAATTGCTGGACGCTTACCAGGCGCTCAAGAAGCTAGCGGCGCGCTCCGACCTGCCGCCCTGCGCCAGCCGCAACGTGATCCAGGCGCTCTCTGCCCTCTGGCAGGCCACCAACGACCTTGACCTCCAGTTCGAGCAGTTATACGATCTGGGCGTATAATGGCGCCATGAGAAACCTGGCACAACATGACCCGCCAGGGAGTCTTTTTCATGGCAAGGTAATCCTGGTAGCATCTTTTATTTCTGTTTGAGAGGAGGCACAACATGCCCGACAACACGCACATCAAGTTCGTGCTGAACGAAGACGAAATGCCGAAATCCTGGTACAACATCATGGCCGACCTGCCACACCCGCCCGCGCCGGTGTTGCATCCCGGCACGCACCAGCCCGTTGGCCCGGCTGATCTGGCCCCGCTTTTCCCGATGGAATTGATCTTGCAGGAAGTAAGCACCGAACGCTACATCGACATCCCGGAGCCGATTCGCCAGGTCTATTTGCAGTGGCGACCCAGCCCGCTCTTCCGCGCGCGCCGGTTAGAAAAGGCGCTGGACACGCCCGCGCGCATCTACTACAAGTATGAGGGCGTCAGCCCGGTCGGCAGCCACAAGCCCAATACGGCGGTGGCGCAGGTGTTCTACAATAAGCAGGAAGGCGTCAAGAAGCTTTCGACCGAGACGGGGGCCGGGCAGTGGGGTTCGGCGCTGGCGATGGCCGGGGCCTTCTTCGACATGGAGATCGAAGTCTTCATGGTCAAGGTCAGCTACCAGCAAAAGCCCTATCGCCGCAATCTGATGCAGGCCTTTGGCGCGACGGTGCATGCCAGCCCGACCAACCTGACCGATGCCGGGCGCAGCATCCTGGAGAAAGACCCGGATAACCCCGGCAGCCTGGGCATCGCCATCAGCGAGGCGGTCGAGGTCGCGGCCAAAAGCGGCGGCACGGTGAAGTATTCGCTGGGCAGCGTGCTGAACCATGTACTGATGCACCAGACCATCGTGGGACAGGAGGCGATGCTGCAAATGGAGCGCGCCGGTGACTACCCGGATGTCGTTATTGGCTGCGTCGGCGGCGGCAGCAATTACGCCGGGCTGGCCTTCCCCTTCATCGGCGAGACCCTGCGCACCGGCAGGAAGACTCGCTTCCTGGCCGCCGAGCCGATGGCCTGCCCCAGCATGACAAAGGGCGTCTACGCCTACGACTTTGGGGACACAGTCGGCATGACTCCGTTGGTCAAGATGCACACCCTCGGCCACGACTTCATCCCGCCGGGCATCCACGCCGGCGGCCTGCGCTATCACGGCATGGCCCCGATCATTTCGCAGTTGCACGAAGAGGGCATCATCGACGCTGAAGCCTACCACCAGGTAGCCGTCTTCGACGCCGCCGTGCAGTTCGCCCGCAGCGAGGGCATCATCCCGGCCCCGGAGTCGGCCCACGCCGTGCGCGCTGCCATCAACGAGGCACAGCAGGCAAAAGAGGCCGGTGAAGAGCGTGTCATCCTCTTCAACCTCTCCGGTCACGGCCACTTCGACATGGGCGCCTACGACTCCTACTTCGCCGGCAAGCTCCAGGACTACGAGTACCCGGCAGAGGCCGTCGCGGCGGCGCAGCAAAGGATGCCGCAGGTAGTATAAGAGAGCAGGGAACAGAGAAAAGCGGCTTCCGGCGCCCGCCGGAAGCCGCTTTTCTCTGTTCCCTGCTCTCTTACCTACCTATTTCGGTACCTTTGCCACAAAAGACGTAATCGTGAGTACCGTCCCGCTCGATACCTGCACACGCAGGCCAGCGTAGCCGGTCGAGAGCGATGTGTCGGTGGCTGTGACCATCCAGTTTGTGGGCTGGGTGGTGCCGGTCTGCCAGGCTTTGAGGTAGAGCGTGGTTCCCTTGATACGGAAGCGTATCGTATAGGATGTGCCAGCCGTCGCGGCGAAGGGAACGGAGGCCAGATTGGTAGTTGTGCCGCCGACCCGCTTCTGAATAATCAGGCTCGTGCCGTCGATATAGCCTTTGTACAGGTCGTTGCCGTCCTGCCAGCGCACAACGGCTCCAAAGTTCGCACCGCTAAAGCTGTTGACCGAACCGCTGAAAGTGACATCCTCGTTCTTAGAGGCGGGACCAAGTATGGCGTTATAGATGCCGTTGCCGTTGGAGACAAGGCCCGTGTTACTGGAAATCGAGAAGGCGCTCTGACTGTTGGCGTCGGCTCCCCAGGTTTGCCCGCCGGAAGAGACCCCCCAGAAGGGCTGGTTGGGACGCTGGAAGGTATCCTTACCGAGGATACTCCCCGGCGCAGGCGTTGGGGTCGGGGAAGTTGGCGTGGTCGGCGTTGGCGTCGGCGCGGTGCCGGTGCCGAAAGCGTAGAAGTTACCGTCTTCGTTGCCTATGTAGAGCATGCCGTTGGCAATGGCCGCGCCGCCGTAGTAATTTGAGCTGCCGGAGGTGGAGGTATCCTGTTTCTTGAACAGCATCTGCCCGTTAGAAGCCTTCACCAGCACCAGCCCGTTGCCCTCACCAACGGCGATGACGCCCGGTACCTCGGTGACGGCCCCCAGGATTGTCCCGTCAGTCATGCAGGTTTGCCAGACATAGGCGCCCGTTGCCGGATTGACGGCGCGCAGGCCGCCCTGGCATGACTGGCCGTTGATGGTAGTCTTGCCGCCCGCGATATAGAGGTTAGTGCCATCCCAGGCGCTGGGCGAGATGCTGCCCTGCCCGCCTTCCGGCCCCGAACCGCCAATCGCTATCGAATCTTCCCAGACCGGGCCAGCCGCCAGATTGGCCTCATCGAGCGCATAATAAAACCCGTTCTTGTTGGCAACCCCGACCAGGTGGTGTGTTGCGCCATTAATAGTCGCGGTAAAAATAGTGGGAGTATCACCAAAATCGCCATCGGAGACCTGCTGCGAGGAAGGCACCTGCCAGGAACTGACAAAAGAGAGATTGGAGACATTTAGCTCAACAATCGCCTCCGCGTTGGTCTCTTTTGTCGAGCAGCTGCCGCCGTTGCCGGTGGCAAAGTAGAGAGTGCCATTGGTCGTATCGATGGTCACAGACCCCCAGACCGACGCCCCCTGGCAGCCGTTGGGAACGACATTGAAGGTATTCTGGAGCGCGCCCGTGCTGCCGTTGAGCATGAAGATTTTGGCCTGCACCAGCGGGCAATCGCCCCAGGAGGAGATGCCGATGTAAACGCTGCCATTATAGTAGTCTGCCGAACCCCAGATTTCATAGGGAGGCGAGGCAAGCGTGGTCTTCCAGAGCGTGGCCCCGGTCAGCGCGTTCAGGGCGTAGAAAATATCGTCGCCGCCGCCGACGAACAGCACCGGAGTAGCGGTACCATTAATGGTAACGGTAGCTGCGGTGGCCGACCCCAGGATGCCATGCGTGCGTCCGTTACAGCCGGATGGTGTCGGCGTCTGGCCCAGATTGGCCGTCCAGACCGATGTGCCATCGGGCTTATTCGCGTGCATAATGCCGTCCCAGCCGCCCCAGTAGACCAGACCGTTAGAAGTTACCGGTTGCGTTGAAATGACGGTATTGTTGGTTGTCTTCGCGCTCCACAGCAGCTTCAAGCCAGGCGCGCTACTGGCCGTAATGACCGTTTCTTTCGAGTTATAGCCGCTATGTTGCTGATCGTAGAGATAGGTCGTCCAGTCATCTGCGGGCGATGTCGCGTGAGCATTCAAAGGGCTGCGTGGGAAAAGCGCCCCCGCGACAAGCAATGAACTGAGGATAAGCACGACCAATGCGCCCAGGGTCAGAGGAAGACGATATCGATACATCTCTTATTTCCCCTTCTCTGCACTTAATCAGGCAGGCGCTACTTCTTTGCAGTACCTGCCGCGTCTTCCAGACCTACCTCGCGTGCGGTCCGATCTGGCTGCGCAAATGCTCCAGGTCGTAGTAGATGGACTCACGAACGATCTTCCCCTGCTCCCTGACCGTCACGGTGATACCGCGCAGGGTGAAGGGGCGACCGGTCGCGGGCATGTCGGGTAGATCTCCACTGTGAATACCGGTCGCGACCCACTCCGCGCTGACCTGATTACCATGGACGACGCGGCTGGTAATCTTCAGTTGAAAATTGCTCACGGCAGCCAGGCCGGTACTCTTGCGAGCCATAATGGCGGCGCGGCCAACCAGCGGCTCCCGGTACATGCCATCCTCAACCACCGCATGTTCTGCGTAATCATGCTGTAATGATTCGATATCTCCTGACGCTTGCTTTGCCAGATGCTGCTGGTGTAATTGAATATGCTGCTGCTTGCTTCCGCTGGAACTGGAACTGGAAGCGGCATGAGCGGGCTGCGAAGCAGGCGCTTGCTGCTGCATGGTCGCGGCGACAATCGCGCCAATGCCGACAGCCGAAATACCCATCGCCGTCAGCGCCGTCACCAGCGCACGGCGTGTCATCTTCCCTGTGCGCACCTCGTCAACCATCTGGGGAATCGTTCCTTCAGATTCGTCCATCATTACTCCTTCTCAATTTATAAATACCGGTATATGAATGTAGCAGGCAAACGAATAAAGCGGGTATTACTCCTCTGTTTTTATCAGAGGCACCTTACAAGAAGGTGATGATCTGGTTGAGAAACGGCGGCGAATCCGCCTGAAACGGTTCAGTTTCTTTAACCTGTAGTCAGACTGCCGCCAGATTGAGCCGCCAGAGCTTGCCGCTTTTAGCTTCGGCCACAACACCGCGCTCGGCGTCCATCTCAAAGTAGCCAAAGTCAAGGATCGAGAGTGCTGTGCCGCCAGGCTCAAAACGCACATCAATCGGCCTGAGCAGAGGGTGGGTAATCAGCGTGTGCAGGCTCCAGCCTGTCGGGTCGACCACCGCCACCGAGCGCCCCACGCGCGGGCCAGCAGGAGCGGTCATTGGCACCTCGTCGCCAAAGAGGGCCACAAATAATTTGCCCGCCCATTGCGCCATCGATGAAGGAGCAACGTCAAATTTCACCGCCGCCGCGTGCGGTGGGAAACGCAGCAACGGCGCTTCGGGCAGCGGCAGTTCATGATGGTTTGCCAGTACAAAGGATGGGGACTGGCCGCGCACCGGACGATATTGCGGATCGGTAATGGGTGTGTCGCCGATAAAATCGGGCCAGCCATACCAGGCGCCCTGGCGAACTTCAAAGAGCAAATCAGGGATGTTGCCAACCGGGCGACTGCCGCGATCGTCCGCGCCCTGATCGACGGCCAGCAGTCGTCCATCGGGCAGGAAGCCAAGCCCGAAGGCGTTGCGAATGCCCCAGGCGACCAGTTCCAGCTCGCTGCCGTCAGGATTGCAGCGCATAATCGCTGCCGTGCAGGGGAGCTGCGCAGCAATACGCTGGCCCGGCTCGGTCGGTGTGCCAAAGGGAACAAACGCGCCTGTATACGCCCGCGCGCCTGGTTCGCTGCTCATCGGGTTGAGCGTCTCGGCATTAAAACCGCTCAGTTCGATCTCGTAGCCGGGGATATCATGGGCATGGGGCAACAGGCGCAGCCAGCCCAGTTCATAGGCATCCAGGCCAACAATGCCCGTGTTGGTCATCGAACCCTGACTGAAATAAAGCTTGCCATCTGGCCCAAAAACGACCATATTGGTGTGATAGTTGCCGGGGCCGGGCAGGTTATCCAGAATCACCGTCTGCTGGCCGTCCAGATCAAGACGGCTGATGCGCGCCGGATGCCCACCTTCGGAGACATAGAGACTGCCCTGATGATAGGTCAGGCCGTTCACCGGCGGGCGCAGCCCTTCAATGAGCAGTGTCCGCGAGCCGTCTCCTTCAAGCCGCCACACGCGACCGCCTCGTTGCGCTCCCCCGAAGGGCAAACCCGACTCGGCAATATATGGCGTACCCGCCTCATCGAAGGTGAGGCTGGTCGGAAACGAAAAGCCATCCGCCACCAGTTCCAGTTGCCTGTTGCCTTCAATCGAATCCATTGTTTTCCTTCTCCATCCCTGAATAAGCAGAACAATATCCGCATACTTTCTCGATTGTATGAGAAGCGGATTGCGAACAAGTGGGAATCTGGTTAAGAAATGAGATGGAATGCAGGAAATAAGATAAAGCTTTATCAACCCGACACGATAGACCTATTTGCGCCCCGGGTCAGCCGCGAGGGAGTGGCCCTATAAGCGTTAACTGAAGGCCGCCCCAGCTCAGACGCAAGAGGTGGCCCTGTACCTCCCTCACGTTATGGCCCTGTCATGAAAGCGGCTCGTTTGGCCCGGAAATCATGGGTTGCCATAACCAGCTATCCCATCGTCAGCATTTTTGTGTTACAATAGCGCCATTATTAGAATAGGGAGTCTTAGCTGTTCCTGAGAGAAGACCTGTGTGCCTCGCTCTACCTCTCAGGCGGCTTTGCTGTGTAAGGTTGTGTAATGGTTGGTAGGTCTGTTTCTCCTGTTTGCTGTCAATTTCGCTGTCATTTCTAGTGGTTCTCGTTACCTGACAAAAACCTCTCCTGGCTCTTCCTGTCCAGCTTTATCCAGCGTTGCCTACGCCATATGTACTAACCGCTACGGCCTGCATGTCCTCGGCTGCGCGTGGGAGTGTCTCATGGAGCAGTACGCCCTCTATTACGGGGCGTGGTCTTCGTACCACCAGTCCTACACCTGGCAATCGCTGGCTGTGGCCTGTGCCGATCTGGCCGTTCCGGTGGTAGGCGAGGCTCACCGCGCCAGCGCCGATGCCCTCTCGGCCCTCGGCGTTCTCAAAGCTCTGGCCGCTCTTCAGCGCGAGGTTGTTCTGGAAGTGGGGGACGACCATCCCTCCTGCTCGGCTTTGGGTCTCGACCCGCGTTGTCACTCCCCTGTGTTTCCAGCATGCCGCACCGGCATGCTTTGTTGTCGTTCGCCAGTCTCCTGGGCTGGCTTTTCCCTTGGAAGGATGGGTAGGTTCTATGTCTGCTACTGGCCTCCTCGGTCGCGTTGACCCGCAGCGGCTTCAGGTGATTCACCAGTTATTTCCTCCCGCCCCAGCCGGTGGTCTCCTCTTCCTGGCGTGGCTGCTGGCTCAGGCGCGGGGAATGCCGTGTCGGGATGGCGAGCCGGAGGTGGCGGTCATCACGGTGCAAAGCCTTCGCGAGCCTGCCAGCCGCATGGGATGGAGCTATGACACCACGCACAAGTATGTCGTCCTCTTCTGCGCCCTGGGCCTGCTGATGAAACGGCGCGGGGGCGGTAAGGTGGAACTGTCTTTTGCACTTGGTCGCTACACGCCCCCGCCCTCTCTTGAGGCCCTGGATCGCCTGATTGCCGCGAGCCGTCCCAAAGTGCAGTCCTATGCCAGCAAGGTCAGACGGCGCTACCTGCAGCTCTTCGGCGCCTGCCAGCACGCCGAGTCGCCCACACCTCATCCGGCGGAGTCTGCCCTCTCTGACCTGGATAAAGCCATCCAGCGCATCCAGCATCTCAATCTGCCCCTGCAATGCGGGAGTGGCAGACGGTCCCAGTTCATCCAACAGATCCAGCACGGTGAAAATCCCGTCTTGAGGCTGCTCACTCCATCCCAAGCCCTCAGGCAAGGGGACGAGCTCCTCCAACAAGGTGTGCAGTTCGTGAGAGATAGCGCACGTCCTCAGCGATAGAGCTCAGGTGAGCCAGGCACGCTTCCTGCTCAGCCAGTCTGGCTTTGGGACGCCTTCCTCGTCTTCGTCGCCCGTTGGCCAACGCATCTGCCTGGAGCTGGATATGGAGCAAACGAGCCTGTTCGGCTTCTACGGCGCGGTCCAGACGCCCTTGAACTTGAGCGGCCACATGCAAGAGATGCCAGACATCGCGCTGGAGGCACAGTGGCCCACACTTGCCCACTGTGGACATCAATCACATTCAGATAGCCCTTTCCGCGCTGGCTGCTGTATTGTTCATCAAGGGCCAGGGCGCGCGGAGTTGCGGCTTGTTGTTGACTCAGCCACTTTTGAGCCCGTTGCCCGGCTTCTTTGACGATGCCAACAATGCTTCCCAGGCTCAGATGAACCCCATGCAGTTCTCGCAGACACGTTTGAATGCCCCGATAACTGGCATGCGTTTCAATCAACAGCGTCAGAACCACCAGGGAAATCGCCTCCTTCAGTGGGTACAATCTGTCAGAGCAGGGCTAAAACAAGTTCCCCACGATTTCAACTGGTCAGGTTTAGCTGAGGCGGCGGCCTTGAGGGCGAGATATGGCAATGATCAGACTTCCTCACAACCTGATCTTGAGTGGGCAAAGGTAGCTATCTTGATTTACAGTTATTTAATGGATGAGGTCGATTCTCCAAATCGAGCCTCGCTTGAACATTCAGAGATGTCTTTGAAAGCTTATCTGACAGGCAAACTTGGGGCTGTTCCAAATGATCCTATTCTCGATGTCGATCAGATTATACAATGGTTCTTTGAGAACCCGCATATCTCGCTCGACGAGGCAGAAAAAAAGGCGTCCTCTTGGAGAAAGCTGGCAAAAGAAGAGATTCTGGAATTACAGCAGATCAAAAATCGGTTGGCAATCATCAAAACACTGGCTGATAGCAACCTGTTGCCTCCCAATCAGGAGTTGTCTGCCTGGCTTGCGTTGCGTGAGAAGTTGCCATGAGGAGGCAGCAATGGCAAGGAAAGGCCATGATGGGCTTACCGCTCTTGTTTCATTAAGGTCAATCTTAGATGAAAAATCTTCCCTGGAGGCGATTCATGAGAATGGATATTTTATGAGAATTTCTTGTTTTACTCAGATGGAGCGGTACTTTACTACGATGATGAGTACGGACAGTGGGGATACCAACTGTATGGGACGAATGATCTGGTCGCTCGTTACGCATCGTTCCGAGACTACTACAATCGCACGATGGCCAAGCCTATCAAATGGACGTACACGGGGCTTGCTCCTGATCGTGGAGCCATTTAAGCCTCAATGTACTAGACCCTTCCAGACTAGTTTTCGGCAACCGCACGCTGGTGGGCGTCTCGCTCTACGAGCCGAGATCACTAAAAAAGGCGTTGGATTTTCTCGCAAGAACCATCCACAGATATCCTTATAAGGAGGCCTTCGGCACCGCAGCCTATCCTTTACGTCAGATTAACCGTGCGCTGACCGATACCGCAGAGCGCAGGGTGGCGCGCGCGGCCATTCGGCCCTGGGATGAGGAAAGGAGTACTCCATGAAGGGGTTGATGATGGATTGCCCGTTGCTCCTGAAGACCCTGCTCTGGCGGGCAGAACGTGTTTTTAGTGAAAAGGAAATTATCACCTGGATGCAGCAGGGTATTCATCGATATACCTACGGCGACTATGTCGGGCGCGTCAGACGCCTGGCAAACGCCTTGACTGCTCTGGGCATCCGCCAGGGCGACCGTGTAGGCACCCTGGCCTGGAATACCTACCGGCATTTTGAAGCGTATTTTGCAATTCCCTGCATGGGAGCTGTACTCCATACGATCAACCTGCGCCTGTTCCCTGAGCAGATTGCCTGGATCATCAATCATGCTGCCGATCGTGTACTCACGTTAAGAAGGCTCGTTGCGCATCCCGTGGGCGCTGCATCTTCGCAACCGCCACCGGTTATCCTTGTAGGCTCTGTGTTTACGATTTTTCAAAAAGGATACCACTCGTGCTTCATCACCCCTACTTCTCCAGCACATAAGTACCCGGTGCCGGGGTGATCGGGGTATGCGCCGTGCTGCCCATCGTTGGCGGAGTTCCCTGCGCACCAGAGCGGGATTTCAGCCACTCCAGCCAGTCCGTCCACCAGCTGCCCTTGTGTTGCTCGGCACTCTCAAACCACTCCTCAGCCGACCCCACCGGCTTCTCGCTCGTCCAATAGCCTTTGCCCTTGCCGACGGGGGTGATGATGCCCGCGATGTGGCCGCTGCCGCCCAGCACGAAACGCACACGTCCCCTGGTCAACTGTGTGATGCGCCAGGCCGACTTCCAGGGGACTATGTGGTCCTGCTGCGTGCCGACCGCGTAGATGTCCTGGTGTATCTGCTTGAGATCGATGGGTACTCCTTTCAAAACAATCTTGCCAGGCTTGACGAGATTGTTCTCTAGATAGGTATTCCGGAGGTAGAAGGAGTGCGCGGCCCGTGCCATACGTGTACCATCGGCATTCCAGTAGAGCAGGTCGAAAGCCGGCGGCTCCTTGCCCAGCAGATAATTATTCACGATGTTGCTCCAGATCAGGTCGTTAGCCCGTAGCATGTTGAACATGGTCGCCATCGAACGGCTATCCAGATAGCCGCGCTCCATCATCTGCCCCTCGATGTAAGCCACCTGCGGCTCGTCAATAAAGATTGAGGTATCGCCAACCTCACTGAAGTCCTGGAGCGAGACAAAGAAGGTGGCTGCATTGACTGTTTCGTCGCCCTTAGCAGCCAGATAGGGCAGGGTCATCGACAGCAGCGTGCCGCCGATGCAGTAACCGACAGGGTTGACTTTCGGCGAAGCAGTAACCTCCTTGACGACTTCAAGCGCAGCCAATGGCCCCAGCGTGAGGTAGTCCTCGAAGGCCGTTTCCTCCATGGAGGCATCAGGGTTCTTCCAACTGATGACAAAGACCGTGAAGCCATGATCTACCAGGAATTTGATAAGGCTGTTGTGCGGCTGCAGGTCCAGGATATAATACTTGTTGATCCAGGGAGGGAGAATGAGCAGGGGAATCGCATAGACCTGCTCGGTGGCGGGAGCGTACTGGATCAACTCAATGAGCGCGTTGCGGTAAATCACCTGCCCTGCTGTCAGTGCCAGATTGCGTCCCGGAGCAAAAGCATCGGTGTCAGTCATCTTGATCTGCCCGGCTTTGAGATCGCGCAGGAGATTCTCCATCCCGGTCACCAGGTTTCGCCCACCGGTTTGAATGATCTCATGAAGCACCTGTGGATTCGTGAACGCACCATTTGTTGGGCTGATAGCGTCCAGGAACTGGCGCAGGTAGAAAATGAGCTTGCGCTGCTGCTTTTCATCGACCCCCTCAACATCAGCAGCAGCTTTGAGCAACGTTGTGGCGGTGAGCAGATAGCTTTGTTTGAGGGCATCAAAGATGGGATTCTGCTGCCAGTCTGGCGCGCTGAAGCGTTTATCGCCCGCCTCTGGCTCCACAAGGGGTCTGACATCGCGACCCACTCCCCAGAACTTGAGCGTGTTCGTAGCTATCAACTGCGTATACCGCTGGACGAAATCGAGGTAGTTGGCCCAGGCGCGGTCCGGGTGGCTGAGGGCATCAATCCAGATCTGCCGGAAAGCGCGGGTGATCTCGGCCGGATCAATGGGGACCAATGCACTGTACGGGTTGGAGTGCCAGAGCTGGTCGATCAGAGCGATCCAGGGGTCCTTTTCATCCTTGCCTGCCTGCTCGGTGGTAATATGGACAGCCAGGTTCCCCTTCAGAGTACTTTCAATCAGCTTGCTCCAGGCCTCGATGGGACTCTGTCCAGTAGGTGATGTATCCGTCATAGCAGCTCCTCCTTCGCGTAGACTCGGCTCCGGATAATCTGATTGGCGTTTCTATGAGAAACATGCCAGAACAGCCTGGATACTTCCCTCTCAATCAAGATGATATTACATCCAGGACAGGAGCAGTTCGGGAGAGAAGCCTCCCTGGATTATGATATCACAGATCAGAAGCAATATGTCTTCACCTCAGAGTCCCTGGCTATTTGAGCTTGCCGACCGATCACGCATGTATTTTACCGTTGCTTCCCCTGTTAGAACCAGCGTTCCCTGTTGATTGGTACAGTCAGTACGCAGTGTCACCAGCCGTTTCTCTTCGCGTGTCGCGATAACCTCGACACTGGCGGTCACAGTATCGCCAATGTGTACAGGCGCAAGAAATTTCAACGTTTGCCCTAAATAGATCGTACCGTGGCCCGGCAGATCAGTTCCAAGCAGGGCAGAGATCAGCGACGCAACCATCATGCCATGCACGATGCGCTCGCCGAAATGTGAACGCGCTGCATAGGCCGAATCGAGATGGATAGGATTGTAGTCGCCGCTCAGTCTGGCAAAGATCGTCACATCGCCTTCGCTGATCGTGCGCGATCGTGTCGCTCGCGCCCCGATTGCCGGAAGGGGCGCCAGGTCATGGGTATCATTGCTCATTTTCCTCGCTCCTTATAAGAGGATACAACGTGTGAAGCTCGCTGATTACAGTGAGCGCGACTCCAACCAGTTCCAGAGCCTGGGCCAGAGCTTCTTCCGAGCATTCGGGCTTGTCAGTAGACCGACGTGTCCGGCATCCAGCGTGAAGAACTCCTTGTCCTGGCTGCCGAGGAGGCGCATGGCTGCTTCTGCCTGTGGGAGAGTGCAAATGTGGTCCTGCTGGCCCGCAATGACCAGAACGGGGCAACAGATGTGTGTGAGATCGACGCGGCGTCCGCGCAGCTCTATCTCTCCCTTCACCAGTTTGTTCTGCTGGTAGAAATCACTGATCCACTGCCGGAAAGCCGCTCCGGGAAAGGGGATACCATCGCTCACCCATTTGTTCACGGCCAACCAGGAATCTAGCGGCCTGTCATGGGCGATGCGCTCCCACATTGTCACGTAGGGGCCGACAAAGTTAGCGACCGGTTTGACCAGGCGATTTCCTAGGTCGATCAGTTCGCCAGGGATGTTGCCCAGGGCTTCTACCATCTGGTGCGGGTTGAAGTAGCGCGCGCTGGTCCACAGCCCATAGAGGCCCGTCGCCTCCGGCGTAAAGTCGATGGGGCTGGCCAGCAAAACCAGGTTGCGCAACGGCTGATCAGGAAAGAGCGCAGCGTACATGGCGCTCATCGTGCCGCCCATGCAGTAGCCAAGCAGGGTGAACTCCCGGGATCGGGAAAAGCTGAGCATGCGCTTGACGGCGCGCGCCAGGTAGTCGAAGAGATAGTGCTCAAAGCCGAGATCGCTGTCCTCATCGCCGGGTATGCCCCAGTCGAGCAGGTAGACATCGAAGCCCTGGCCGACTAGGTACTCGACCAGGCTGCTCCCTGGCAACAGGTCGAGGATATAGGGCCGGTTGATGAGCGCGTAGACCAGCAGAATGGGAACTGCGAAGCGTTTCTGCGCCGTCGGTGCGTAGCGGTAGAGCCGGGCCTTGTTCTTGCTCCAGATCACCGCTCTAGGGGTGCGGCCTGTCTCGATACGCGCCCCTTCCAGCATGATGTGCATGCCCAGGCGCAGTTTCTGCAAGGTGCTTTCGCTATCGGATGCAGCTGGCATGCTATGCCTGTCGATCATCTCGTCCTCCTCTTTATTTGGCTTGTGTCATCTCTTTTTCTGATCGCCTATCCTGAAAGAGGTTCGCTGGCCTTCGGCTGTCGCGCGCTTTTCGTTCGGGAGAGGCGCCGCGGCGCGCCGGTGGATTTGACTATGGCCAGAGAGTTTTCCGCTTCACCCCTGGCGAGGGCAGCAAGGATGCTATCCAGCTTGTCCTCTAGCTGATCCAGACGATTTCCCTGCTCTAACGCGGCCTCGATCTTCCCTAGCGTCGCCGAGAGGGTCTCCAACTTGCTCTCTACCTGTACCAGCCGTTCCTCGATCGTCGAAACAGGATCGTGTGGTGCCGTGCGGGCAGAGACATCCGTGAAATCGTCGAAGGCATCCTCAAAGCGGTCAACTTTCTCTTCCAGGGCAACGACAAGCCCCGCCACGCGGGCAATGTCCGAACGCGTAGCAAGCTGGAGGTTGCTGAAATACGCTTCATTGGTGCGCCGCAGGGTACCTATAATGCGCGTGAGGCTCTCTAAGGACTGGCTGGCGGCCTCCATAAATTGTTCCGTTCCCATGAAATCCCCAACCGCCTTCGCCCACATTTCGCTGGTGACCTCATACCATTGCAAAAACCAGGTGAACGGATCCTGCGACATTGCTCCCCCTGCCAGTATTTTGTTTCTGGTCTCTTCTAGTATTTCCAACCAGGGTGCAGGACACCCCGGCTGTTCCCCTCCCACACCGAGGCCTTGCTGCCACGCCCCGATCCACTGTTTCCAGACCTCATTTACCTCCGATGCATCTGCTTTCATCCGCTTCAGTGCCTCGCCTGCACTCCTGGCCCATATATCGTACAAAATGTAGGGATTGACCGGTATTCCCTTGCTCCCCGCTAGCAGGGCCGACCATGTCTCCGCTGAGGTTCCAAACCACTGCTTCCAGATTTCCGCCGCTTCTGCGGCACTACTGGTGTGAGTCTTCGCTCCCTCTGTCATTGCAACTGATCCTTTCGTCCATGAGAACGCACCTGAAAAACGGCAGTCTTCAGAAGGAAGCGTATGAGCAGAGAAGGTCAAAGTCTCAACTCAACCCCCTCTGCTCATCACCTCCTTATTTGCGGGCCTCGCGCATCTCCTCTAAACTCTGCCGCGCCGCGCGCTGGAAGTTCTCCAGACTCTCACGAGTGGTGGCTTCGACGGCGTCGATTGCCTGCCGATAGAAGGAAAACGGGGCGCGGAGAACGTCGAAGGAGGCATCTAAGGATTCGTGCGCCAGCGACTGGAAAGCGTCCTGCTGCTTTTGTGCCTGCTGCTCCAGTTCGCTCATCAGCGTGCGTGTCACTCCGATCTGACTCTTGAGGACTTTGGCTCCGTTCTCAAGGACACTCTGAACATACTTCGTGTTGCGCTCCTGGGCCGCGACGGCGCTTTCCAGCACTGACTGGAATCCCTCATGCCAGCCGGGTTGTTCCCTGGCCTGCGCCATCAGTTCCTGCATCAGGGTACGAGTACTCTCAGCGTGGCTCTGGAGAACCTCGGCTCCATTTTCAAGAATGCTCTGGGCAAAGGTGATATTCTGCTGTTGCGCCTCAATAGCACTATCCATGATGGCCCTGGTTGTCTGGCGAAGGGACGCGATTAGTTCGCGAGTCGCCTGATTGATCTGTGTGTCTGCCATAGCAGGTTGTTTCCTTTCTCGCAGTCGCCTGCGAAAGTTGAACGGTTCAGTACGGCTTGTAGCATCTCCATGCTGTTCGCCATCACAATAACATCTATATGCATTTTACATCTATATACAGATTTTGTCAAGGGCTTTTTGGAGTTATATCACACGTTTCTTTCGCCAGTGAGCAAGCAGTGTTTTCAGTGATGGTAATTTCTTTCTGACAACCTCATCCGAGTAAGCGAGGTGAGATGAAGGTGACGAGCGGATTACTTTGGGATGGGCAATGAAGAACTCCCACATGATCGAGGAGGCATCAGGGCCTTTCGGATCAGTGTAGGTTGCGGGGGGAGTGAGGCTGCCCCCGCTCCAGGCATGGCCCAGACCTTCAACACTGTACATCTGCATCAATACCTGATTCTTGAAGGTGTAAATAGAGATGGTATAAGAATATCCATCTGGCACCAGGCCGGTCTGGATACGGTCTGGGATCGGGGAGATCGAATTGTTGGCTGACCCATCATCTGCGTAATCGTTGGTTCTGGCGAATTGTTGGATCACCTGGTCGCCGTTAACGGGATAGACGCGGTAGTCGTTGCTTCCATGAAAGACGATCACCGGCAGGACGCGGGCGGCCGAACCGGCACTCAAATGGGCGAGTCGACCTTGAAGATCAGGGTCGGGGCCTCCTCTGACCTGAGCGACGGCGGCGCTGACGAGATCACGGGCAGCTTTGAACTCCAGCCCACTATGTACTCCTATAGCGGCGAAGTAATCGGGATAGCAGGCTCCCAGGATGACTGCCATTGCCGCGCCTGCCGACATGCCGGTGACAAAGATGCGGTTCGTGTCGATGGCATAGCGTGCGCAAATGTCATCGACCATACCTGCGATGATGGCTGGCTCTCCACTTCCTCGCTCCTGATTGGCAGGGTCATACCAGGCCCAGCACTTGCGAGGTTGATGCGCCCTGGTTTGCCGGGGGTAGAGTACCAGGAAGGTGTCGCGGTCGGCCAGCGTATTGAAACGTGTGCCGGCCGCGAAATTGTCGGGGTCTTGTGTGCATCCATGCAGGGCTACGAGCAGGGGTACAGGCGTATCGGGAGAATAGCCTGGAGGGATATAGAGTTTATAGGGGCGTGAACCCGCGTCACTGGAAAATGTGCCGACGAGAAATGTTCCTGTCCGTCTCTCGGCTACGCTAGCAGTATGGGCGGGGTCAGCGCTTAGCCATCGCTGATGTGGCATCTCACCCTCTTTCATTGGCTCGTTCACTGCATATCTCTTTCATCTTTTTCGTCTCTATGAATCGGCTGACCTGTGTAGAGCCGGAAAAAGGTATTCATCATTTTCTGATAGTGTTCCAGGGAGTTTGCCCAGAACTTCAAGTAAGCTTCGCCTGCCTCTGTGATCGTATACCTGCGTTTGGCCGGTCCTGCCTCCGAGGTATCCCAGCTGGAACTGACCATGCCATTTTTCTCCATCTGTCGCAGCGTTCGGTAGAACGTACCAGGGTTCATGGCCGCCAGCCCAAAGGTAGTCAGCCGCTCCATCAATTCGTAGCCGTAGGAACTCCATTCACGGAGCATGAGGAGCAGAATGGGGACAAGCCAGTTCTTTGACCATGCCTCAGTTGCTTCATTGTATTGTTCGTCGTTCTTGTTTTCTCGGTTTGCTTCCGCCATATTGCCTCCGTGATCAGGTAGCTATTCGGTCATATCACAAACATCCATCTATATGCATTTTATATTTAGATGTTATCTCTGTCAAGAAGTATGTAGCCTTCTTGCGCGAGAGCAAGACTGAATCGCTTCCTTCGACGGGCGCTGAAGGCTGGTTGAGCAATGGATCAGGGAGCGGTACTTCCACTATTCGATGGCAATTGTGCCTCAATCAGGGTTGCAGCAGCGGTTTCCACCGCGCTTGCCGACCCTGCGGAGCCGAAAAGCCGCGCGGCCATATAAACACCATCCATTAGCAGCAGGAGCTGATCGGCCAGCTGGCCAGGATTGCGCGCCCCCGCCTTATAAGCCAGATGAGCAAGGCGTTCACGCACCGCCATTTTGTGGGCCACTGCAACCTGATGCCCTACATAATCCCGCTCGGGAAACTCAGTGGCGGTGTTCAAGAAAGGACACCCCAGGCATGTCGGCTGCTCTGCTAAAGCAGCAAGCGCGCTGAAGAGAGCCAGTAATTGTTCTCGAGGAGACTCTGTATGCTGGCTTATGGCTCGCTCAAACCAGTCCCAGAAGGCGCGATTGCGGTCTTCCAGATAAGCCACAATCAAGTCGTCTTTGGAGGGGAAGTAGCGATACAGAGTCATTTTCGCTACGCCAGAGCGCTCGACGATCGTATCGATGCCGACGGCCCGGATCCCCTCGCGGTAGAACAGGTCGCAAACAACGTTGAGGATACGCTGACGCGCTGATGGTGGGTTGGTCATTCGCTTCTCCAGTTTCGGTTCAGGCAAGGAAGCCCGAAAGGATTTGTGAAACCTTTCAGGCCAGGACCTCCCTTGACACGATACAGACTTGTCTGTATTATTTATGAGAGGAGGCCGACAAGACAGACATGTCTGTATTATACGTGGGAAAGGGGGGAATAGACAAGGAGGAGCGAAGAAGACTGCCGGGTCGTTGACTTTCGTTCTCTACCAGTCATTCTGGCTACTCCTGTGGAGCGGCGCTCACGACCATGAGAGCCAGCAGTGGGACGCCCCTGGTGGGCATCCTTCTAGAGGGGGGATCACGCCCCCGGTGCAAACGATCATTGAAATGAAAGGATGAACACGATGCAATTTGGAGTACTTGGGACAGGGATGGCCGGCCAGACCATCGCCAGCAAACTCGTCAGTCTTGGCCACACCGTGATGATGGGGTCAAGGCAGGCAGGCAATGAGAAAGCGGTCGCCTGGGTCCAGTCAGCGGGTGCGCTGGCGAGAGAAGGGGCGTTCGCTGATGCAGCGCGTTTCGGGGAGATCGTGGTCAATGCCACTGCTGGCGCCGCATCGCTTGCCGCTTTGACCCAGGCGGGTACAGACAACCTGGCAGGCAAGATACTCATTGACATCGCCAACCCGATCGATCCGGCCTCCGGCATGCCACCAGCTCTGAGTATCTGCAACACTGATAGCCTGGGCGAGCAGATCCAGCGAGCCTTTCCCGACACCCGCGTGGTCAAGGCACTCAACACGGTGAATGCGAACGTCATGGTCAATCCTGGCCTCGTGCCTGGCGACCATACTATTTTCGTGTGTGGGAACGACCCCCAGGCGAAGGCGCGCGTCATCGCGTTACTGGGAAGTTTCGGCTGGGCCTCCTCGAACATTCTCGACCTGGGAGACATCTCGAATGCGCGGGGCACAGAGATGTATCTGGCGCTGTGGCTACGCCTGTGGCGGACGATTGGTACCGGCTATTTCAATATCAGGGTTGTCAGGCCGTGATAGCAGGCTCGATACCAACGAGGAGGTCTGGTCGCTGAATACGGTAACGTTACGTTGCTATACCAGGGCTTGACGGGTTGCATCAAGCTAATGCTCTCTGGCACCACCAGGCGGGGACGTCCCCGTTTGCCCGTGAGCACTCACTTGCGATAGGCCCGCTCCAGGATGCTGCGATAGCCGCGCCAGCCATCACTGAACCAGTGCAACTCGCGTTGGTGAGTGCGCTGGACGCTGGTCGTCACCGCTTGCTCGATCAAGGTCTCGCTTAACGCACCGGGGGCGCAGGCGACCATGAAGCGACTGCCGCGGTCCTGCACCAGGCATCCCCAGCGTTCTCCCTCATCAGGCTGCTTGGCGACGCCGTTTTTTCTGGACGAACGACCAAAACTCATCGATTTCCACCTGGCTCAAGTGCAGGTCGCTGGCGAGTACCTGTGTGATAGCCGCCGCATGGGTCGCTGCCCGCTTGAGCCATCTACTGATCGTCTCGTATTTATGCCCCGTGACCTCTTCGGCCCCTCGCAAGCTCCCTCGCCGCATCAGGATCAACAGGGCTTGCGCTACCTCCGAAGCCTCCGTCTTCAACCCATACATCGGCGTTCCGTGCGTGTCCCCAAAGTACGTCTTGCAGGCACGGCAGCAATAGCGCGCTCTCCCTCGATGGCTCCCGTTGCGCACCACGTGCGACTCTCGACAGTCCGGATTCGGACAGGGGGCAGACTGCTCTGCTCCTTCTTCTCTGGCTTGTTCATCCTTCACCTCCTACCCTCTATTCTATCACCTCTTTCTAGAGTCACTACCCACCTTTGTGCCTTGATATCTAATTAATGCGCTTTTCGTGTCCTCTCCACTCCTTCTCACGCAGCACATACTTCTGTATCTTGCCGGTGGAGGTCTTCGGCAAGGGGCCGAATTCGACTGCCACAGGACACTTGAAATGGGCGAGGCGCTGTCGGCAGAAGGTGATAATCTCCTGCTCGGTTGCTGTCTGTCCTGGTTTGAGGGTCACAAAGGCCTTGGGGCGCTCACCCCATTTCTCGTCGGGGATGGCGACGACAGCGCACTCCATCACTGCCGGGTGCTGCGCCACAGTCTGCTCCACCTCGATGGTTGAGATGTTCTCCCCGCCTGAGATGATGACATCCTTCGCACGGTCGCGCAGTTCGATGTAGCCATCGGGATGCCAGACGCCGATGTCACCAGAATGAAACCAGCCGCCAGCAAAAGCCTTTGCCGAGGCCTGTGGGTCCTGGTAATAGCCTTTCATGACGTTGTTGCCGCGCATGACGACTTCCCCCATTGTTTCTGCATCACGCGGTACATCATTCATCGCCTCGTCGACAATGCGCACAGGGTCCGAGACCACGTTGGCCTGGCCCTGGCGCGCAAGCAGGCGCGCCTGTTCGGCATGCGGGAGCCGATCCCATTCGGGATGCCACGCGCAGACAGTGTAGGGACCATAGGTTTCGGTGAGGCCATAGACGTGAATGGGACGGATGTTGAGTTCCTTCAATTGTCCGAGCAGTGTAGGGGAGGGGGGCGCGCCAGCAACTGTCACCGTGACCTGCCGCGCCAGTCGATGCGCCTTCGGGTGGTTGACCAGGAAAATTTGCACAGTCGGCGCACCGTTGTAGTGTGTAACGCCCTCGGACTCAAAAAGATCCCAGATGAGGCCAGGCTCCACCTTGCGCAGGCAGACATGCGTACCGCCCACAGCAGTGACCGCCCAGGTGAAGCACCAGCCGTTGCAATGGAACATCGGCAGCGTCCACAGGTAGGCGCTACTGCTGGTGAGTCCTGTCTCGATGACCTCAGCGAGCGCGTTCAGGTACGCCCCGCGATAAGTGTACATTACGCCCTTCGGGTTGCCGGTGGTGCCTGAGGTGTAGTTGATCGAGATGGTCTCTTCCTCGTCCTCGAGCCAGCTTTCGACAGGTTCGGGCGAACTGACAGCCAGGAACGCTTCGTAGGGATCCTCGGGCGAGCCGCTGTCATCGATGCGTACCACCTGCGTCGCTTCCAGGTTGAGCGGCTCAATGACAGGGGCGAGTTCGGCATCGACAAAGAGAAACTTCGCTCCGGAGTGCTTCAGAATGTAGTCAATCTCCTGCGTATTGAGTCGGGTGTTGACAGCGACCAGGATGCCGCCAGCGGCGGGAACGGCGAAATGCGCTTCCAGCAGCGCAGGGGTATTGGGGCATAGGAAAGCCACCCGGTCGTGCTTGTGGAGGCCGACAGCGCGCAGGTGTGAAGCGAGGCGGTTCACACGCCAGGCGAACTGTCGGTAGGTGTACTGCCGGTCTCCATGCACAACGGCTATTTTGTCGGGGAAGAGCGAGGCGCTGCGCTCCAGGAAACTCAGTGGCGTGAGTTCGGTTCGGTAGACTTTCTCCTTCATCGTAGACTCCTTTCGGCGAGGCCCGGCGCGAGGAGCCGGGAACCTCCTTTCTTGCGGCTGGTTGGCTTGTAGAAGCAGGGTGCGCCTCGCTGGCGAACAGGAGAGCAGGATGCGCACCCGCGTCCTCGTGTCGGCTTTCAAGGCGCTCCTGACACTCCATCCTGGGCCGTAGGCCTGTTGGCATACTCTCTGAGCAGCTGTACTGCAATAAATGAGACGATCGACATACCTATGATGTAAAGGGCAATCAGTAGAAAAGCGGGAGCGTCAGCGGCAAAACCACCTCCGATCGTCTTGTAGTTCGCCAGTACGTAGGTTGCGATGATTGGCGCTGACCCACCAGCGGTGATCGAGGCCAGCTGGTAGCCCAACGAAGCTCCGCTGTAGCGGAGGCGGGTATTGAATCGCTCTGCGATCAGCGCCGCTTCCGGCCCGTATAGCCAGGAGATACAGACACCCACTGAGAAGATGAGCGCGAAGAGGATGAGAGCCGGTTGTTTCGTCTCGAGCAGAAGGAAGTAGGGGAAAGCAAAGGCGGCCATCAGCACCGTACCCAGCGCGAACCACCGCTTGCGCCCAACACGGTCGGAGACGAAGGCGAACGTCGGCATCGCGACCAGGGCCACCACCGAGGCGAGTGCCAGCCCGGTGTACAGCAGGCTCGGGTCCACATACGTGACCTGCACAGTATACGACAGCACAAAAGTGGTGAAGATATAGAACGGGGCCGTTTCCCCTGAGCGAACCAGGGTACACAGGAGAATCTCGCGCCAGTAGGAGCGCACGACTTCGAACAGGGGAGTCCTGGACTCGCGTCCCTCGCGTTGCCCATTGGCGAAGGCGGGCGTCTCCGGAATGCGCAGGCGAATGTAGAGGCCGATGATCATTAGCAGAGAACTCTGCAGGAAGGGAATGCGCCAGCCGATGCCTCCGAAGGCATCGGCTGGGAAGAGGCTTTTGAAGAGGAGGAGGACTATGGAGGAGAGTGCCAGGCCGATTGGCACGCCTGTCTGCGGCCAGCTGGCCCAGAAGCCGCGCTGTCGATCATCTCCATACTCCATCGATAGTAGGACGGATCCTCCCCATTCGCCACCGAGTCCGATCCCTTGCAGGAAGCGCAGCAGGGAAAGCAGGAGCGGCGCAGCAACGCCGATGGCCGTGTAGCCTGGCAGCACGCCCATCAGCATCGTGGCGCTCCCCATGAGCAAGAGCGTTGCTGCCAACGTCGCTTTCCGCCCGATGCGATCCCCAAACCAACCGAAAAAGGCGCCGCCCAGGGGGCGCGCTACAAACCCTACAAAATTTGCACTAAAGGCGGCGAGGACACCGGCCAACGGGTCGAGTGTCGGGAAGAACACCTCTGGAAAGACCGTCACGGCGAGGAACCCGTAGATGAAAAAATCAAACCACTCGATAGCCGTACCAAGTGTACTGGCGCTAATAATGGGAAGCATGTGCCGCACAGTTACGGAACGCTCGGATGTAATCGCACGCATCGTCGCCATTGACTTTCCTCAAAGAGTATCTCGCTGGAACACTGTCTACTCGCACTGCTCTGCTGTACTGTACATACCAGAAAGAAAAGCATTCGTCAATAGTGCCGATATGAAGTTCCACCACCTGCCGGGTACTACGACGGGCAGAGGTATCCTGTCCTTAACGAATCTGGATTCCCGTCTCCAACAGGTGGTGGAACCGAGAGAGGCCGAGGACGACTATTTGCCGATTCCATCACCGGCCATCGACCGTCCCCGACAGTCGCCCGCTCGCATAGGCCTCAGTCGATCGGGGCAAGTATAATTTCCTCTTCACTGATCTTGTACGCCTCGGTACTCGAGATATCGGCCTTCGTCAATTCCTTCAAGCCGAGTACGGACCCGAACGAGATGACCGAGAGGACGATCAGATAGATCGCTACTGCTTCCCAGGAACCACTGCCCAGGTTGATGACCACCTTGCTCAGGGCAGGGCCACCAAGAGCACTGAGCGTGGTTTTTCCGTTGAGCAACAGCAGCGCAATGATTGGCGCCAGTCCACCGGCAAAAGGTGCCGCCAGTTGATAGCCAAGCGAGGCACCGCTATAGCGGGAGCGCGTACCAAAGCGTTCCGCAATCAGGGCAGCTTGCGGGCCATAGACCCAGGCATGGAAAACGGCCAGCGAGAGAACAACAGCCAGAGTGAAAAGCACCGGCGATCTGGTATTCATCAACCAGAAGTAGGGGAAGGCGAAAAGTGCCATCAGGACGCAGCCAATCAGGTACCACTTGCGCCGACCAATACTATCGGAGAGATGGCCGAAGAGCGGAATGGTAAAGAGTTCTATCACGGCCGCAAGGGTCACGGCATTCAGGATGAGGGTTTTACTCAGGAGCAGTTTGTCAACCCCGTATACCACCACAAAGGTGGCGAAAAGGTAGAAGGGGCATTCTCAACGAAACGCGCTCCCGCGCTAAGCAGGATCTCCGGTGTGCTGTGGCGGAAGGCCTCGATAATCGGCGCTTTGGCCTCGCGTTTCTGCTCTTTCACCTGCGCAAAGAGCGGCGTTTCCAGAATGTTGAGGCGGATGTAGAGGCCGATAACAATGAGCAGCGCGCTGATGAAGAATGGGATGCGCCAGCCCCAGGAGACGAAGTTGCTACCGGTAGCAGCCTGGACGATATTGACGGTGAGGGTCGAGAGTACCAGACCCAGCGGCGCTCCAATCTGGGGCCAGCTCGACCAGAACCCCCGGCGCCCTTTATGGCCATACTCCATGGCTAGCAGAACGGAGCCACCCCATTCGCCACCAACTCCCAGACCCTGACACAGGCGCAACAGAACCAGAATCAGGGCGGCAAAAAGGCCGAGGGTAGAATAGCCAGGCAGGAAGCCGATGAGGAGCGTCGAGATGCCCATCAGCAGCAGTGTAGCGATGAGGGTGGATTTGCGCCCGATGCGGTCGCCCAGATGGCCGAAGAAGGCTCCGCCAAAGGGACGCGCAAGAAAGCCGACCAGGAAGGTGAACAGGGACAGCAGGGTACCGACAGTGGGATCGGTTTCCGGGAAAAAGACTTTGTTGAAGACGAGGGCCGCCATCGTGCCATACAGGAAAAAGTCGTACCACTCGATGGCGGTGCCAATGGTGCTAGAGAAGATGACCGGCCCCATTTGTGACCGTGATGCTGAGTTTGCAGCCATGATTTCCTCCAGTACTGACCAGAACGGTGCGCTGTACAACAATGTAACGCGGAAAAACATAATCACGTGCAATCAAAGGACGCGTCCGAAATATCTGAATCCGGGCATGCCTGCAACGGTGAGGGATAATCTGAAACGCTTCATAACCTCCTTTCTGCTGGAAAAAAGCACATCGACGCCATGCCCTTCTCCGCACGTATCTGCCCGATACACCCGGACTACTAAATAAAACGGCGTAATAATTGCGGGAAATGATTAGGACAGTACGACTATCGACAGCCGGAATTATCCGCAGGACTTTCGCCGCTTTATTTAGGATTAAGTATAGGAGACAGGGTGTAACAATCACGTAAACAAAGGAGGAAAGATGTAAACAGATATATAAATATTTTTTCAAATACAGAATCGTGAAGCTCAACCAGTTGCAATACCCAGGTATTTACGACATACTACTATCAGTCTTTACTTCATCTGTGACCACTCCGGACACCTGCTGCTCAGCTATCCAGCCGATAAGGCTTTGAGCAGAGGTTCTGGCGATGCCTGCGAGTATGCCCCCCCATCGAATACTCTGCAGAGCGATAGGCCGTTTCTCGCGCCCGCGCGAGTTAGCCCGACAGCCGGGGGGCTGTGGTCTCCCTGGTTACGGGGATCACCGGTCTCCAGGGCCGTCTGATCGGCATTATGGGGATTAACTTACCCCTGGCACGGTTCGCTGCGCGCCTCGCCTCGGTACAAAGGCGGTTAGCCGCTGGCAGCGATGTTCACATCTGGATTGTCAATGACAGGGGTCAGGCGCTTGCCAGCAGCGAGCGCGTACCTTTCTCCACAGACCTGCGTGCCACTCTCCCTGGACTCGTGTCCGCGCTCCAGGGGAAGCAGGGTAGCGTGACTGCCCGCGAACAGAACCACGAATGGCTGTATAGCTACGTTCCCGTCAGGGGAACGTACTGGGCCGTGATATTACAGCGCCCGGCAGATGTTACGTTTGCGGCCATCCTCAGCTTTCAGAATAGCCTGTTGATTGCACTGGTGACGCTCCTCGTGGGAGCCACTTTCTTCGGGTTCGCCTTGCACGGCTGGGTGGTGGCCCCTTTAGGCGTTAACTTAAGGCCGCCGCAGGCCTACGAGAGACGCGGCGTTCGTGCCGCTTGTGGAGTCGCGTCTCTCGTAGGGCCACCCCTTGCGGGTGGCCTGCCGGGCGCTCGCACGGGCTTAAGTGAACGCCTATGGTGGTGGCCCCGCTGGCAAAACTGGCGCAAGCCGTCAGCATGGTACGGCCCGACCGGGAGGAGAGGGTCATGCAGGACAATCTCCTGGTCAGGGATCGGGGTCGCATCGACGAGGTGGGGCAACTCATCACCGCCTTTTCCATCATGGAAGAAGAGATCCATGCGCTCTTCCGCAAGAGCGATGAGCGGAGCCAGGCTCGCCTGCACACTGTCCAGTACCTGATATAACAGTACAACAAGGAGAGGTATTGGATACGATGGGCGGCAAACGGAAGAGCTATACACCAGAGTACAAACTCAAAGTGCTGCTGGAAAGCATGCAGCGGGGTACTACATAGCCAGATGAGATCGCCGGTGGCATGCCACAACCTCTCTACAAAGCCCGGCCCCTTTCGTCTTCCATAAACTCAATCAGGAGCTCCATCACTTCCTCCTGCTTCTCAACAGCTGGCATATGCCCATAGTCAGGCAAAACCACTGCATTTGCGTAACCACTGTGAGCTGGCATTGCTCCAACACCATGCGCATCGGCGTGACTATGAGCTGCCGTGGATAGAATCAGGGGAGAAAACCCCCTCTCAGCTGACGGAAGAGTACAGGGAACGATAAGCAGCATCGTCCCCCGAATCTCGCAGAGCTGACGTCTGTCGCGTTTGTTATGGCCAGACGGCGGATGCCTTAATGAAGTCGCTGACCGGAGTCAGCACACCATTCTTGATCTGGAAGAATATGAAATCGCTTATCCCCCCGTGCTGCTCTGGCGACCAGGTAAGGGTTGGACCAAAACCCGTGTCATAGTTGACGAAGTCATGATCGAGGGCCTGGCGCAGGCTGTCGCGGGTGAGATCCTTGCCAGCTTTCTGAAGTGCGTCGACAAACAGCTTGGCATTGATATATCCGTAAAATTTGTAGGCGCTGAACACCGGGTCACTGGCGGTAGCTTGCAGGTAGGCCTGCGCCACCGGCGTAGTCGTACTCGTATAGCCGCTGACATAGATGCCTTCCCCCGCGGAACCAAGCACCCTGGCCCATGAGTTATCCGCCATGGGATAGTTGGCGAGATAGCCCAGGTGAGGACGATAGCCCTGCCCCGTTGCTGCCGCAACGAACTTCGCTGTGGGGCCGGGCAGCCCGTTCAGGACAATAATATCAGGATTGGCAGCCTTCAAAGTCTGCACCGCAGCCGTGAAGTCTGTCTGCGTGGCACTATAGCCCACCGAGGCGATCAGGCTGCCGCTATACTTCTGGAGGGACTCACCCAGGGCTGTCTTCTGTTGCAAGCCGAGGACATCATCTTCGTAGAGCATCCCGACTTTTTTGGCCTGGAGCTTCTGCGTCAGATAGTAGCCAATTACATGGCCCTCGTCGCCATAGTTGGGCTGGGTCATCCACAGCCAGGGAAGTGCCTTCCCCTGGGCATCAGTGAACTTTGCTCCACCGCCGATGGGATCGACGAACGGTATGCCTTTGGGCCCCAGATAGCTCTCGGCCACATTTGCTGCGCCCGAACCACAGACCTGGAAGATGGCGAAGACGTTGTCCTGCTCGACAAGCTGGCGTACTGCATCCTTCGTCTTGGTTGAATTACCATCATCGCTCACCTGGATAAACTTGATCTTACGCCCGTTAATCCCGCCTGCCGCGTTCACTTTGTCAAAATAGAGCTGGTCTCCTGCCAGGATGGGCGCACAGATCACCTTGATGGCGCCTGTCGTGTCAAGTACCCCACCGATCGTAATGGTGTCATTCGTCACTCCTGGAACAGTAGCACCTCCTGTTGAGGAACCACTGCTACCACATGCCGATAAAGTGAGCAGAGCAACCAGCGCGATTCCCAGAACAGCACATTGGTGGCATTTACGAAGCCATGTGAAGAGTTCCATCGGTATGCTTCTCCTTAGTTACTGGCCGACCACTATGGCAGTGATCATAGTACCTGTTTCTGGATATGATGACGCTAAGCGATGAAATGACACATGAGTCATCCATCATATGACACATGAGTCATATATCATATACCTGAAAAAAAGCCTCTTGTCAAGGGGGAAAACCTGAGATTCGCTCAGAAATCAGTCAGGTGGGCTGGATGGCTCCGTGGAGGAAACCCTCCCTTGAGAGTCGAAGCCGCATCTAATATTGGTGTCGATTTCATCGCCTCTGCTTTCTGAGGAGATATCAGAAAGAAGGCTTGACAGATAGGGCGAAGTATGTCATTATATATGACATATGAGTCATATGTCATATTTTGACTACGACGTAGCGCGCTTGATACTTACCAGGAGGCACTATCTATGCTGGCAATCCTCCAGGTCACACTTGCAGGTCTGGTCACTGGTAGTCTCTACGGCCTACTTGCTCTCGGCATTGTGCTGGTCTATCGCACGACCGGCATCCTCAACTTCGCCTATGGTACTATGGCCGCCATCTGTGCCTGTTTCATGTACATCTTACTCACGGGGCCGCAACTCAACTTCTGGTTGGCGCTCGCTCTCACGCTACTCTTTGCGCTGCTGCTTGGGATGGTTCTGGAGCGCGGCTTTGCCCGGCCTGTGCTGGAGGCGCCCGTTTTCACCAGGGCCATTGCCACACTTGCCCTGGCGCTCGTCTTGCAAACGATCGCGCAGCAGATCTGGCCGCAACTGGCCTCACCCGTTCACTTCCCCACCCCTTTTGAGGGACACGCCGTGCGCATCGCTGGCCTCTTTTTTTCGCTGGCTGACGCGACCGTACTCACTGTCACGATCCTGTTGATGGTCGCCTTGAGCTTCTTTCTCACGCGCACCAGGCTGGGAATCGCGATGCGCGCCACTGCTGATGGACTCTCGGCTGCGCGACTGATGGGCATTCCGGTTGGGCGTATCTTTCTGCTCGCCTGGTCGCTGAGCGCCCTGATCGCTGCTCTGACGGGCGTCCTCCTTGCAAGCGAGCAGACAATCATCGATATCCAGTTCATGGATCCTGTGTTGCTACTCGCCTTCGTCGGCGCGGTACTCGGTGGCCTTGACAGCCTGCCGGGGGCGCTTGTTGGAGGCTTGCTCATTGGCGTGGCTGACAACTTTCTGGCGCTCGCTCTCGCCGGTCGCTCGATCGGCGTACTCAACGTCAGCGATCCGGCGATCCGCGAGGCGGTGATCTTCGGGGGATTTATCCTGGTCTTGCTCCTGCGACCTCAGGGGCTGCTCGGTCGCGCTGTTCTCCGTAGAGTGTGAACGGATTATCAAACCCGGCCTGTGTACTGCATTGAAGGGAGGAACTCCTATGGATGCTCAGAAGACAAGCAATGACCGAACGTCAGCTGAGGCGCGGCCTTCCGTTAAGCCAGATTCGGTACCCTATGCCACCTGGTTCGGTGCGTTGTGGAGATATCCGAGAGCGGCTCGTGGCTGGCTGGTGGCGCCTGCCGTTCTCGTTCTGTTTGCCCTGCTGCCGCTGATCTATGATCAGCTTTTTGGCTTTAGTTCCGGCTTTGAACTCCATCGAGTGACGCTGATCGGCATCTTCGTGCTTGCTGCCCTGGCGCAGAACATCCTCACAGGGTATGCGGCGCAGCCCTCGCTTGGCAACGCCGCGTTCTTCGGTGTGGGCGGCTACATGCTGGCATGGTTGACCAACGATCTCAATCAGCCCTATTGGGTCGGCATCGTCGTCGCCATGCTCGTTTCTGCCGTGCTGGGAGTCATCGTGGGTGGGCCAGCGTTACGTATTTCCGGGGCCTATCTCGCCATCGCGACATTGGGTCTGGTTCTCCTCACCGGGTCGCTGCTCAATCTGTGGGACACGACCGCCGGGCGTCAGAGCTATGATCTCAACACTCTCCCGCCGTTTTTGACCGACGACCACACGCTCTACTTTACCGTTTTCGCCGTGGTCGCCGTTGTTCTCTTCGCCATGTATCACCTGCTGAAATCGCGCGTTGGGCGAGCCTGGATTGCTATTCGTGACAGCGAGTCCGCGGCGGCAGCGTTCGGCATCAACGTGACCAGCTATAAGCTCCTCGCCTTCGTAGTGAGCGCCATTCTGACAGGGCTGGCGGGGGCCTTGTATGCGACGTGGGCCGCCACCGCTACTTCGAGCATGTCCAGCCCGGATCAGACCATTGCCTTCCTCACTATGATTGTCATCGGCGGCCAGGGATCCATCGCAGGCTCTATCCTGGGAGCCATCTTCGTCGGGTTTCTGCCGCTCCTGCTGGGGCAATTGCCCAGCCCGCTTATTCTGGGGCCGGTACAGATCCAGGTCTCGACGTTGACTACGGGTGTGTACGGCCTGTTGCTGCTCCTCGCACTCATTTTCTTCCCGACGGGGCTCAGTAGTCTCATCGACCGAGGCAAAACGCTTGGGCGGCATCTTGTGCAGCGAGGAGGACAACCATGATGACTCCATCGCCCCTCCTGGAGATTTGCGGACTGACAGTGCGCTTCGGGGGCCTGATCGCGGTCTCCGAACTGGATATGAAGGTCGAGCAGGGCCAGATTTTCGTCCTTGTCGGACCCAATGGCGCCGGAAAAACGACCGTCCTTAACTGCATCAGTGGGTTCGTCAGACCGGTTTCCGGCAGTATTGCCTTTGAAGGAATACATCTGCTCCCGCTTGGGCGGCACCGCCGCGCGGCTCTTGGCATTGGGCGAACCTTCCAGAACTTGCAGCTCTTCACCAGCATGACTGTGCTGGAGAACCTGCTCACTGCTCAACATGCACGCCTGCACGCAGGCGTACTGCAGGGAATACTGCCCTTCGGGTTAGCAAAAACCGAGGACGCAAAAGCACGTAGCTACGCGCGTGCCACACTTGCCCTGCTTGGCCTGGAGGGCTATGCCGACTTGACGGTGGCCACGCTCCCGTTTGGGGTGCAAAAACTGGTGGGAGTCGCGCGCGCCCTGGTGCTGCGCCCACGCCTGATCCTCCTCGATGAGCCAGCGGCGGGCCTGCCCCATCAGGAGGTAGCACCGTTTGCCGCCAGGCTACGAGGCTTTCGCGACGAACTCGGAGTTACGCTGCTCTTGATCGAACACAACATGCATCTTGTGCAGGCCGTTGCAGACCACGTCTGCGTCCTCGACTATGGTAGAAAGCTGGCCGAGGGAACGGCAAAGGAGGTACTGGCAAACCCGGTGGTACTCGAGGCATATCTGGGCCGCGACGCGACGGCCAGAGGGGAAGGAGAATCCTATGCTGAAGGTTGAGCAACTCCGCGCCGGCTACGGCTCTCTAGAAGTGTTGCATGGCGTATCCTTCGAGGTTCCTGCGCGAGCTATCGTGGCGGTTCTGGGGACTAATGGCGCGGGCAAGACCACACTCATGCGAGCCCTGACCGGGCTGATTCGCACGTGCGCCGGCAGTATCAGTATGCAGGGACAACGGATCGAGCGGCTGGCTGCGGAGCGACGTGTTGGATGCGGCCTGGCGCTTGTACCTGAGGGACGTGAACTCTTCGGATCGCTCACAGTGCGCGAGAATCTCCTTGTGGGGGCCTTTACGCGCCGGTCTCGTGCCGAGATCGAGGCCGATATCGCGTGGGTACTGGACTACTTCCCCCGCCTGAAGACGCGCGTGCATGCCCAGGCGGCCAGCCTCAGCGGCGGCGAGGGGCAGATGCTCTCCATTGGCCGCGCCCTGATGTCGCACCCCCGGCTCCTCTTACTCGATGAGCTTTCGCACGGACTCGCTCCCGTGATCGTGGACACCGTGTTCGAAGTCGTCACCAGGCTGAATCGCGAGCAGGGACTGACCATCTTACTGGTCGAGCAGAATGCTCGCAAGGCGCTGAGTATCGCCAGCATGGCCTATGTGCTGCAGACTGGAAGCATCGCGCTGCATGGCACCACCCGGGAATTGATGGAAAGCCCAGCCGTCCAGGATCTCTACCTGGGAGGCTAGGGACAGGAGATGCACTCAAAGCAGGGACTGACCGAAAGGAAGACCTTATGGTGAAAAAACAAACGGGCTACGAGCGATAAGAGCTATTGAGCCGGAGCGCGTTTCCAGGCAGCAGACATGGCACAGAGCGAGGAGATCGAACGCCTGGTGGCGGAGACTATCGAGGCGCTGGGGCAGGTCGATCTCCTCGTCAACAATGCAGGCATCCAGCACGTTGCCCCCATCACGGCGTTTCCAGAAGCCAGGTGGCGGCAGATCATCGAGATCATGCTCACAGCTCCTTTTCTGCTCACCAGGGCCGTATTGCCGGGCATGGACGGGCGCGTGCAGGTGGGGGCGCATCGTCAACATCGCGTCTGTGCATGCATTACGGGTATCCGTCTTTAAGTCGGCCTATGTCGCTGCCAAGCACAGCCTGTCTGGGCTTACCAGGGTAACGGCTCTCGATGGTGCCGAACATGGAGTCACCTGCAATGCGGTCTGTCCATCGTATGTGCGCACCCTGCTTGTCGAAAAGCAGCTCGCTGACCAGGCGCGTATACACGGGATTCCAGAGTCCGAGGTCGTGGAGAAAATCATGGGTCTCGGAAGGGGCTATTGGTCGCCTGCTGGAACCTGAGGAGGTAGCGCAGCTGGTTACCTATCTCTGCACTGATACCGTCAGTGGCATCACCAACAGCGTGCCAACCATCGACTGTGGGTGGATGGCCCATTAGCAACCGGAGTTCTGATCGATGATCGACCCTTCTCTCTGGATGCATGAGCTGCCAGAGGAACTGGCTCTTCGGATGTTTCTCGGCACTGACACTTCACTCAGTTGGGAACAACCTGTTGTTCCCCCTCAGCAATCCTCGTGGAGCGTTCTGCCTCGAAGGAGGCTGTGCGACGCACTAACCACATGAGTCCACCCAGAGCGAACAGGTTGACCAGTGTGATTCCGGTATCATGCACCTTGAACTCTAAGAATGGGGAAAAGGCAATGAAGAACCCCATTACGCCAGACGCCAGGGCCAGCCGATGGACCATACCCCAACCGGAACGTTTCGAGAAGCTCCGCACGAGCAGAATCCCCAACAGATCGATCCCTGCCATGATGATGATAGGAGTGAATACGAGCGGAGCAGGGACGAGTACGCGCAAGAAAAATAGGTTCACGAAGAAAACCAGGGCAACCGTGAAGGAAAGCCCCCGCAGGGTCCACAAACGAGGCGCGGGATGCGCGATCACGTCTGGTGTTGTTGCCCTCGGATGAGAACGGCGCAGGCCCAGCACGAGGAAGAGTACGAAGAGCAGCGGCGCAATGAGATAGCTGACAGGTGGATGGTCATAGCCTTTCCCATGATACAGGAGAAAGCCATAGGTGAAGAAGAGCCACGCAACGACTGCACCCAACCAGATCGTGAAGCCAACGAACCCCTTCTTGCTGAGCCAGGGCCGGTCAGCCAGTTGAGGAAAAAAGGCTTCTGCGACGATGACGGAACTCAGGATGCTCAAGGCTACATGAATGGTCGTGAAGGCCAGTGCGAAGGTCCAGTTTATCTCGAAGAAGCGCAGCCGATCAGCCGGAGGGGTCCAGGTGGGATTAAACCAGCTCTGAAAGCTCATGCCCTCTTCCAACACGCCGTACGCAGCGCCCAGCAGTGCCAGGTTGCCCCAGCCCAGCCTGCGACGTCGCACCAGCTCGCGCGCCAGAATGGCACCAGAGCCGTAGAGTCCGGTGGTCAGGATGATACCGACAGGATTGTTCCACCTCAAGAGAGGTGTCGAGCCGGTCACCATCTCGGCGATGAAAGGGGAGAGCAAGTAAAGTGCGAGTACAGCGGGCCACGTCAGCTTGCGGCGAGCAGGCGGTTGAGCAGAGCCGGGCATCTGCGGCGAGGCATAGGGTAGCGCCGATGCGGGTGCCGGAAAAGGTTGATAGTCAGGACGGTTTTCCATGAAGAACGCCTTTCTTTTGCTATGTAAAGAAGGCCTGATGTCTCAGGCGCTCAAGCAGAGATAGGGACAGAAGCCAGGCGTATTGCTTTGAGAAACAAGCTGTGCCAGATCTGGTTCGATGGGCAGAGCCAGGCTCCATGGATTCGCTGGAACATGCTCGATAACAGCCGGAGCAGGGGTCAGCATCGCGCTCATACGCGTCCAGAACCTCTGCTCCCAGACGTCATCCTCTTGCACTGCCTCGCGAATGCTCCTGGCTCTGGCCGCAGAGAGTCGCCTGGCATTTGCCCACTGCCCAAGGAGGCGCGTCAGATGTTCCTCCAGTTCAGGCGGCAGAGGTTCAGGTAATTGCGGTGTCATCATCTCTCCTTCTTTTGCATAGGTAGCAGGTGTCATCATACAAGCTGCTTTCGTCGCGTCGCATTGAGCATCATCGCATTTGCCCCTTGCGCGCGGATTGAGCTATGAACGGTTGCAGTTCGTCTGCCAGATACTTGCGCGCTCTGGCGAGCTGGTAGCGGATCGTGCCTGCTGGCTTCCCAAGGGCCGTGCTTATCTCGGTACTGGACATCTCTGCCAGGACGGAGAGTGCCAGCACGGTACGCAGATCCTCTGGCAACCGCTTGATCGCCAGATCCAGCAGGGCAACCAGTTCTCGCTCCTCGAGTCTTTCCTCCATCTCAGTCCGCGAGGCTTCCGATGCGAGCGCGACCTGGGCGAATTCGTCCTCGGCGGCAGAGCGAGTGGCGCGATGGCGATAATAGTCGGTGAGCAGATTGTGGGCAATGGCAAAGAGCCAGGCCCGTTGCTGCTCATCCGTCCGTTCGTGCAGTCTCGCTCGATGCCGCCAGACGCGCAGAAATGTCTCTTGCAACAGATCTTGAGCTACTTCCGCCTCCGCCGTTCGACTAACAAAATAGGCATAGATCCCCTGGTAATGGCGCTCGTAGATCTGCTCGAAGAGTGTCTGCGTCGAGGGTGATCTCTCCATCGAAAAGCTCGTCGTTAGCCTTCTTCTGTTGCCCCAATCTGGCCAACGTTGGTGGTTGCCAGCAGTTGGAGCAGCGGGACCAGGTTCCTCGGCGCAACCAGCGTTCCCACCAGGGTGATCTCTGCAACCTTTGCCCGCAGTAGATCAGCCGTCACATCATTTGCCACCGACGCGGTTCCAATCAAGACAAGATTGATGGGTGCGTCCAGCAGATCGAAAAAGGCGCGATCAAAGCGCGTGGGTGCGCTAAAGATGCGGAAAGGTTCCGGGTAGTAGAGGACTTCTCCAATCAAGCACGAGAGCGCGGCTTCCAGAAGACTGCGACTTGATGCCGGGGCCAGCAGTTGCCCCACGACGATGATCTGCCGGTAGCCAACCGCCTCAGCCGGGCTGGTGATGAGCAGCCGCCCATTGACGACGAGGATATCGGCGGGATTCCCGGTACCACTGGCGAGCGCCTCGCCGCTCATCTGGATATAGCCCTTGCGCACCTTGACCTTCCCTCCGGCGACCGTAGGGACGACCACGAGATCGCCCACCGTTCCAATGGGCAGGGTACTAAAGTGTGCCAGGAAAGCCTCAGGCACGAGAGCAGTTCCAACCGTCTTGATCTGGCCTATCGTCGCCAGGCTATCCAGACTCTGCACGCCTGTGAGATCGAGCAGTCCAACAGCTCCCAGGCCACCACTAGAGGCCCCTTCTGTGCTGAATGTATTCTCTGTCATGATCAGTCCTCCCGCTTTTCTTGTTGGCAAATGAAGAGTACACTGTTCTCTGTATCAAATAAGACGGACGAGGTGGGCAAAGTGTTGGCACCTGATAGAGAGGAGGAGGTGTACACACAAACAGAAAGAAGAACGCTCGGAGCGGTAGGTGGTTGTTCACCTTTCATCTTTCATCTACAACTCTCGGACTAAACAGGGGAAAGCGGCTCGTGTAGATTATGAATATCAGCGCGAAGGAGTGTGTAACGTGTTTCTGGCCGTGGAGCCACTCTCAGACAAGCGGTTCACACAAGTCCGCACACAACAAACCCGCTCCGATTAGGCCGACTTTATGCGTGAACTGCTCGATGAACGCTATCAGCAAGCAGAGAAAGTCGTTTCAGCCAGCGCTCGCCGCCCAGGTAGCTGCGCTGGGAACGGGTATCGCACTCGATGGCGACACAGTGCCGCAGCAAACGGTGATCTCGTGCATCTGTCAAGAGCAATGTACGCGCACAGTAATTCGCTATGGGAACTACCAGCTCGAGCTGGTATCGTTGCGTGAATAGCCGCCGTGCCGTCCTTTACGAGAAGTCCAATACGAATACACATACATCTCTTGCCTTTCGACTTCTTCCCAATGCTCCATAACTACGTCAGATACAGGCTGGCCGACCACATGCCTGGCGGTGCCTGCAAGCTCACTTGACGAAGCGCGCTCGCAGTTCGGCCTTGAGAACCTTACCCATGGCGTTGCGTGGAAGGGCATCCGTGAATACCACCCTGCGAGGGATCTTATAGCGAGCAAGCCTGTCAGCACAGAACGTAATCACGTCCTGGGCCGCCAAACTCCCCGCCGTACGCAGGACGACGACGGCCAGCCCAACCTCTCCCCATCTGGGATCGGGCTCGGCGATCACCGCAGCTTCTGCTATCGCCGGGTGGCTGAGAAGGACAGCCTCTACCTCGGCAGGATAGACATTCTCTCCCCCGGAGATAAACAGGTCTTTCTTGCGCCCAACGATGGAGTAATACCCCTCTTCGTCGCAGCGCACCAGGTCGCCGGTATGCCACCAGCCGCCGCGATAGGCTTCTGCCGTCGCCTCTGGCCGCTGCCAGTAGCCAGAGCAGACGTGCGGCCCGGCCAGCACCAGCTCGCCCACTTCGCCGGGCGCCACATCCTGATCCTGGTCGTCGACGATGCGCGCGCGCGAGTGGAAGACCGGTCGGCCAACCGAGCCGGCCTTGCGGAGCGCATCTTCAGGGGCCAGGCTGAAGCAGTTCACGCCCACCTCGGTCATCCCGTAGCCCTGACGAAACACCAGGCCGCGAGCGGCATAGCGATGAATGATGGGCAGCGGACAGGAGGAGCCACCGGTGACGCAAAAACGGAGGGAGGAGAGGTCGGCCGTCACGAAATTGGGATGCTCCAGCAGCATCTGGAAGACCGTCGGCACCGCGAAGACGATCGTGCAGCGCTCCTGCTCGATGGTGTGCAAGATCGCCGCCGGCTCCGAAGAACGCAGTAGCACGACCGTTCCACCACAGTGATAAAGGGGAGTGGTGAGGACATTCAGGCCGCCGACGTGAAAGAACGGTGCGAAGGTGGGAGTGATATCGCTATCCCGCAGGCCCCAGCTGACCTGGGTGTTGATGGCGTTCCAGGTAATCATGCGGTGCGAGAGAATGGCCCCTTTGGGAACACCTGTGGTTCCGGAGGTATAGAGGATCAGAGCAGCTTCCTCGCCGTCGAGCGTGTGAAAAGGCGCGGCTTGCAAAGCCAGCCGCGCATCAGCTCCCGGAAATGCCGACGTGGGGAGCAGGCGCGGGGGCTCGATCTGTCGGGCAGACACGGCGGCAGCGGCTTCAGTGGCTTTCTGCTGGTGCGTTGCATCATGCACGAGCAGTCTGGGTGCGCAATCGGCGAGAATCGTCGTTAACTCGTGAACGGTTAAACGCCAGTTGAGCGGCACCAGAATTGCCCCGATCAGGGTACAGGCGAAAAAGGCATCCAGATACTCTGGAGCATTGATGGCCAGGATCGCGACACGATCTCCCTGTCGGATGGTGTACTGCGTCTGCAAGAGCGCGCCCAACGCTTGCGCGCGCACATGCAGCTCGCGGTAAGCCAGCCGGGTTTGCGTCTCAAAATCAACTAAACCGATCTTCTCAGGGGTCAGTTGCTCGCGGCGTGCAAGCCATTCCCCTACATGGATGAATGTCATGGTTGCCTCCTTATCTATCCTGCTTCTGTCTGAATAGAAGCAGGCCTCCTTGCAGGTTGCGCCAGGCCCCTCATCCCCAGCGGATGACGGTTGCTCCCCAGGTAAAGCCCAGTCCGGCACTCGCCATGACTACCAGGTTTCCACGTTTAAGACGCCCACCCGCGTCGGCTAATTCCAGGGCGAGAACCTGGTCGGGCGCCCCGATATGGCCGTAATCGGCTAAATAGAGGGATTGCTGCTCCTGTAGCCCCAGCATGGCGAGGATACGCCGATGGATGGATGGTTTCATATGATTGATGGCGAGAAAAGCGATGTCGGCAGGGGTATATCCACTGCGCTCGACTGCCTCACAGACCACCTGCACAAAACGCTGCTCGGAGTGGCCATCCAACCCGTCCCTGAGCTTCTGTGGATCCGTAACATGAAAAGTATGCAGGCCGCGTTCGAGCGTCTCGCACGACGTGGGTTGGCGTGTCCCGCCAGCCGGAATGACAACCTCCTCAGCGAGCGAGCCATCAGTCAGGAAGGACGACGCTAAGACGTGGTTGGTGGGGTGGTCTCGCCGGAGGATCATGGCGCTCCCACCATCGGACAGGTTGAAGAGAAAGCGGCTGGACTGATCGCAGAAATCGATCAGGTCAGCTGTGCGGTGTCCACCACAAATCAGCACAGTGCGCAATTGCTGATCGGCAGTCATGAGATCGCGCGCGACCTTGAGCGCCAGCACATTGGTGGTGCAGAGCGCCGCCAGCTCAAAAGCATACGCGTGAGTAGCCCCCAGCAGATATTGAATGCGATTGGCGGCAGACCAGACATAAAAGTCTTTGTGCATGCTCCCGGAGTAGAGAACCAGGTCGAGCGCCTGGGCCTCTATCCCTGCACGCTCCAGGGCAAGCATAGCAGCTTTCAACGCCATCGTTGAGGCGTGGTCGTCTGGCCCGGCGCGCCGTTTCTGCCGTATGCCCAATTTGTGACGCACGATGTTCTCATCAATACCCGACTGTTCGGCAATGTAGGCGGCATCCTGAACCTGCTCCGGTAAATATGTAGCCAGAGCCATCAGCCCGACAGTTGGCCGGATATCCCTTTCGATTTCCTCAGCCTGAGGTGACAGTGCCTCGATGGTGGCACCCTGCAGGTCGTACTCCATATGCGCTCAAGTACCCTTCTATGGTATAATATGATACATGAGTCATCTATCATAAACTGTACCCGGTCTCAGTCAGAAAGTCAAGTCACAGGAGGAGCAATGGTCAAAGGAGAGCGTGGTGATCATGCACACATACCGCCGGGGAATAGCACGACTCAAGGGAGGGAAGAGAACCGTACTCCTTCCAGGAGCATCAGGAGCAGATATATGCCACTGACCGCCAGGGGTAAAGCCACGCGCAGGCGCCTGCTGGACGCTGCCGAGGCCGCTTTCGGAGAACGAGGCTACTACGAAGCGAGTGTGTCAGAGATTACCAGGCGCGCGGGGGTCGCGCAGGGAACCTTTTATATCTACTTTCATTCCAAGCGCGAGATCTTCGCTGTGCTGGTGGAAGACCTGGGGAGGCGCCTTCGCGTCACGACGCGCATGGCTATTGAGGGAGTTCCAGATCGACTGGAGGCAGAGCAACGTGGCTTTGCCGCTTTTTTCGAGTTTGCCTCAACGCACCGCCGCATCTACAGAATTGTGCAAGAGGCAGTGCGTGTCGTACCCGAGGCGGCGCAGGCCTACTACCAGGGGATCAGTCGCGGCTATGTGCGCGGCTTGCAGGCCGCGATGGAAGTCAGAACGATCCGGTCGATGGACCCGGAAGCACTGGCCTATGCTCTCATGGGGATCGGCCACTTCGTCGCCCTGCGCTGGATCATCTGGCCTCAAGAAGGAGATGAAACGCGAGAGAGGCTGCCACGCCTGCCCGGAGAAATATTTACCTCTGTACTTGAATTCATCACGCATGGTTTGGAACCCTCCTCGAGCAGGTGATTTTCCCAGAAAACCTTTCCTTCCCCTCCCTCTTTTTGCTTTATTTTTGGCGAGTCGACACCTGTCAGTGGCGGTGATTCCTCACGGCATCACCGGCCTGCTCTATTGCCCGCGTTCGCTCTTTTTGCTCTTGTCCGCGAAGAAACAGATCGAATCAAATCATTGAAAGTATAGACAAAGCACCAGGGTTTGTGCGATTCTTGTAGAAACACAAAGGAGGTTATGATGACGACACACGACCATTCACAAGTGGATGCAACAAGTGAGACGGCGGAGGAAACACCAACGTCTTTTTGTCACAATGACAGCCAGTCGATGCCACTGACCGCCAGAGGTGAGGCCACGCGCAGGCGCCTGCTGGACGCCGCCGAGGCCGTCTTCGGGGAACTAGGCTACTACGAAGCGAGTGTGTCAGAGATTACCAGGCGCGCGGGGGTCGCGCAGGGAACCTTTTATATCTACTTTCACTCCAAGCGCGAGATCTTCGTTGAGCTGGTGGAAGACCTGGGGAAAAGTTTTCGTCAGGCGACGAGAGCGGGTATGGAAGGTTCCACCGATCGGTTAGAAGCAGAGCGGCATGGCTTCGCAGCCTTCTTCGAGTTCGCAAGGCTCCATCGCCATATCTATACGATTGTACAGGAGGCGGAGCGTGTTGCGCCCGAGGCGGCGCAGGCCTACTACCAGGGGATCAGTCGCGGCTATGTGCGCGGCTTGCAGGCCGCGATGGAGGCCGGGCAGATTCGGTCGATGGATCCGGAAGCACTGGCCTACGCCCTTATGGGGATCGGCCACTTTGTTGCCCTGCGCTGGATCATCTGGCCTCAAGGAGGCGAGATATCGGAGGGAACTCCCCCCCTTCCTGAAGAGGTCTTCAACACCATCATTGAATTCATGATGCACGGATTGGCTAAGCCTGCTGACGAGGGCAAATGATCAAATCAGTGAGAAGTGCCAGGACCGGTGAAATTTCGGGTCTTCCTGCTTTTTTGGTGAAGCGTTGTGAAAAACGCCTGGTTGCTCTCTGAGCGTGGAAAAATCATAGGAGTTGTGCGAAAAAGCCACAGAAGCCATTGTACATTGTTGAGCTTCATTAGCCTCTCAGGTCATTTCATCATTCAGTTTACAGGGAGGCGCGAAACGCTTGTCGTCGAAAGCCTCTGACAGGCTAAATCAACCCATCAGTTTAGTTCGATCTCTTTTCGTACAGCCTCTAGCTGTTACTCGAAACGGAGAATAAGTCGGTCGTCGAGCGCCGCAGGCTTGCGGGAGGTGACCAGTTGCAGATCGCTGCGCCTCTCCACATCATAATCCCGGTCGGGGGCTACCGCCCGCGGGCCAGTTATGGCGATGGCATCCTGAGGCTGTGTCAGGCGAAACTCGATAGCTCCCTGCGCCCTCCCCACTATCTCGGCTGTGGAGTAGGCGATGTTTGCACCGCCTATAGAGAGGTTCAGTGGCAGCATCAATCCCTCTCTGCGCCGCAGCAGCAGAGGACGCCCCCCGAACAGTGGTTGCTTGTGTTCGGTGATGTGGATCTCCTTGTCGAAACCTTCCAGGTTCAGGATGTGCAGGAACCTCTCCCCTGCCTCTGATGCAGAGGTGGTCATGAAGATGCCCTGGTACTTGCAGTCGTGGTTCAGACCAGCCCAAACCCCGAGCCTCTCCAGGACTGCCTGGAACAGAGAGATGTCGCAGGGGTAGGCCGCCGAGATCACCACGGCGCGTCCCTGTCCGGTCGCGATATCAAAGCCGCAGGCCTTGCCGGTTCCCACAGCGCTCAGGAGTACCTCGCCCCTGGTTGGCTCGAAGAACTGGGCGTAGTGGGTGCGTACCTCAGGGCGCGGAGCTGCCCAACCCTCGGCACGCAACGACAGGTAGTAATGATCGGTAGCCTTACACGACCCGGCAGTCCTCAGACCCAGAGCGCCAGCGAGTACCTCTGCCTGCCTGCCCTCCATATCGAACAGCGGCACCTCCCCATAGAGCAGCAGATTCCCCCCTGTCTGCAGATAGTCCACCAGCTTGCGCTGGAGCGCACTGTCCATGTATCTGGCTGAAGGCAACACCAGCACCGGAGTCGTCTGCGGATCGAGTGGCCTGCTCTGTACGTCCATAGCCCCAAAGCGGTAGCAGGCGAGCAGCATGGCTCTGGCGAGCGTCTCCCATGCGTCCATGCCCCGGTTGGCCTCCAGGTTCCCCACGATCTCGTTCATCCTTTTGCTCGACGGGTACCTGTATTCAGTCATATAGTAGTCGGGGATGAAGGCGAAAGCCATCGGGTCATGTTCCTCGTGCATAATCGCAAGCTTGTCGGCGACAGTCGAGATCACCCTGTTGACGCTTGCCAGCGACCGGTACGAGTAGTTGATTCTCCCCTCAGGGTCTACCGGGGCCGCGACCCCATGTCGCTCGCCAGTGAAGGCTATGCGATCATTGCCGTCGTCAACGGGAACCGGGAGGTGATAGTTGATGCCTCCGCAGAAGAGGTAATAGTTGAGCAGCCTGTTGCCCTGGGCAACGCACAGGCGAGCTTTGAAGTCGGCTGTCGAGGGGTCGTGACGGCTGGCGTTGCTCCCGCCGTAGTCGCCGTTGCCGCACTCGAACTCTACAGAGGTCAGGGGCTGGTCGGGTCTGTTGACAGCAGCCATGAAAGCGTTGAGCAGATAGAGATCCTGGAAGTTGTGTACCTGCAGTTCGCCCAGGTAGTGGTCCGAGCCGGCCACGTAGCCCGGAGCCTGGGTGTAAGCTTCGTACAACTGGCTGATGCCGATCGGGAAGCTAAGGCCGCGCCCCGCATCGGTGCCGTGGATGTTGACGATAAACGGCACGCCGCTCACCCCAAACTCCTCGGCGTAGCTACGCAGGACGGCCACATAGCGGGCGAAGCGGTCTCTCATATAATGACCGAGATCGCGGAGCAATCCGGCGGCGAACTCCTCCCTGGGCGAACGCAGTTCGGCATTCCGTATTCGGGCATCATCCAGCGCGAATGGGTAGCGTTCCCTGAGTGTTTCAGGGGCGTAGCGTCGGCGCAGCCAGCGGGTGAAGTCTTCCAGCATATTATCTGTGAGATCAGGGCTGTTACTGACCCAGGAGAGCATACCCACCTCATTATCGAGTTGTACGGCGATAACGTTGCCGCCCCTATTATAGAGACGAGGGGCTATCACCTGCATCACATGGCTGTACCAGTGGCGGGTCTCCTGCAGGAAGGCGGGCGCCAGGTAGTCAACGGCGCGGGTCGGGGCTGGTCGGCTATCCCAACCGACCGGTATGATCTCTGGATGCCTGGTGTAGAGCCAGAAGGGCAGCCCCTCATTTTTCATCTCAGCCATAACAAAGGGACCGGGGCGCACGAAGAAATAGAGGCCGTTATGCCTGCACATGTCTATAAACCCACCCAGGTCGAGTTCCGGGCGAGTCTTGCCTTCCAGATCAACTTGCCCCTCAAACGGTTCGTGGCACAACCAGGGGACATAGGAAGCGACGGCGTTACAGCCAGCCGCCTTCAGCTTATCGATGCGGTCCTGCCATTCCTGACGCTTGAGACGAAAATAGTGGACCTCGCCTGCGAGAAGAATGCGGGCCTGGCCGTCTATCACGATCTGCCTGTCTGTGATCTCGATCATCGATGCCTCCCTGTGAGCTAGCTTATCCTCTATCGAAACTTTAGAATTTGCTGAGAAATTTATCTCAAGCCCAATTATTACCGATATGAGGTTGACGGCTCCTCTGTTTGTCAGTATAATATTTTCAATGAAAAAAGTATAGCCGAGAGTAGAGGGAAATGTCAAGCTACAAAGCCAGCAGTCGCGGTGGCCTGGGGCGCACCGGCAACCGCGATCTGATGAAAGAGATTAACCTGAACATTGTGTTCAACTTGATCAGAAGCCAGGGGCCGATGTCGCGCAGCGAGATTGCCCGGCACACCGGTCTCAGCGTGGGAGCGGTGACAGGTCTGACTGGCGAGTTGCTCGCCTCGGCCTTCATTCGCGAAGTGGGCAAAGGCCAATCGAAGGTTGGGCGTCCATCGATGTCCCTTGCCCTTAATCCCTCTGCGAGCTTCGTCGTAGGCATCAAGCTTGTCGAGCAATCCAGTATCAAGCCTGCCGAGCAATCCATAGTGGTGGCAGTCACTGATCTGGGGGCCGCCGTTGTCCACAGCAGACTCACCCCGGCGAACGACTTGCCAGACCCGCAGGCCGCCATCGAGGCTATCATACAGGCGGTGGAGACCTCCCTTGAGGAGTCAGCCGTCCCCAGATCCAAGGTGATGGGTATCGGCATCGGCCTGGGCGGCGTGATCGACAGCCAGCAGGGCATCTGCTGCTACTCTCCCACCCTCGGCTGGCGGCAGGTGCATCTAGCACAGTTGATTGAGCAGCGTTTGCACTTGCCAGTGTATATCGAAAACGATGTCAACACTCTGACCATAGCTGAGCAGTGGTTTGGTGCAGGCAGGGGACTGTCGGACTTTCTGGTAGTCACCATCGGTAGTGGCATAGGGATGGGGGTCGTCGCTAACGGCCAGATTTACCGGGGATCAGGCGGAGGGGCAGGTGAGTTTGGGCATCTCACCCTCCAGCCGGGCGGGCCGCAATGCGCATGCGGCAAATTCGGCTGCCTTGAGGCGCTGGCTGCAGACCCGGCGGTAGTCAGGATGGCCCGCGAGGCGCTGGAGGCGGGAAAGAACACGGCCATCGCTCAGGTCGTTCAGAGCGCCGACCTGTTGACGTTCGATCACATCGCCCAGGTTGCTAGCCTGAGCGATGAGGTGGCGCTGGAAATCCTGGTCGAGGCGGGCCGCTGGCTCGGCCTCGGTCTTTCGTACCTGGTCAACCTGTTCAGTCCACAACTGATAGTACTGTCGGGTGAGGGTACCCGAACAGGCGATGCCCGCATAGAATCGGCTCGCCAAACGATGAGGCAGCATATTTTCAACGGGCTGGACAAAAGCCCGGACCTGGTGGTGAAGCCGCTGGGCGAAGAGGCCTGGGCGAGGGGAGCGGCTTGCGTGGTATTGAACGAATTGTTCAAGCACCCGATCAATAGAGACCAACGGGCAAGTCTTGCGCTGGGGATTACCTGACCGGTGCTGAATTCGCCCGCCGAATCTCTGGTGTGAGAGATGCAAGGGATGAGCTGAATCGCAATCAAAAAGGTAAGCCGATTTATCGACCGTCACGTCAGACAGCACCGGTTGCAGGCGAACAACCGGGTAGGAGAGGAACCAGAAGGAGGTGAGCCGCGAGAGATTAAGCTGGGTCGATCGTTGGACAACCGCAGAACAAAGGCAACATCACCGCTTTTTTGGCTGGCCCAGCTACTCAGTTGAAATGTGGCATTTTCAGCAGAAGAGAAGGCAGCATCGAGTACCGCGGGCGTCTACTCAGGCAACGCGGGTTATCCTGAGAACGGCCCTTTGTCGAGAGGGCTAAGGATTGATCTAAGGCGGAGGCAAAGCGATGGTCAAACGACGTAGTTTCTTCATTCCCTTTACATCTCTACTACTTTTGTTGATACTCGTTCTTCCCGCGTGCGGAGGCCCGCAGAAACAGGGGGCAACACAGCCTGTTGGCGGGACAGGTATGATTGCTAACCTCGATGCAGCCGGATTTGGCGGCGGGGATAACCCGCAGGTCAACTACAATCCCTTCTCGCCCAATGCCCTGTTAGGCGGGGTCAGCTATCTCTACGAGCCGCTCATGGTCGAGAACAGCTATACCTGTCAGGTACAGCCCTGGCTAGCTACCGCCTATACGTGGCAAAACCCGGAAACGCTCATCTTCACTATCCGACAGGGTGTGAAGTGGAGTGATGGCCAGCCCTTTGGACCCGCAGATGTGGTCTTCACCTTGAATATGATGCAGAAGTACCCCGCGCTCGATACCAATGGCCTCTGGCAGAGCTTGAGCGGCGTCACTCAACAGGGTACCGATCAGGTTGTCCTCAAGTTCAAGGTGCCATCAGTACAGGTGTTTCAGCGCATACTCAATCAGCCTATTGTCTCCCAGCACATCTGGTCGAAGGTCGCCGACCCGGTTACCTTTACCGATCCGACCCCGGTTGTCACCGGCCCATTCACGGTTCAGAGCTTCAACCAGGAAGAGCTGGTACTCCAGCGCAATCCGAATTACTGGCAGGCTGATAAGATCAAGGTCGAACACCTCACCTTTCACAAGACCCTTTCTAATCAGGTTGAAGAGCTCCAGCTAGCACAGGGTGCGTATGATTGGAACGCCATGTTCGTCCCCAGTATCCAGCAGACCTATGTTGCCAGAGACCCCGCACACAACCACTACTGGTTCCCGCCTGGGGGCGAGATCTCCCTGGGCATGAACCTGACCAGAGCGCCGTTCAACGACGTCGCCTTCCGTCACGCCATGGCCTACGCGATCAATCGTCAGGAGATTTCTCAGAAGGCCGAGTTCGGCTATGTCAAACCGGCCAGCCAGACCGGTCTGTCGGTACCGGGCCAGGTGAGCTTCATCCCTTCCGATATACCGAACATGGGGATCTTCCCTTTCGACCCGCAGAAGGCCCTCACCATTCTCAACCAGGCAGGCTACACAAAGGATGCCAGCGGCAAGATACTGGGGAAAGATGGCAAGCCGATTACTATCACCTTCCTGGTGCAGAACGGCTGGACCGACTGGATTCAGGCTGCCCAGGTCATCCAGAATAACCTCAATGCCCTGGGCCTGACGGTGAACGTACAAACGCCATCGCCAGATATCGTGTCCTCGCGCGCCGCCGCAGCCGACTACGATATGCTGTTCAGCGTACATGGCGGCTCCTGTAACATGTACGACAACTACAACTACCTCAACAGTCGGGTATCGCCGACTGTGAACTACCTCCACTTCAAGGATCCGGCGGTTGACAAGATGCTTGACCAGCTTCAGCAGGCCTTAACCTCTGACCAGCAAAAGGCTGCTGTGGCGCAACTGGTCGAGTACAGCTACCAGCATTTCCCGGACGTACCGCTCTGGTATGGCGCGAACTGGTTCGAGTTCAGCACTAAGAGAGCAGTAGGCTGGCCTGATGCTAGCAATCCGTATGCCATGCCCGGCGATATCCTGCTCATCATTACTCACTTGAGGCAAAGTCTGGGCTAGGAGCCAACCAGGAGGGTGTGCGCTCAACCCATGTACACCCTCCGCTTTACTGCTCTCGTGTGGCCGAGTCGTCAACTTTCGCGTGGGAGAATGAGATATTCCTCCACCGCTCTCTGAGAGGAACCCACTATGCGCTACTACATCCGACGGTTCGTATTTTTCCTGCTGACGCTGTGGGCTGCAGTCACCTTGAACTTCATCATTCCGCGACTGCAGCCTGGCGATCCCGCTGAGGATATTGTACGGCGGCTCGTTGGCCAGAATAAGCCTATCGACCCGGCCCAGGTGCGTGCCATCCGCCTGATGCTGGGTATACCGAGCGGTAACATCTTTCAACAATACATCGACTACCTGGGGACACTGGTCCATGGGCAGTTCGGGATCTCGTATACCTACTTTCCTTACCCGGTACTTTCCTTGATCGGCCAGTCGATCTTGTGGACCCTGGGCCTCGTGCTGACCACCAATATCATCGGCTTCGTCATCGGCAACATCCTGGGGGCCTTCGCAGCCTGGAGGCGCAACAGCGCCTTCGACTCCTTCGTCAGCGTCGGCCTGAACTTTGTCGGTACGCTGCCGTACATGTGGATCGCCCTGGTACTGTTGTTCGTCTTCGCCTTCCAGCTCCAGTGGCTGCCGATAGGCGGCGGCTTCAGCGAGACCTCGACACGCCAGCTCAGCTGGGGTTACGCGTGGGATATCATCGTACATGCCACGCTGCCGGCTCTCTCACTGCTCATCACCGGGCCGATCGGCTGGATCATGGGCATGCGCAACAATATGGTGCAGACGCTGCGCGAGGACTACACCCGGCTGGCCGTTGCCAAGGGGCTGAAACCCTGGAAGGTAGCCTTGCTCTACAGTGCTCGCAACGCGATCCTACCCAATGTCACCGGCCTGGCTCTGTCGCTCGGTGGCATCCTGGGTGGAGTTGTCCTGGTAGAATCGGTGTTCGATTATCCTGGTATGGGCCGGTTGTTTTTCGACGCGATTGGCAACCGCGACTACCCGTTGATGCAGACCATTTTTCTCTTCTCCGTAGTGGCCACGCTGCTGGCCAATCTATTCGCGGATTTCGTTGTTGGTTGGCTTGATCCACGGGTGCGCAAAGGAGAACATTAAATGGACACGCAAGACCGCAAACTCCCAGAGGCACCGAAACACGAGGCAATCACATCTCCACAGGGCTCGGTCTCAGCGGTTCCGGACATCTCCATGGCAGAGCCTGCGCGGGACGAAACCGCACCGCAAATAACTAAAAAGCGCCGCCGCATGCCGAGCATGCCGGAGTGGTTCGAGGTTCTCTGGAGCAACCGCAAGGCGCGCGTCGGGCTGATTATGCTCGCTTTCTTTCTCCTGGTGGCAATTTTCGCCGGGCAGATTACGCCGTACAACCCCAACGATATCAGCTTTGGCCCTTCCGAGCAGCCGAGCTGGCAGCACCTGCTAGGTACCACTCAGGCCGGCCAGGACGTGTTCTCGCAACTGGTCTACGGCACGCGCACATCTCTCATCGTGGGAGCGCTCGGCGGAGGACTCTCCACCCTGATTGCTCTGGTCATCGGTATGGTGGCCGGTTATATGGGCGGCATTGTAGACGAGATCCTCTCCTTCCTCATCAATCTCGGCCTGGTCGTACCCGTCTTACCCTTGATGGTCACGATCGCCGCTTACTCTCCGGTGAAAGGCCCGGCAATCATCATCCTGGTAATCGGCTTCACCAGCTGGGCCTGGGGCGCGCGTTTCAAACGCTCACAGGTGCTGACGTTGCGGGTGCGTGATTACATCACCTCGGCCCAGTTCGCCGGAGATGGCCCTTTCCGTATCATTTTCCGAGAGATCATGCCAAATATGCTCTCACTGGTGGTACTCAGCTACATCGTCGCAGCTATGGGCGCGATCGGGGCGGAAGCCGGCCTGGAGTTCCTGGGTGTCGGTGACCCGAACACGATCAGCTGGGGCATGATGTTGTACTGGGCCGACAACGGAGGCGCACTCTTCACCGGCCAGTGGGCCTGGCTGATAACACCCGGCCTGGCCCTGGCCGCCCTTACCAGCTGCCTGCTGCTGATTAACTTCGGCGTCGACGCGCTGAGCAACCCACAGTTGCGGGAGGAGTAACACCATGACTCTGCTTGAAGTCGAGAATCTCGACATCACCTATGCCACCACCAGACGCCCACCTCTGTTCGCGGTGCGCAACGTTAGCTTTGTGATCAAAGCCGGGGAGTTCGTCGGGTTGGTCGGAGAGTCGGGCAGTGGCAAGTCGACACTGGGCAACGCGATCCTGCAACTGCTGCTGCCACCGGGGCGCATCACAGCGGGCAGTGTGCGTTTCGAGGGTAAGGAACTGACTACCATGCCCGACGAGGAACTGCGCCAGATGCGCTGGCGTGACTTCTCCACGGTCTTCCAGAGCAGCATGAACTCCCTGAACCCGGTGACCAGAATCGAGGCGCAGTTCCGTGATGTCATGGAGGAAAAATCGAATCTGAGCAAAAGACAAATCCACGAGCGAATAGCCGAGCTGCTGCAAATGGTCAAGATAGATCCTTCCTTCATGCGCTTTTACCCGCACGAGTTATCAGGCGGTATGAAACAGCGAGTGGCTCTAGCCCTGGCTCTGGCCCTCAATCCCAGATTCGTACTCCTGGATGAACCGACAACTGGCCTGGATGTATTGGTGCAGAAGGAGATCATGCAAAACCTGCGCGCCCTGCAGCGCCAGCTTGGCTTCGCCGTGCTGCTCATCAGCCACGACCTGGGAACTGTGCTGGAGGTGTCCGACCGCGTGCTGGTAATGTATGCGGGAGAAGTGGTCGAGGACACGCCGGCGACTGGCATGCTGAAGCATCCCATCCACCCGTACACGCACGGCCTGCTCGGCTCGTATGCTGACCCCGCCGCTGAGGAGGTGGCGATCAGCTATATTCCTGGCAGGCCGCCCGATCTGACCAGGGTACCGCTAGCCTGCCCTTATGCGCCCCGCTGTCCCGAAGCGATCCTCGTCTGTCGGCAGGTGAAGCCGCCGCTGGTGCCGATGTGGGATGGTAAGGCCGCCTGCCATGTCGCCCTGGCGCAGTGGGAGGCCAGCCAGCATATTCGCACGACGCATCCCGCAGGGGGACCTGAGCTACTCGACGCAGCCTTCTCTGAGGCAACCTCGCACAAATCCATGAAGCTGGAAGGCGAGGAGGTGCTGCACGTCGAGAACGTGCGTAAAACGTACCAACGCCGCATAGGGCTGAAGATGACCAGCGTGGTCGCTGTCAACGACGTGTCGTTCAGCCTGCGGGCAGGGCAGGTCGTCGGCCTGGTAGGCCAGAGCGGCAGTGGCAAAACAACCATCGCGCGCCTGATTACCGGCACCGAGTCCCCCACATCCGGGTCCATCCGGTTCGGTCAGACGCGGGTGGAACGGCTACGCGGGCGAGACCTGCACGATTACCGGAAGCATGTGCAGTACGTCTTTCAGGATCCTTTTTCGGCTCTGAACCCGGTGCATTCCGTTCAGTACCTGCTCATGCGCCCTTTGATGAACTACGAACGGCTCAACTCGTCGCAGGCACGCCAGCGGGTACGCGAGTTACTGGAAACGGTCGGCCTGTCTCCCGCCGAGCAGTTCGAGAAAAAGCTGCCTCACCAGCTGTCGGGTGGACAGCGCCAGCGCGTGGTGGTGGCTCGCGCGCTGGCTCCCGACCCCGATATCATCATCGCAGACGAGCCAATCTCGATGCTGGATGTCTCGATCCGGGCCGAGATCCTGCAATTGCTCGATAAGCTGGTGCGCGAGCGCCGCATCGCCATGCTCTACATCACCCACGATCTGCTGAGCGCCCGTCTCCTCTCCGACGAGATACTGGTACTCAATCATGGCCAGGTGGTGGAGCAAGGGTCGGCTGAGAGAGTGATACGCCAACCATCCGACGAGTACACACGGCTGCTGTTGGAAGCGATACCCAGGCTGGAGCGTTCAGCCAATGGCCGAGTGGGCTACGTACCAACCAGCGAGCCCACTCGCATTCATGTGAATACACCAATTGCGCCTGTTGAGTAGGCAGAACTCCCTATCGGCGCTCCTCTTCTCCACCGGGGAACGTGGGGCGCTCATTTCAATCCAGGGAGAGCGCGATGTTTCCGAAGAGCGTTTATCCATTTGTTAAAGGTTTATCCGTTTGTTAAAGAGAAAGGTACTTATGGCTCGGATCAAACTGGCCTACATCGGGGGCGGCAGCACGCGCGCGCCCGGCACTGTTGCCTCTTTTGTTGCCCAGGGAGAGAACTTCGCTGGTTCCGAACTGGTCTTGATCGACCTGGATGAAGAGCGTCTCAAGGTGGTGGAGACGATCGGCTGGAAGCTGGCGCGGGCGAGGGGGCTGGATCTGAAAATCACGGCCACGACCGATCGGCGGGTCGGCTTACGCGATTGCGACGCTGTGCTGACGAGCTACCGCCCAGGCGGTTTTGAGGCTCGCCACCTTGATGAGAATATTCCGCTCAAGCATGGTGTGATCGGCCAGGAAACACAGGGACCCGGCGGCTTTTTTATGGCGCTGCGCACCATCCCTGTGATGAAGAAGATCATCGCGGATATGGAGGCGGTCTGCCCTAACGCACGCCTCTTCAACTATACCAACCCGGTGAATATCGTTTCTGAGGCAGTGACGCACCATACAGCCATCCCTACCATTTCGTTTTGTGAGCAACCCATTCTCGATACACGCCGTTATGCTGATTTTGCCGACCTCGATCCCAACAAACTTGCTACATCCTTTATCGGGCTGAATCATGGCTCCTGGTCGGTACACCCTTTGTACGACGGGCGGGAGTTCATCCCTTTGCTCCAACAGGCATATGAGCATGCATTGCGCACGGGCAAGGTTCCCCGCGCTGACCTGCGCATGATCGAACTAGCCTGTTTTATGGAGGCATTGCCAAACGACTATTTCCGCTATTACTATTTTAAGGAAGAGATTCTAGCGGAACTGCAGGCTAAACCAACCACGCGCGCACAGGATATCATGGCCGGGGTGGAGAACTACTGGGTCCATTATCGCGAGCAGGCCAGGAGTGAGGTGCCGGTGCTTGACCCGGCGCGCTCGCGCGGGGGTATCCATGAACTGGAACTGGCGATCGATGCGCTGGATGCCATCTACAATGATCGCCGCGAGTGGTTGTACATCAATGTTCCGAATCAGGGCGCTTTGCAAGACTTCCCCGATGATCTGGTAGTGGAACTGCGAGGCTACCTTGATCGCAGGGGGGCCGTGCCATTCGGTGAGTATGGACGCCTGCCCGGGCCCGCGCGCGGCCTGGTGCAGATGCTGGGCGAGTTCCAGGCCCTGGCTGCTGAAGCGGCGTGGAGTGGTACGCGCAGAGATGCTATGCGGGCGCTTGCCAGCCATCCCCTGGTCCTCTCGCTCCACAAAGCCGAAGCGATCTACGACGAGCTGTCGGCAGCCTTGCATGACTACCTGCCCGCGCGCCTACTGCGCAACTGAACATGCCTGGAAGGAAGAGAAGAGATGGAATGTGTACTGGCCGTTGACGCAGGTAATACCAAGACCATCGCGGTCGTCGCGGCACTCGATGGGGTCATTCTGGGGTTCGGACGCAGTGGGTGTGGCGACATTTACAACAGTGGGAAGCCAGGTAGCAGCAGCGTGGACAGCGCCTTGGAGCATATCGAAGAGGCAATTATGGGTGCACTGCACCGGGCAGGGGTCAGGCGTGATGACCTGGTCGGCGGCGCCTTCAACATGGCCGGTGCAGATTGGCCGGAAGATTTCGCGCTCCTCGAAACCGAAATGCAGGCGCGCGGCTTCGGACGCCGTATCCTGGTGCAGAACGACGCCCTGGGCGTGTTGCACGCTGGCCTCTCCAGCAAGAACGGCGTCTCGGTGATCTGTGGCACCGGAAATGCGATCGGGGCGCGTGGACCTGATGGGCGTATCTGGCACGCCAGCTTCTGGCACAGAGACGTGTGGGGCAGTACCATACTGAGCTGCCTGGCTATCATCGAGATTGTGCGCTCGGAACTGGGCCTTGAGCCTCCCACCTCGCTTACAGCGCGCGTGCTGGAACTTTTCTCCCTGCGTTCGGTCGAAGAACTGTTGCACAATATGACATGCCGCGATCACTCGCTGCGTCCCCACCGCATCGATCGCCTGATACCGCTCGTGCTTGATGAAGCTGAGGTCGGCGACTGGCTGGCGCGGCATATTCTGCAACTGCATGGCCGCAGCCTTGGTGAGTATGCTGTCGTAGCGGCCCGTAAAGTAGGCATCGAGGGAACGGCCTTTCCCCTGATCCTGGCCGGGAGCGTCTTCCGCCATCCATCACCGCTACTGGCCAACGCGCTCATTGAACGCGTACACGAGACGCTGCCCGAGGCACAGCCCAGGCGTTCGGACTTTGAGCCAGTCGTTGGTACACTCTTCTCAGCGTTGGAGCTTGCCGGTGTTACTCTCGACGCTTCCCTGCTGGCACGCCTGGTTGGCACCCTCCCGCCTCGAACACTGTTCGAGACGGTATCTTCTCATCCTTTTACGCAGTAAGCAGATCAACCTGCAAAGGGGTGAGGTTCTTATCGTATCATTGACAGATGTAGTGCTGTATACTTACGCATTTGGTGTGAGATAGAGCAGACAAGACCAGTCAGACAAAGCCAGTAATTAAGAAGGAGTAATAATGGATAGCTCTTTTTCCGATCCCTCTCCTGCCCACAGGGAGTGGGATGAGCGGGTAGGTCAGCGCGTTGACGCGAACATTGCTCGTCAAGACAGGGGTACCACAACTCAGTTACCTCCTCCAGAGGGCCTTCAAGCTGAAGTTGGATCGGGGCAAGTAACACTGCGCTGGAGTCAGGTAGAAGGCGCTGTAGGGTACCTGGTCTATCGCGGTGAGTCGCCTGACGGTCCCTTTTCTCTCATTGATTATAAAGGGGGCGACGTACTGGCTGTGCCGGACGCCCCCTACGTGGATATCACGGGCGAGCCGGGTGTCCCTTACTGGTACGCCGTGGCTGCCATAGCCGATGCCAGCTCACTCCCTGGCCACCTCTCTGCCCCTGTCATGGCGTACTCGCGCCTGCAGGCGGCTGCGCCAGTGCTGGTGACCGTCAAAACTCAAACGCCAGCGGGCCAACTTCAGCGCCTCTGGCACACTCTGGGATCAGAACACCTTTCGCTGCTTTTCCAGGCCCGGGGGCCGGGCGGCTCTCATATTGGCAACGAGTTCGTGGAAGCCTTGCGCCGGGTACGAACGGAACTGGGTACGCAATATATCCGGGCACATGCCATCCTCAACGATGATCTGGGCGTGTACCGGCAAACGAACGGAGAAGTTACCTATGATTTCACGGCCATAGATAGCATTTACGATCGCCTGTTAAGTCTGGAACTGCGACCGGTTGTGGAGCTATCGTTCATGCCGCGTGACCTGGCATCTTCTCCTGAAGAAACGGTCTTCATCTACCGTTCTATTATCTCCCCCCCGCGCGACTGGCAGCGTTGGGAGGAACTGAATTACCGCTTCGCCTCACACCTTGTGGAGCGGTATGGTATTGATGAGGTAAGCCAGTGGAGGTTTGAGGTCTGGAACGAACCCAATCTCGCAGTGTTCTGGACAGGCTCTCAGCAAGACTACTTCAAGCTCTATCAACTGGCGGCGCGGGCCATCAAAGCGGCCGACAATCGTCTCCTGGTAGGAGGGCCGGCTACTGCAGCGGCAGAATGGATAGGCGACTTCCTGCAATTTGTACGACAGGAACACGTTCCACTGGACTTTCTCTCAACGCATACCTACGGCAACCTGCCACTGGATATTCGCCGACTCCTCGACGCTTATGGTTTTCAGGATGTGAGCATCTGGTGGACAGAGTGGGGGGTCAGTCCAACGCACTTTGCGTCCGTGAACGACTCGGTATTTGCCGCTCCATTTGTACTCCATGGCATGAAGCGCACTCAGGGACGGGCAGATATGCTCGCTTATTGGGTTATCAGCGATCACTTTGAAGAATTGGGGCGGGCCCCGCGCCTGTTCCATGGTGGCTTTGGCCTGCTTACGATTGGAAACCTGCGCAAACCGCGTTACTGGGCGCTGGCACTCGCAGAAGATATGGGGAAGCAGCTTGTACAACTTGATCTGCAAGGAGATGGAGCAGGCTCACTGGTAGATGCCTGGGCGAGCCGTAAACCCGATGGCGTCATCGACCTGCTTGCCTGGAATGGGACGCTTGACCAGTCGGCTGTTGCTGGCAGTTCCCTGCTGGCTCGTCACCTGCATGTACGAATTGAGCAGCTCGAAGCACCGCTCTATCAGGGATCTGTTGCCCGTGTCGATGCCGTTCATTCAAATATTGCTACTCACTGGTCGTTTGAGAGAGACTGGCCCACGCCAGAACAATGGGCGATGCTACGGGATGCCGATACACTGGATGAGACTCCTTTGCCTGCCATCGTTCCGACGCAAGGAAGTGTACTTCTTTCGTTCGCTTTGCCGATGCCGGGGATTATCAGGGTACGGCTGATTCCCCAATAGGGAGCAGTCCTCTTCAGGCGATAGAGAGACCTCGACCCCTTGCTGGTTTGGCGAAATCGTGCTGCTGGCGGCCCACCTACGCAAGCAAGATGTCCTGAGCAAAATCAGTGAGCGGGTGCGCTTTGCGCGGCGGCGCTTCGGACACTACGAGGTGATCGATTTTCTGGTGGTACTCTTCGACTACGCGATGAGTGGAGAGCGAACCCTGGAAGCATTCTATGAGCGTCTCCAGCCCTTTGCGGGTCCATTCATGGCGTTGTTCGAGCGGGGGAGGCTGCCCTCCCGTTCGGCGCTCTCCCGTTTTTTAGCGGCGTTGACGGAGGAAGCCGTCGAAGCGCTGCGTACGCTCTTTCTCGATGATCTGCTCGCTCGCCCCTTCACTCAAGACAAGCCAACTCGCCCGCTTCTGCATGACTTTCGTCTGCGGATCAACGATTAACTCTTCAACAAGCTCGTTGCGCATCGCGTGGATTGATGACTTCCAACTGGATGCCGTGTTGCCTGGCTTCAGCCGCCGGGTCGTCGCCGGTGTAGCCCTGGTCCACAAAGGCCAGTTCAACCGACTGCCCGGTCACGTCTTGCACGGCGGTAGCCAGCTCACCGACTTGCGCTCGGTCCTGCTCGTTGGCGGGCGTCACCAGCAGAGTCTGCAAGTTGCCCCGGCGTATCAACAGCGGCATGCACTTTACTGCCTTTGCGCCGCTTGGCTCCGTCATAGCCTGCACGACTGCCACTTTCCGCCGTCGATTGCAGCGTGCGACTCTCAAAGATCGCCGCCGAGGGCTGTCGGTTCCGGCCTTGCGCTTCTCGCAGCACCAACTGCAGATCGTCAACCAGAGCGGCAAAGCAGCCTGCGGCCAACCAGCGTTGGGTTTGTTGATAGACGACGTACCAGGGCGGCAAATCATTGGGCATCATACGCCAGGGCGCTCCTGCTCGCACCAGCCAGCGCAAGCCATTGAAGACTTCGCGCAAGCTGTAGGCGCGTTGTCCGGCGTCCTCGGGCAACAAGATCGGGTATGGCACGACGAAGGCCCATTCTTCGTCGCTGATATCACTGGGATAAGGGGTTAGTGGAGGTTTCATCCTCCATTATACCACTTTTCGAGCTTGAATCACTAACAGACTCTAGACTGCTTTTTTGCGGTTGGTGGTTATGGTGTGGCTTGCGATGGGGGCTGTGATAATTGGAAGGGGATATGCTATAATAGCGCCATGCTGAGAACAATTACTGCTACGCGCTATGTGGCGCCGCTGCGAGAGGGTGGCTCTTTGCCTGCCATCGTAGAGGCCAATGACGAGGGCCTCTATGTCCTTAAATTTCGCGGAGCCGGGCAGGGCGCAAAGGCGCTCATCGCGGAACTGGTGGCGGGCGAACTTGCGCGTGCGTTGGGGTTGCCTGTGCCTGAAATCGTCTTCGCCGAACTGGACGCCATGCTGGGCCGCAGCGAACCGGATTTTGAAATCCAGGCCCTGATTAAGGGAAGCGTCGGACTCAACCTCGCCATGGATTACCTGCCGGGGGCGCTGCCTTTTCACACACTGGACGGGGAAGAACTCAATCCCCTGCTGGCCTCATCCATCGTCTGGTTCGATGCCTTCGTGACCAATGTTGACCGCACGGCGCGCAATCCCAACATGTTGTTCTGGCATAGACACCTGTTGCTTTTCGATCATGGCGCGTCGCTCTACTTTCACCATACCTGGGCCGATTACCTGGAACGCAGTCGCAGCCCGTTCAAACCCATCAAGGATCACGTGCTGCTGCCCTACGCCAGTGCGCTGAAGGAGGCCGACGCCCTGCTCAAAGACCGGCTGACCCCGGCTATGATACGCGAAATTGTCGCGCAGATTCCCGAAGCGTGGCTTGAGGATGATGAGGAGTTATTCCCTGATGCTGAGGCGCACCGCGCGGCCTATGTCGATTACCTGCTGAGCCGCCTGGAAGCTTCGCAAATCTTTGTGGAGGAGGCCCTGCATGCCCGCGCCCAGCTCGTATGATTACGCAATCATTCGCGTTGTCCCATACGTCGAACGGGGCGAGTTCATCAACGTCGGCGTGATCCTGTTCTGTCGCACACGCCGCTTTCTCGGCATGCTCTTCTCCCTGGATACCAATCGCTTGCAGGCCCTCGCCCCTGACATCGACATTGAGGATGTGCGGCGCGAGCTTGCCAACATGCAGCGCATCGCAAAAGGCGGGAAAGAGGCTGGCCCCATCGGCTCCCTCTCGCCTTCGGAACGCTTCCACTGGCTTGTCTCCCCGCGCAGCACCATCATCCAGACCTCGCCGGTACATAGCGGCCTCTGTACCGACCCGCAGGCCGCGCTCGACCACCTCTTAAAAACAATGGTGCTGCCGCCACAGCACGTAAAAGGCGAGCTTCACTCGACAAATACGTTATAGCAAAGCTTGCTACCCCGCTTTGCGGAACCCCGCCTGTTCCGCGAAATCGATGAAAAACTGGATGGATTGCGGGTTCGCCATCGCGTCGACGCTGACGGCTTTCGCGACGGGGAGGCCGAGGAAGAGCTTTTTGACGGGTACTTCCATCTTCTTGCCGCTCAGCGTGCGCGGCACCTCTTTAATTGCCACCACTTCATCCGGGACGTGATGGGGAGAGATACGTTCGCGCAGGCTCTGCTTGATTTTCGTCTTGAGCGCATCATCCAGCACAACGCCTTCGCGCAGGACGACGAAAAGCGGCATGTAGTATTTGCCGCCGGGCTGTTCGACACCGACGACCAGGCTGTCAAGCACTTCGGGGATGTCTTCAACGACGCGGTAAATTTCGCTGCTGCCCATGCGGATGCCTTGCCGATTGATGGTCGAGTCGGAGCGGCCATAGATGATGGCGCTGCCGCGCGGCGTGATCTTGATCCAGTCGCCATGTCGCCAGACGCCGGGGTACATGTCGAAGTAACTTTCACGATAGCGTTTGCCTTCGGCATCGTTCCAGAAAAAGAGGGGCATGGAGGGCATCGGCTCCGTGATAACCAGTTCGCCGACTTCATCAATGAGCGGGTTGCCCTGCTCGTCGAAGGATTGCACATTCGCGCCGAGGTTGAGGCACTGCAATTCGCCGGCGTAAACGGGATGGAGGACGGAGCCGCCCACGAAGCCGGAACAGACATCCGTGCCGCCGCTAATGGAGGCCAGCCAGATATCTTTTTTGACGTTATCATAGACCCACTTGAAGCCTTCCGGCGGCAGCGGCGAGCCGGTTGAGCCAAGCCCTTTGAGCGTGTGCAGGTCATATTCTTTATTCGGCTCTATGCCAGCTTTCATGCAGCTTCCAATATAGGCCGCGCTGGCCCCGAAAAAGGTCATCTGCGTATCCTGGGCGAATTTCCAGAGCGTGCCGATATCGGGATAGGCCGGGCTGCCGTCGTAGAGCAGAACGGTGGTGCCGACCAGTAGGCCACCAATGAGCAGGTTCCACATCATCCAGCCGGTGCTGGTATACCAGAAGAAGCGGTCTCCCACGTGCATATCGAGGCCGAGGCTCAAAGCTTTCATGTGTTCCAGCACAATGCCGCCCTGCCCCTGCACAATGGCCTTTGGCAGGCCGGTGGTGCCGGACGAGTAGAGAACCCAGAGTGGATGGCTGAAAGGAACCTGTTCAAAGGTCAATTCTGCCTGCCTGTCAACAACATCCTGCCAGAGAACAGCATTCTTCAGCCCTTCCGTTGTGGCATCAGGCGAGAGATAGGGAACCAGAACGGTCTTTTCCAGCGTCGGCAGGAAGGACTGTATTTCGGAGACGATGGTGTGCCGCTCAATGGGCTTGCCGTTATACTGGTAGCCATCGACGGCGAACAGCACCTTTGGCTCGATCTGCTTGAAGCGGTCGATGACGCTGCTGGTGCCGAAATCGGGCGAGCAGCTTGACCAGATGGCGCCAATGCTGGCGGTGGCAAGAAAGGCGATCAATGTCTCTGGAATATTGGGCATGTAGGAAACCACACGATCACCGCGTTGCACTCCCATCTCACGCAGCGATTGCGCCACCGAGGCCACTTTCTGGCGCAACTCATCCCAGGAAACCTCGCGCAACGCGTGTCGCTCGGAGCGGAAGATCGCGGCGGGCCGGTCGGGCGTGGCGTTTCTAAAGACATGCTCGGCATAGTTCAATTCCGCACCGGGAAACCATTGTGCGCCCGGCATCTTGCGCTCGACCAGCACCGTCGTATAGGGCCTGGAAGCCTGGATATGAAAGAACTCCCAGATAGAAGCCCAGAAATCTTCCAGCTTATCGACAGACCACCGCCACAGATCGTTCGGGTGCGCGAATTTCAGCCCCTTCTCGCGCTCCAGCCACTGCATATAGCGTGTCACATTAGCCTGCCGCTTCAACTCCTCCGACGGCTCCCACAGCAAAGTCCCTTCCTCAATCGTAGCTGCCATAACGCATTCTCCTTCAATTGCTTACAATTACGCAAATATATACTGTTATTATATGCCCTTTCCTGGCTGGAAGACAAAACAGCATGCCGTATGCTAGCTCCCCGTCACAGGTCGACAGCGCAGGCCACCCGCCAGGGGTGGCCTGCGGTGCCGGGTCGTCTAAGAGGAAGCCGGCAGGCCAGCAGAGGGAGCCAGCATACGGCATACCATGAGAAAGTGGCCCCCAACGTGCCATGCTGAGCGCAGCGAAGAATCCGAGAATGAAGTCTGATCGTTCGGAGAAGAGGCTTATGAGATCATCAAAGGCTTGCTCTTCCTGCGCGAGCGGCTGCGCCCCTACATCGATGAGCAAATGTGTCTCGCCCATGAAAAGGGCATTCCCCCTATGCGCCCGCTCTTTTTCGATTTTCCTGACGACCCGGAGAGCGCCAACATCGATGACGAATTTCTCTTCGGCCCCCATCTGCTGGTCGCGCCGGTGCTGCAAGAGGGAGCGCGCAGCCGCAAAGTCTATCTGCCAGGTGGTACAATCTGGACAGACGCCTGGACAGGGCAAACCTTCGAGGGTGGTCAGTATCTTATAGCAGAGGCTCCGCTGGAGCGCATCCCCCTCTATTTGCGCGCCAACGCCCGCCTGCCCATCCGGGAAGCATAGGACAGATACGGTGGCATAGCATCGAACGGAAAGGATTTGACGATGACACAGGCAGCACAAGAGGTAAGCAGCGATCAGTATGCACCGAAAAAATCAGACAAGTTCAGCTTTGGTCTCTGGACCGTTGGCAATCGCGGACGCGACCCCTTCGGGGATTTTGTGCGCCCGGCCCTCGACCCGGTTTATACAGTAAAGAAGCTCTCAGAACTGGGAGCATGGGGCGTCAGCCTGCACGACAACGACCTCGTTCCCATCGACGCCACGCCAGCCGAGCGCGATCGCATCGTGCGCGACTTCAAGCAGGCCCTGCACGACTACGGCATGGTCGTGCCGATGGCGACCACCAACCTCTTCTTCCATCCCATTTTCAAAGATGGAGCTTTCACCTCTAATGACCCCACAGTACGCGCCTACGCCTTGCAGAAGACCATGAAGGCAATCGATCTGGGCGCAGAGCTGGGCGCCAGCGTTTACGTCTTCTGGGGCGGGCGCGAAGGCGTCGACACGGAAGCGGCCAAAGACCCGATTGTGGCTCTCCAGCGCATGCGCGACGCCATCAACTTCTTGAGCCAGTATGTGATTGACAACGGCTACAACCTGCGCTTCGCCCTGGAGCCGAAGCCAAACGAGCCGCGCTCCGATATCTACCTGCCAACCGTCGGCCACATGCTCGCCTTCATCAACACGCTGGACCATCCAGAGATGGTGGGCGTCAATCCAGAGGTGGCGCACGAGTACATGGCCGGTCTCAATTTCGTGCATGCCGTAGCGCAGGCGCTCGACGCGGGCAAGCTCTTCCACATTGACCTGAACGACCAGCGCGGTCCTCGTTACGACCAGGACATCCGCTTTGGGGCCGAGAACATCAAAAGCATGTTCTTCCTCATCAAACTGCTCGAAGAGCAGCATTACGATGGCGCGCACCACTTCGACGCCCACGCCTACCGCACCGAAGATGAGCAGGGCGTCTGGGACTTCGCCCTCGGCTGCATGCGCACCTACAACATGCTCAAAGCTAAAGTCCACCGCTTCCAGCAAGATGCCGAGATCCAGCAACTCATCAAAGAGATCAACAGCGGCGACCCCATCTACGAAAAGTTGCTGAGCGGAGGTTACAGCCCCAATACGGTGCAACAACTGAAAGAGGCCACCTTCGACATAGATGCCATAGCGCAGCGCGGCTACGGCTACGAACGCCTCGACCAGCTCACTGTAGAGCTTATTATGGGCGTGCGCTGATAATAAACGTTCACAGGTAAAAACTATTGGTGGGCATATCATGCTTTGCTCCCGCTCAGTATGACATGCCTACCGACAGTTCATTGGTATGCCAGAAGTTTTTGTTTGTGCCTGAAGTTATCCGACAAAGTTATCAGGAACATCTTCTATCAGATCACTCGTTTTGACACCAAGTGCTTTCGCAATACGATGTAAGGCATCAAGCCGTATCTCATAGTGGGGATTTTTCCAGGCGCGGCGCACTGTGTTGAACGGTACATCAGCTTTCCTCGATAGCGACGACATATTATAGCCTTGCGATTCCGCAACCTCTTTAATCCGCAGTCTGAACATAGAAATATCCTTGCCGGTTTTTATGCCATTTTAGCAGATATACCATTGACTGCTCTTGCCCAGATTAGATATACTTACAGATATATAATAAGTAAGTTAGCCAAATTTGGCTAACTTATAAGAATTGCGAGGGAAATGATATGAGAACCGTTGAAGAAGTGAAAGCTGAGTTGCGAGAAGCGTATACAAAAGTACATACGATGCTTGAACACTGGCAAAAAGAGTTCCACCAACAATTCATGGCAGAAATGTGGAATATCCATGACCTACGGCAAGAATTGACTGAAATGACAGGCTCTCGCGAAAATGCATCTCATATCGTCAAAGAAATCTATGAGAGCATTTTTCACCCTTCCTGAATATACCATCACCTCCCCTTTCCGGCAATAACTGCTCACCGGATAGCGTATAATACTCCTGTATTGTTCTCATATGTTGTTCGTAGAGGGGAGCAGCGTAGTGAAGATTCTGTGCGTTGGCGGCGGGCCTGCCGGGCTGTATTTTGCGGTGCGCATGAAGCAACTGGATGGGGAGCATGAGGTGACGGTGCTGGAACGCAACCGGCCCAACGATACTTTTGGCTTCGGCGTCGTCTTCTCCGATAGCACGCTGGGCTATCTGCACCAGCACGATGCAGAGACCTATGATGTGATTCGCCGCCACTGTCAGGCATGGAATGCCATTGAAGTGCGCTTCAAGGGAAAGGCGCTGCGCTGTGACGGCAATGGCTTTGCGGCCATCTCACGCAAACGACTGCTGAACCTGCTACAACAGCGCGCGCTTGAACTCGGCGTGACCATCCATTTCCGGCACGAATTTGCCAGCCTCGCGGAGTGCAAAGACTATGATCTGGTGGTCGCCGCCGATGGCATCAACAGTACGCTGCGCCGCCGGTTCGAGAGAGCGTTTTGCCCCACAATCGAAGCGGGAACAGCAAAATATATCTGGTTTGGCACTACGCAGCATTTTGATTCGCTCACCTTTCTCTTCGAGGAGAACGAACACGGCCTCTTCGGCGTTCATGCCTACCCCTACGATGAGCAAACAAGCACCTTCATCGTGGAGACCGACGAGGAAAGCTGGCGCAGAGCGGGATTAGATCGCTTTGTCGAGAGTACGCTTGCGCCAGGCGCAAGCGATCTGGAGAGCATGGCCTATTGCCAGCAGTTGTTCGCCCGCCACCTGCATGGACATGCATTGCTCGCTAACAATTCGAAATGGCTCAATTTCCGCACGCTGCGCAACGAAACGTGGCATCACGAGAACATCGTTTTGCTGGGCGATGCCGCCCACACCGCCCATTTCTCGGTTGGCTCCGGCACAAAAATGGCGATGGAAGACGCTATCGCGCTGAGCCTGGCGCTGCAAGAACACGAAGAGCTTCCGGCGGCGCTGGCCTCCTATGAGCGCACACGGCGACCAGAGGT
>Ga0209810_1000411_pt1 | contig 96530 bp, 100 predicted proteins | sample Coa_R1_7_FD_187159 | JGI IMG/M metagenome (GOLD analysis project Ga0209810, IMG submission 187159) | Surface soil microbial communities from Centralia Pennsylvania, which are recovering from an underground coalmine fire - Coalmine... | ecosystem: Environmental > Terrestrial > Soil >... | reverse complement strand
CCAGCCGGCTGACCCTGGACCTCGCCTGCCGGGACGGTCACCTCGAGGTCACGCTCGCCGACGACGGGGTGGGGTTCGACCCCCAGCTCTCCTTGAGCCTCAACCATTTCGGCCTGGCCTCCATCCGTCACCAGGTGGCCAGCGTGGGCGGCGCCCTGGAGACGATCAGCGCCCCGGGACGGGGAACGACGCTCAGGGCCAGGATCCCCATCTCGCTGGAAGTCGAGACGCCCACGGCGCACCGGCCCGGACCGCCGTGATGCCCGGGGCCGCGTCTCATGCACGCGCCTCCCGGCCGGGTGACCGGCTGGCGCGCACGACGAAGGCCGGGGTGTGAGCCCCGGCGAAACCCCGGGGCACCCTGCCCCCTACACCGCCGTGCCGATCGACGCACAACGAAGGCCGGGGTGTGAGCCCCGGCGAAACGTTCTCGCCCGCCACGCACATGGTTACTTCAGGTACGCACAACGAAGGCCGGGGTGTGAGCCCCGGCGAAACCGGCGGCTGCGCGGGTGTGACCGTGACCGGAGTCACCACGCACAACGAAGGCCGGGGTGTGAGCCCCGGCGAAACCCGCGCGGCTGAGCCGGACCCTGCCCCCAGCCGCGCCCGCACAACGAAGGCCGGGGTGTGAGCCCCGGCGAAACCATGGCTGCTGTGAACCAGCAGCATGCCCCGATCAGTCGCACAACGAAGGCCGGGGTGTGAGCCCCGGCGAAACGGTGCGCTCGCCGGTGTCGGCGAGCGTGACGTCGAGCACGCACAACGAAGGCCGGGGTGTGAGCCCCGGCGAAACCACAGGTTCAGCGCGTACGAAGACGAAGCGCGACGCCTCGCACAACGAAGGCCGGGGTGTGAGCCCCGGCGAAACTTTAGCCGCCCTTCCTGCTACGCGATTTTGATCAGCGCACAACGAAGGCCGGGGTGTGAGCCCCGGCGAAACCCTCCCTGCAGGGTGTGTTAGCTGGTCGGTTCGGGATCGCGCACAACGAAGGCCGGGGTGTGAGCCCCGGCGAAACTCGGCGCGCTGGGCGGGATGTCGGCGGCGGTGACCGAGTCCGCACAACGAAGGCCGGGGTGTGAGCCCCGGCGAAACGAGCCAGGGGACGTCGTCCTGCCGACGGACGCGCAACGCACAACGAAGGCCGGGGTGTGAGCCCCGGCGAAACCGCCGTAGCGCTGGTGTGAGCACACCCGAGCCGTAGGTACGCACAACGAAGGCCGGGGTGTGAGCCCCGGCGAAACCTGGTCGAATTGGGGATCGGGGCCCGATCTGTGGATTTCTCGGCTCCACCGTCCCGCTCCCGAACTCGTGACGAGGGCCTGAAGTTTTCCACAGGCCAGGATCACCGGAGGCTCGGGGAGGACTTACAGGATCCACGGCCGCCCCAGCTCGTGCCCCACCCGGCGGCCCAGCGAGGTCCGTGCAGCGGCGATGGAGCCCTCGAAACGGTAGAGGTTCACGCTGTCCATCTCCACGTCGATCTTCGACCTCAGCTCCACCATCAACCGTTGCAGCGCGGCCGGGCTCAGCCGGCACTCGAACACCGAGTCCTGGACCCGCTGTCCGTAGCTCTCGCAGACGTGTGCCACCCTGAGCAACCGTCGGGCTCCCGCCGGAGTGGTGGTGTCGATGTCGTAGGTGACGAGCACGTCCATCAGGCGGTGGCCACGAACGGCGGGTAGGCGGGTAGGTCGCCCCGCAGATGGCGCGCCATGAGGATGGCCTGAACCGTGGGCAGCGCGCCGCGGGGGACCTCACGGCCGAGCAGGGGATGCGTCACTTCCTCCACCTTGTACGCCTCGTAGGTCTCGATCACCTTCTTCCTCCCCGATTCGGAGAGGTAGCAGGCACCGCCGGTGGTGGTGACGAAGTCATCGGCGGTGAGCACTCGGTGCGTGATCATGCCGACCACGAAGCGGTCGGCGTGGGTGGGCCGGAACTCCTCCATCAGGTCCAGGGCCAGCGAGGGGCGTCCCGGGCGGATGCCGTGCAGGTACCCGACCTGAGGATCGAGCCCGACCGCCTCCAGAGCCCCGGTGATCTCGGTCAGCAGCAGCCCGTAGGTGAAGCTCAGGGCGGCGTTCACCGGGTCGCGGGGCGGCCGCCGGCTCCGCGCCTCGAAGACGAGCTCGCAGCCGGTGCCCAGAAGGTGCTCGCGCAACCCCTCGAAGTAGAGGCGGGTCCCCTCGCCCTCGAACCCGCGCGCCGTGTCGCCGTCCTCCACCTCAGGAAGCCAGGAGAGCCGCTCTCCGATCGACGCCTCCAGTCGCTCCAGGCGGTGACGTCGCCCCGCCGGGGCATCCCAGGCCCAGCGCCGCAACATCCGGCGTGCATTCTGCAACTTGCCGGACACGATCCAGCGCGAGATGGCGAGACACCGCTCGGGGTCGTCGGCGGTGCGGTACTGGGCCAGGCGCAGGTGCACGTTCCCGCCGAGACCGCCACCGAGCACGTATCGCACCCTGCCGTTGCCCTGGAGCGAGGCCACCCGGACGTGCCTGGCCGCGCAGGCCGCGATCGCCTCGCTGGTCATCTGGGCGTGGCCGACCAGCACCACCGCCTCCAGCGCCTCCAGTGGGACCCGTGAACGCGACCCATCGCCGTTGACGACCAGGAGTGAACCGTGCCGGGCCGAGAGGCGGGCCCGGTGGTCGGTGACGTAGAGGCTGGTCAACAGACGCATCCCACCACCTCCGCCAGATAGGCGCGTATCCGATCGGGGTTGGCGCACAGCTCGGGCTGGCAGTGGTCGAGGAGCTGGCACTGGCGGCAGCGGGCGTCGTTCACCGGCGGGGGAAGCCGACCGGCCTTCAGCCAGGCCCGCACCTCCTCGATCGCGGCCAGGGTGCGGGCGCGGAGCCCGGGGTCGAGATCCACGCGCAGCCGCCGGCGCGAGGTGGCGAACCAGAGGAAGCCCGCCGGCACGGGGCTTCCGGTCATCTCCTCCAGGCAGAGCCCCTGGGCACAGAGCTGAACGTGGGCCGCCTCCCCGTGCCGGGACCCGATCTTGTACTCGACCGGGGCCAGCGTGCCGTCGGCGCCGACCTCGACCACGTCGGCCCGGCCGCTCAACCCCAGCGACTCGGACCAGAGCGGGATGGCGCGGAGCACCCGGCGTCCGCGCTCCACCCGATCCGCCCCGGAGTCGGCCCGGGCGTGCCCGGCCGTGCCCCTGACCGTGTGCTCGTTGTCGAACCAGAGCCCGTCCACGTGGACCAGGGCGCACTGACGGGGACAGTAGAGGTGGTGCTCCAGGGCGGAGATGGGCACGATGGGCTCGGGCTCCACCACGGCCGTCACGCCACCCTCCTGGCGGCGAAGCCGGCCGTCCGGTCGTCGCCCGAGGCCCGGTAGCGCACCGTTTCGTAGACGGCGTGGATGCCGATGCCCAGGCTCCGCCAGCGCTTCGGGTCCTCGCGGAAGGCCAGGCCGAGCAGGGCGTCGACGGCCCAGCGGTCGAGCCAGGGCGTCCAGGCCGGCCAGCGCAGCGCCGACGGCGTCGCCTGCCAGCCTCGGGGGCGGAGGTTCCTCCCATCCCCCCGCATGGGGAAGAAGGCCAGGCCCCAGAAGGCCAGGTACTCGATCACCGGGTCGACGTACTTGTCGGTGACGTCGGTGTCGCCGATCCGGGTGACGTCGAAGCCGAGGCCGTTGATCCCGAAGCGGACCCCTCCCCCCTCCAAGCTGCGGCGGACCAGTTCCTCCACCCGCCCCCTGCTGTCCATGGTCTCCCGGCAGCGCCGGAGGCGATCCCACAGGGTCTCCCCGCGGGGCACGGCCGGGTCGAAGGGGCCGTGGGGCAGCATCCCCGAGTCGTCCGCCCGCACCAGGTCGGTCAGCGAGGCGGCGAGCGAGAAGTCGTGCCCCGAGCGGGCGAGGGCGGCCGCGGCCCGGTACCGCTCCCGCGGTACCCGCCGCTCCAGGTGTGGTCGGGCGATGGCCAAGCCGTCCAGCCGCTCCAGCGGCGGCAGCGCCCCGGCCACGGCCAGGGCCACGTCGTCGACCGAGGGCACCTCCAGCACCGCCACCGGCACGCCCTCGTCGGTCCAGCGCAGCCGCGCGCCCTCGATCAGCACCGTCACCCCGAGCGCGGCCAGCCAGGCGTTCAGCCAGTTGGCCCGCAGCCCGGGCGCGCGCAGCTCCCCCATTCAGATCACCTCCACGGCTCGGGACACAACGTGGTCGGCCTGGCGCAGAACCGCCTCCAGCAACGCCAGCCCCCAGAGGCCGTAACGCTCGCAGAGGCGCCGGAACCGCCGGGGCTGCTCCCAGTCAGGCTGGGAGAGGTCGCCCCCCACCACCAGGCGCACCCCGTCGAGGTCGGCCGCGACCGCCCCCGGAGCCCGGTCGGCGGCGAGCCCGATCCAGGGCCGGCCGTGGCCGTGGTGGGCGGCGACCAGGTGCAGGACCAGCTCCGGGTCGCATCCCTCCAGGTGACGCGCCTCCAGATGGCGCGCCAGCAGGCGGACGCTCAGCAGCTCGTGGCGACCACCCTTCGGCCAGCCGGAGGCCCGGCGGTCCGGCTCGATCCGTTCGGGCGGTGCGCCCGACTTGGCCAGAGGCGCCGGGGATGTCGCCTCCGGGTCGAGCCAGCGCTGGAAGCGCAGGTCGTGCTTGCCCAGGTCGTGGCTGCGGCCAGCCCGCTCCAGGGACGCGACCACCACCCTGGGCAGGCCCAGGCGCTCGGCCACGCGGCGCGCCTGCTCGCCCACCGCCCCCAAGTGATCGGCGAGGAAGGCGGAGCCGGCCTCGAAGCTCAGCTCCTCCAGGGCGTCGGCCCGGAGGCGAAGACGCTCCTGGGTTGGCTCCCTCCGCGGCGCCTCCAGGTAGAACGGCAGGCCGCGGTCGTCACGGACGAGGCGCCCTTCGCGGAGCCGCGCCAGATACTGGCTCCACTCCGTCTGGTCGAGCCAGGGATGGGGCTCAAGCGAGACCAGGATCTCCAGGAGGCGCCCGACCAGCTCGCCCTCCCGCTCGGGGTCCGACGCTTCCGGCTCCCGCTCCAGGTCCTGCTCGGACGGTCTCAGCCGTCGGACGATCGCCTCCATCTCCTGACGACGCTCGTCCGGAGCCTCGGGGACCAGGTTGCGCAGCGCCGCCGCGTCCAACCAGAGCAGGCCGGCGTCGAGTGGGGCCACGTCCAGCACCGGCTCGCGCGCCTCCGGGTTCCAGCCGGTCCGGTCGTAGAGCCCCGTCCCCACCGGCAGCACCACCTGGTCGCCCGGCTGCAGCTCGGCGGGTGTCACCGTCTCCAGCGTCGAGCGGTCGGCCGCGACCCTCCCCACCTTTTCCACCTCACGCCGCTGGAGCACCTGCTGCAGCTCCCCGACGGGCACCTCGACCGCCTCCGCCTCCCGCAGCGGGGGCAGCAACCTCTCGTCCGCCGCGGGCAGGTGGGCCCGCCAGCAGACCGAGAGGTCCGCGTCTGCGTCCAGCCCTTCGAAGAACAGCTCCACCGGCGGCTCGCCGGGCTCGGGGAAGGAGGTCTTGGCCAGCTCCCAGAGGTGGTCGGGCAGCAGCTCGCCCACCTCGGGGGGCACATCCTCGGGCTGCCCCACCACCTCGGACACGTGCTCCGGCGCGAGGTCGAGTTCCTCGCCGGCCGCCCGCAGTCGCCCCCAGACCCGCTCCGGCTCCGTCCCGTACGGGGGCCAGAGCTGCGCGTCCTCGGCGTGGCAGACCACCCCCCGGGCGTGGGGGCGATCGCCCAGCCGGTTGAGGCGGCCGAAGCGCTGGACCAGGGCCCGGGCGCCCGCCGTCTCGGTGACCAGGAAGTCGAAGTCGAGGTCGGCCCCCACCTCCAGGGTCTGGGTGGCGACCACGACCAGGTCCCGGGCACGCCGGGCCTTCGGATCGCGGCCGGAGGGAGCACCTCCCTCCTGATCCAGCAGCCGCTTCCGGACGGCCCCGGCCTCGCGCTCCCGCACCCGCCCGGTCAGCAGCTCCAGGTCGGCCTCCCAGCCGGTCCTGCGGCGCGAGCCCTCCAGGGCCTCCATCACCTCCCGGGCCCGGCCCACCGTGTTGCAGAAGACGACACAGGTCGAGCCCGGTCGCCCGGCCAGCAGCTGCCGTGCCCGGGCCGCGAGCGTCCCGGCCAGGTCCTTGCGGGTCGTGGCCACCAGCTCGACCGGCTTGGTCGCCCGGAGCCGTTTGCGGACCTCCTCACACCCCAGGTCCTCGGGGCCGAGGTCGAAGCGTTCTCCCCCCTCCTCCCCGGTGGCGGTCAGGGTCACCAGCCGGCAGCGGGCGCGGCCGCCGGGGAGCAACCTTCCAGGGTCGCCCAGGTCACACTCGGCCGCGATCCCGACCAACCGGGTCAGGGGCCGGGCCAGGTGGGCCTCGTCGAGCAGGACCAGGCTGTCGGCGCCGGCCAGGGCGGCGTCGACGGGGCGCATCGAGGTGCTGGAGCCGTAGCCGCGGAAGAGGAGCCGGCTGGCGAACATGGGCACGGTGGCGAGGATCAGGCAGGGATGGGCGGGGTCCGGCGGTCGGGCGCCCAGCTCGGCCCCGCCACGCAGGCGGACCACGTGCAGCGGACCCCCCTCCAGGGGGGTGACGGCGAGGCTGCGCAGCGCCTCCGCCACCGCCTCCAGCGCCTGCACGTCCTGGTTGGTGGCGTCTTCCCAGGACATGCGCAGCCGCTCGGGACGGGCCAGCAGCTCCTGCAGGTGGCGGGCGTGGTCGTGGGCGACGTCGATCAAGAGCCGGCGGTTGACCACGTACCAGGTCCGGGTGGGAGCGGTGCGGGCCCGATCTGCGGCGGCCCGAGCCAGCGCCCAGACGGCGATGTCGAGGCAGGCGGTCTTGCCCAGGCCGGTGGGCACCCCGATGGCGTCCGGCCACCCCCGTTCGGCCACCCGGACGGCGAGGCTACGCTGCCAGGGGAAGGGCTCCCGACCACGGTTGGCGGCGCGGAAGAAGACGTCGAAGCTGGGAACCTCAGCCACGGCCGTCCTCCCCCACCGGGGCCATCAGTCCCATGCCGTACTGGCGGGCACGTCCCAGGACCATGGGGCCGGCGACCGGGGTGGCGAAGACCACCTCCAGGTAGGAGTAGGGCCGGCGTACCCCCTCCCGGTCCCGGAACACCTCGCCCGGCCGCAGGTCGGGGCTCCCCTCCAGCAGCGGGACCGGGCTGGACCGCGCCCACACCGGCCGCGGGAAGCCGGCGTGCTCGCACCAGGCGGCCACGTCCTCCAGGGTCGGACCATGGCGGCGACGGCGTTCGTGCACCACCGGCAGCGCCGCCACCCAGCGCCGGGCCCGCCGCCGCCAGCGATCGGGGTTGGCCGCCCAGGGCCGGGCCTCCCCGCCGTGGAGGAGAACCCGGACCGGGTACAGGCCGGGGACGGCCAGCTCGCGGAGCCGCCAGACGGCGTGCCGAACCCCCTCCACCACCTCGGGCTCGACGCCCGCGGGGAGCATGATCGCCGCCCCATGGAGCCGGCCGCGGGCGTGGGCGTGGCCGACCTCGGGCAGCGTCAGCCACTGGGCCAGCCGGTAGCCCCGGCCCTCCAGGCCATGGCCGTGGAGCACGGCCGGGACCTCGCCCGGCCCCGCCACGTGTCGCTGGTAGAGGTCGAGCACCGCCGCCTTCAGGGTCTCGGCCACCCGCAGCGCCGCCCGCCCGGGCAGCGACGCCTCGAAGCGAAGCCAGACGGTGGCCGCCCAGGCGCGCTCCAGCCGGGTCGGGCGGGCGCCGGGGGCGCGGTAGCGGGCCCGCTCGGTCCGGAACCAGGCCCGGCGGGCGCGGTACAGGGTCCACTCGTCGAAGGCCCGGTCGAGGACCTCGACGAAGCCGGGGAAGGGCACGGGGAGGTCGTGGTCGCCCTCGGGGTCGGGCTCCCAGACCGTCTCCGGGGCCCGTGCCGGATCGAACCACCTCGAGACCGTGACCCGCACCGGGGAGTCGGCGCAGCCCAGGTAGCCGACCCGGGCCGCCCGGACCGACAGCGCCCGCAGCTCCTCCTCGCCGGGGTCGAGGTCCTCCCACACGTAGGCCAGGCGGGGATCGGCCGGGCAGACCCGGGTGCCGGGCCGGACCAGGACCGCGGTGCGGGCGGGATACTCCTGGACCGTCCCCTGACTCTGCTCGTTGGCGACCACGAACCGCTCCCGGAGCTGGGAGCTCAGCACCTGCGACCGGGGGCTGGCGTGAATGCGCGGGGGGCGGGCACGCTCGAACAGGGCCAGCTCGGCCCCGGTCGTGACCCGGCACCGATCCCGGGTCCCGTCGCCGGCGACCAGGGCCGCCACCAGCCGGGCCGGGCTCGGCGGCCAGTCGCCCGGGTCGAGGTCCCCGGTCAGGGCCAGGTCGTCGGGCGAGGTGGCCCGGATGGTGCCGTGGAGCAGGGTGACGTTGACGGTCAGCATCACGCCACCTGCCAGGTGGCGGTGATGGCCCGAACCAGCGAGGGGTTCGGCGTCACCACCAGCGGCTCGTCATCCCAGCCGCCGCCCTCGGTCAGGCCCGCCGCCTCGGCCCGCCGCCGGCACGCCCGGAAGAGGGCGACCGCCTCCTCCAGGCTCGGCGGCTCCAGCTCCTCCTCCCCCTCCGCGCCCAGCCAGCGCCAGTTGGCGCGGACGGGGCGCAGGTCGCAGCCGCTGCGCAGGCTGAAGGCACGGCCGAAGGCGGCCAGGTGGGCGACCAGGCCCAGGGCCACCAGCAGCGCCCGGCCGGCGGCGCTGGCCTCGCCGTCGCGGCAGTGGACCCGGCGCAGGCCGGCGAAGGACACGGTCGCGCGCTGCTCGATGGAGCGGAAGGAGACGGGGGCGAGGGCGGCCTCCTGGGAGCTGACCGGCACCTGGCCGTGCCCGATCTCAGCCAGCGTCTCGCGCTGCCGGCGGCCGCCGGTCCTCTGGCCCTGCTCCATCTGCCAGCCCCGGAGCAGGTCGTCCTCGTGGTAGCTGACCGGCTCGTCCACGGAGAGGTTGAGCGGGTCGCCCTTGAGCCCCAGCACCCGCGTCCACTCCCCCTCCCGGGCGGGCGCGTAGCCGGCGATCTCCGAGACCCAGGAGCGGGCCAGCTTGGCCTGGGTCCGCTTCTTGCCCAGGTGCGACTGCCAGTAGCCGAAGAGCAGGGCCTGGGGGAACCACTGGAAGAGGGCCGTCGGCTCCTCGGCGGTGGCCTCGACGATGGCGGCCCCCACCGGCGTCCGGGGGAAGGGCTGATCCTTCAGCATCGCGTCGCGCAGGTAGGCGTCGGCGTGCCGGTGGGGGAAGCGGAAGCCGGAGAGCCGCCGGGGCAGGTGGGAGGGCAAGGTCTCGACCCCGGAGAGGTCGAGCACCACCTCGGGCAGCCCCAGCGCGGGCCGCAACCCCTCCAGCGCCGCCTCCAGGCGGTTGGCCTGGCTGGGCACGTTGTCGATCACGACCACCCGGGTGCGCTCCGGGGGGTCGCCCCACCAACGCTCGTCCTCCTGGAACCGGCCGCCGGCGTAGACGGCCGGCTTCACCGGGGCGGCCGGGCCGGCCAGGGGCTCCAGGGCCGCGTGCACGGTGATCCCGGCCTCCTGGGAGTCGTCCTGGCAAGCCTTGATCAGACGGTCGACGTCGATTCGCATATGACCTCCTCACTGGGATATGGCGCGCGAGGCCGCCCGCGTGACGCGAACCGTGGACTCCGAGGCCGATCGCGGCCGGATGCGGGGTGGTGCCGGACCGCAACCGACTCGGCAGGGGGATCAGGCGCGGGGGTCCCGCATCCGAGCTGGAAGGCCGGGACAACGAAGGCCGGGGTCACCCCCGGCGAGCCGATCGATGGATCGGAGGATGACGGTTCCGCACCGCTCGCACAACGAAGGCCGGGGATCATCCCCGGCGAGGTGAACGAGGACGAGGCCAGGACCGGATCATCGCTGGCCGCTACCGGCAGAGCCGCCCCAGGAGCTCGGCCACGGCGACCGCGAGGCGCAGGAGCTGGAGCATCGCGGGGCGGACCGAGCCGGCTGGTCCCCGCGGGGCGCTATCCGGATGGTCGGGTCCCGGCACGAGGAGCACGACGCAGGCCAGGGGAGGGGCCCAGCCCCCACGAGAGCGGTGCCGTCGCGACGAGCGAGGGCGCCGACGATGCTGGCCGGGCTCTACGGCGGTGTAAGGCCATTGGCCACCCGTAGAGAGGGGCTTTCACCTCCGGCGCCTACGCGTCGCTCCCCCTCGTGCTCCCTCGTCCTCCATCGGCGGCCAGTCGGTCAGCGCCCGGGCGATCGCCGGGGCTCGCTCGAGGATCAACCGATCGTCGGTGATCAGGGGCGCCCTCACCTCCTCGGCCAGCGCCACATAGGCAGCGTCGTAGGCGGTGAGGCCGGTGGCCGTCCAGCGGGCGATGCGTTCGGGTTCGGCCTCTCTCCACTCGAAGCCGAGGTCGTCCAGGTCGGCCGCGAGTTCGACCACCGCCGCCTCCCCCCACATCCACCGGCGGGCGGCGATGTTCACGATCTCCAGCGCGAGCAGGGTGGGGACCACGACCGCGATGCGGCCTGCCTCATAGGCGGCGCGCACCGCCAGCGCCTCCGCCTCACGGTCTTCGTTGCGCCCGCCGAACCACTTCAGGACCACCGAGGCGTCGAGGACGATCTCGGTCACCGGGCGTCACGCTCCGCCCGCACGAGCGCGGTCGCGTCCCCCACCACCCCGTGCTCACGGAACAGCGTGTCGAGGCGCCGCAGGGCACGCCCGACCTGGGCCCGCCGGCCGGGGCCGGCGGCCACGGCCAGATCACGCCGGGCGAGCTCGGCCAGATAACCAGAGCGCGACTGGCCGCGGGAGCGGACCACCTGATCGATCCTCTCGAGCAGACGATCGTCGATCGATACGAGCACCTTGGCCACGCTCTCAGGATATCTAGATATCCCACCAACGAGGGATCTGCTAGGCCCGAGGCCCTCGTGCTCTCGCCCGCCTCCGTGGGTGAGGAAGGGGGTCGTCCGCATCGGCGCCTCGTGAGCGGCGGCACACCCACCGTCCCCGCTCGTCATGATTGACGGCGTGTCCCCATCCCCGGCCTCCCCGCCCCTGGCTCCCCCCGACCGCGTCCTCGGTGACGGAGTCGTGGGCCTCCGCGTGCCCTCGTTTCGGGACGCGCGCGCCATCCTGGGCTACGCCCAGGCCGAGGGTGGGCTCGACGGCACCTGGCTGCCGTCGCTGGCTCCGGGAGCGCCCAAGACCCGCTGCCAGTGGCTGATCCAGGACTGGCTGAACGGCTGGGCGGGGCAGGAGAGCCACAACGGCCCGGCGCTGGTCGTGGACCTCCGGGACGTCCCCGGGCTGGTCGGTGTGGTCGGGTTCGGGACCACCGGCCCGGGCACGGTCGAGCTCAGCTACGGTATCGCGCCCGCCTGGCGGGGCCGCGGGCTGGCCACCCGCGCCGCGCGTCTGGCGGCCCGCTGGCTGGTCGAGGAGCGCGGGGTCCGCGAGGTGGAGTTGAGGATCGGCCGCCGGAACCTGGCCAGCCGCCGGGTCGCGGTCAAGGCCGGCTTCCGGCCGGCGGGACGGGTGCGCTCGCCGGTCGAGGCGACCGGAGACGTGTACGAGGACCTGCGCTACGTCGTCGGGCCGGGCGGCCCCGGTTGAGCGGCGGCCGCGTTCGTGCACCGTCCGCGGTGGCCGCCTCCCACGGGCGATGTGCCTCGCCTCACGGAGGGTCCGGCCCCGGATCGCCGCCCGCCGCCGCGACCGCGAGCCGCGGCAAGAAGTGGGCCCAGCCCTGGGCGTGGCGGACCGCCTCGGCCGGGGGTAGGCCATCGTGGACGACCCGGACCGTCGTCCCCTCTCCGTCGGGGACCAGCGTCACCTCGAGCGTGCTGGTGCCGGGGGGAAACCCGGCCGAGCCATCCCGGCCCCACGAGATCACGACGCGTCGTGGACGGTCCACCTCCAGGTAGTACCCCCGTACCGAGGCGCCCCGGAAGCGCACCGTGAACTCACCTCCCGGTCGTGGGTCCAGCACCGCCGCCTCGCCGAGCCACCGCACCAGCGCCTCGGGGCGCGTGAAGTACTCGAACACCACCTCGGGCGGTGCTGCGATGTGGATCGAGCCCCGGTAGGGCTCAGCGGCCACGGTCGGACTCCACGGCCTCCTTCAGGCGTCTCAGGCCGGCCGGCCAGAGCTCGGCCAGGAAGGCGTCGAGCACCTCCAGGCCCTGCGGGTTGAGCACGTACAGGCGGCGCTTGCCCTCACGCCGGACGTCCACCAGCCCAGCCTGGCTGAGGACCTGGAGGTGTTGCGAGACGGCCTGCTGGGTGATGTCGAAGTGCTCACGGATCTCTCCGACCGAGCGGGGCCGGTCCCGGACCAGACGCAGCATCGCCTGTCGGCGCGGCTCGGCGAGGGCGCGCAACACGGCTTCGCTGCTCATCGATCCCAAGTTTGACGGCCGGCCTCGTCATCGATCAAGCGTTGACTTGCACAAGTCTTCACTTGTATGATCGCCGCCATGGTTCCGGTGAGGCAGACGGGCACCCCGGACCTCGCCACCAGGGCCCACGCCGCAGCCGGAGTCCGACGCCGGCGCCACCGGTTGGACCACTCCCCGGCCAGCCACGCCGCGTCCGTCGTGCGCGGCCTGGGGACGCCGTTTCGAGTTCAAGGGAGGTCGAAGATGGACGGTAAGAGCGCGCTCGACGTGGCTCGGGCGTACCACGCGGCCTGGACCGGCGGCGACTTCGACGCGGCCGGCAGCTGGCTCGCGGACGACCTCGAGACCGACCTGCCCGTCAACGCCTACGCGACCAAGGACGAGTTCCTGCAGGCCGTGAAGGGCTTCGGCTCCCGGGCCCGGGACGTCCGCGTCCTCGCCGAGTTCGGCAACCCCGGCGAGGCGCTGCTGCTCTACGACATGGACGTGGACCCGATCGGTCCCTTCCGGGTGGCGGAGCACTTCACGGTCAGCGGCGGGCGCATCACGCGCATCCGCCACGTCCACGACACGGCCCCCTTCCGCACCGGGGGATCGTGAGGCAGGCCGATCGGGGACGCCGAGCTGGCGCCCCCGGCCCCACTCCCGGCGGTTGGGGCCGAACCCCGAGGCCGGCGCGGCGCGCTCCCCGGGCCCGGTGGTTGCGGCAGGACACACCCGGCGATCGAGACGGCCACCCAGCGGCGGAGCGGGGATACGGCCAGGCGCTCGCCTCGGCCGCCGGAGCGGTGAGCCGGCCCGAAGGCCACCGAGCGCTTCCTTCGACGGCGGCGCCGGCCCCGTATAGAGGGTGCCCATGTCCACCGCTCGACCACCCGGGGCCGTCCGGTCGGCGGCGAGGCGAGGGGGGACGTGGCCACCCCTCCGTCGCTGGACGGCGCCTCGCTCTCACCCGCCACCCTGTCGCTCCTCGCCGCCGGCGTGCTGGGGGCGCTGCTCTTCACCGTCGTCTACCTCGTCGAGGGGGCAACCCGGCCTGGATACGACGCCTGGACCGACGCCGTCAGCCTGCTCAGCCTGGGCCCCGGGGGATGGGTGCAGCGGGCGAACTTCGCCCTCTTCGGGCTCGTCACCCTGCTCGCGGCCGCCCCGGGCTGGCGGCGGGCGCTGCGCTCGGGCACGGCCGCGGTCGGCCACCCGGCCCTGAAGGCGATCGAGGGCCTGGGCCTGGTCGTGATCGGGCTCCGCTCCCAGGACCCGGCCGACGGCTATCCGCCGGGCGCGCCGACGCCGCCGCGCCCCACCACGTCGGCGGAGATCCACCTCTTCTCCTCGTTCGTGACCATCACCGCCATCGCCCTGGGCAGCCTCCTCCTGGCCCGACGGCTCGTGGTCGAGCCGCGGTGGGGCCGTGGCTGGGCCGTCTTCATCGCCCTCTTCGGGTGGACCTCCACCCACGGGGGACCGGCCAGCCTCTTCGAGCGGCTCTCGACCGGCGTCGCCACGCTGCTCGCCGTCCTGGTGGTGGGGCGGCTGCCGGCCCAGGCTCGACCGGGCGGTGGCGAAGCGCCGGCGGGCGACTGAGGCCGGCCGCCGCGGCACCCCGGCCGTTCAGCGGGACTCGACCAGCGTCCGCTCCGGGTTCAGCCGACGGGCCCAGGCGACCAGGCCGCTGAGCAGCGCCGAGATCAGCTCGCGGGCGGTTCCGTCGGTCAGATCGCCCTCGGCGTCGAAGCGGGTCGGGGCCTGGGCGACGATCACCTCCGGCTTGGGCAGGGTGAGGGCGTCGACCGAGCGCAGCACCTGGCGCAGCTGGAGCTGGGCCCGGAGGGTGCCGGCCACGCTCGTGCTCGCGCCCATGATCGCCACCGGCTTGCCCCGGAAGGCGCTCTGCCCGGCCGGACGCGACACCCAGTCGATCGCGTTCTGGAGGACGCCGGGCACTGACCAGTTGTACTCCGGGGTGGCGATCAGGACGGCGTCGGCGTCCAGGATCGCCCGTCGCAGCCGCTGCACCGGCTCCGGCTCTCCCCGGGCACGGACGTCCTCGTTGTAGAGCGGGATCTCGCCCAGGCCGTCGTAGATGTGCAGCTCGACCCCCTCCGGCAGGAGCCGCCGGGCCACGCGCAGGAGGGCGGTGTTGTACGACCCCGCGCGCAGGCTCCCCGAGATCCCGAGGATGCGAAACGGCGTTTCAGGCTGCGCGACCACGGACATGGGAAGCCCCGGGACCGGAACCGATATTCCACCACGCCGCTCCGGAAGCGTCCCCCGGCACCGGTGTGAGGAAGACCGGCCTCACGCCTCCGGGCCGGCCGGGTCCATCAGCCGGAAGGCCCGCTCCACCTCCTCCCGCCCCCCGCCCGCGGCCAGGACCAGCATCAGGAGGAGGCGGGCCTTGAGCCCGTCCAGCGCTCCCGCCGGCACCAGCCCCCGGGCGAGCAGATCGGTCTCGGAGCCGGGAAAGCCGTAGGTCCGGCGCAGCAGCTCGCCGGCCCCGGTCCGGGAGGCCAGCGCCACGGGCATGGTCCATCCCAGCTCCTCGAGCAACGGCACCCAGGAGCGGGGCAAATGTCCGCCGCCGGTCGCCTCGACCACGACGCCCCGGTATCCGAGCCCGGGCAGGGCGCGGAGGAGGCGGCCGTCGTCCCCCAGCGCGGCTCGGACCAGCGCCACCGGCACCTCTTCCGGAACCCGGTCCAGGCGCAGCGGCTGGAGACGGGGCGGGCGGACGAGCACCCGCACCCGCCCTTCGGCCACCCAGCCCAGGGGACCGCAGGCGGGAGAGCTGAAGGCCCCCGGGTTGGTGGTGTGGGCCTTGCGCACGAAGCGTGCGGCGTGGATCTGGTCGTTCATCACCACCACACACCCGAGCCCCCGGGCCGCGGCCGAGGCGGCCACCCGGACCGCGGCCAGCAGGTTGGCCGGACCGTCGGCGCCGGCCTGATCGGGCGTGCGCATGGCGCCGGTGACGACCAGCGGCGCCTCCCGATCCCAGAGCAGGTCGAGCACGAAGGCGCTCTCCTCCATGGTGTCCGTCCCCTGGGTGACGACCACGCCCGAGGCCCCGCCCTCGACCGCCTCCCCCGACCGCCGGGCCAGCTCGACCAGGTCGCTCAGCTCCAGCTCCGGAGAGGCCACCTGGCGGAGCGTCACCGCCTCCAGCTCCGCCACCTCGCCGAGCCCGGGCACGGCGGCGATCAGTTCCTGGGCGCTCAGTCGGGGCACGGCCTGGCTGGCCGGGCCGCCGACCGAGGCGATGGTGCCCCCGGTGCTGTAGAGGACGACCCTGGGCGGCATCGATCAGGCCGCCTCCAGGAACACGCGCAGCGATCGCTCGATCCGTTCCACCGGCAGGCCGCGGACGATCATCACCAGCCGGGATACGGGCTCGGCGTCACCCCAGGCGACCAGGTGCTCCGGTCGATGGACGACGTGCTGGACGGCGTTGACCGCCACCGGCCCCACCTCGGCCACGTCGAGCAGGGCCTTCACCCGCAGCACCTCCTCGCCGTGAGCGTGGAGGAGCATGCTCAGCCAGACGCTGAAGGCGATCCAGTCCACCGGCCGCTCGAAGGAAAGGGCGAGGGAGCCGGTGGGTCGGTGCCGGCCCTCGGACGCCTCCGGGCCGACCCGACCGCCTCCTCCCACCTCCAGCAGGGCCGGATCGAGGGTCACGTCGAGGCCGCCACGAAGGATCTCGGCCGCGGGATTGAGGTCCCGGAGCCTCGTCACCAGGCCGGCCACGGCGGCCGGCTCGGCCAGATCGGTCTTGGTCACCAGCACGCGGTCGGCCACCGCGACCTGCTTGCGCGACTCCTCGTGGCGCTCCAGCTGCTCCGGCCCCTGCAGGGCGTCGACGGCGGCGAGGACCCCATCCACCGCGAAGTGATGTCGGAGTACGGGGTCGGTGGTCACCGTGAAGAGGATGGGGGCGGGATCGGCGAGCCCGCTGGTCTCGATCACCACCCGGCGCAGACGGGGGATGATGCCTCGCTGGTCGAGGTCCAGGAGCTCGCGCAGCGTCCTCACCAGGTCGTCGCGGCGCTCGCAGCAGGCGCAACCCCCGCCCACCAGCGACACCCGCTCGGCGACCTGGCGGACCAGGTGATGGTCGAGGCCCACCGCCCCCGCCTCGTTGACCACCACCGCCACTCCCGCCCCTCCCTCCCCGCCGGCGCCGAGCAGCCGGCGGAGCAGCGTGGTCTTGCCCGAGCCGAGGAAGCCGCTGACCACCGTCACCGGGCGGCGCTCAGCCACCGGCCAGGTCCTCCAGCAGCTCCTCGTCCAGCGGATCGAGCGGCCGGCCCGCCAGCCGCTCCGCCGCCGGCCACAGCTGACCCAGGTGCTCGACCAGCTGGCTCGCCCCCTTGCGGTTGGAGACCACGTAGCTGGTCGCTCCCCAGTCGTCGTGGACGCCCAGGCCGTAGTGGCCCAGCACGCGGTCGACGAGCCGGATGCGGGCCAGGCGCTGCCGGCGCCGCGGCGTCTCGTTGGCCGCGCTGCCGACCCCGTCCTGGTCGAAGCGCGCCTCGGTCCAGTGCAGGTCGGTGACCAGGTAGCCGCAGAGCACGCACACGGCGGCTCAGCGGGCGCCGGTCGCGGCCTGGGCCAGCGGCCTCCGGGCCCGGAAGTCCTCGGCGATCTCCTCCATCGTCATCCAGCGGGTTCCCTCCCTGGCGTTGATGTAGTCGATGAGCCGCTCCAGCATCAGCAGCACCTGGGGGCGACCCGAGACGTCGGGATGGATGGTGATCGGGAAGACGGCGTAGTCGTACTCGCGGTACACCCAGTCGAACTCGTCCCGCCACATCTCCTCCAGGTGGCGGGGGTTGACGAAGCCGTGGCTGTTGGGGGACTTCTTGATGAACATCATCGGGGGAAGGTCGTCGAGGTACCAGTTGGCCCCGATCTCGACCAGATCGATCTCGTGGCCCCGGACCAGTGGCTTCATCCACTCCGCCGCCTCTTTCGAGTAGTCGATCTTGGTCCAGGTGTCGCCGACGCGGGCGTAGAAGGGCTCGAAGTCGTGGTAGGACTGGCTGTGGTCGTAGCGAAAGCCGTACTTGAGCAGGAGCTCGGCGGTGACGTTCGACATCTCCCACCAGGGGGCGACGTAGCCCCGGGGCCTCCGACCCGACACCTCCTCGATGAGGTCGACGCAGCGCCGGAGGACGTCCTCCTCCTGCTTGGGCGTCATCGCCACCGGGTTCTCGTGGGAGTACCCGTGGGCGCCGATCTCGTGCCCCGCCTCCACGATCATCTTCACCTGCTCCGGGAAGGTCTCGATCGAGTGGCCGGGGATGAACCAGCTGGCCCTGATGCCGTAGCGCTCGAACAGCTCGAGCAGGCGCGGTGTGCCCACCTCGCCCGCGAACATGCCCCGCTGGATGTCGTTGGGGGAGTCCTCACCGCCGTAGGAGCCCAGCCAGCCGGCGACCGCGTCGATGTCCACCCCGAACGAGCACAGGATCTCCTTGGCCATTCCCGCACCTCCTCCAGACGATTCTCGTCCCGGCTAGACGGCGATGCCCTCCAGCGTCTGGCCGGGCCGGATACGACGGGCGCCGAACAGGGTGAGCCCGGAGAGCACGACCGGCAGGGCCCCGCCCAGGCCGGCGGCCACGGGGAGGGAGAGGCCCGCCCCCAGCAGCCCGGTCAGGAGCGCCGCCCCGATGATGGCCCCGATCGGCCCCATGGCGTTGATGAAGGCGGCCCCCGTGCCCCGGGCCCGGGTGGGATAGGACTCCCCCATGTAGCCGAAGAGCGCCGAGTAGGGACCGATGATGAAGAACAGCCCGATCATGTAGGCGATCAGGACGGGGACGTTGCCCTGGGCCCAGAAGAGCATGGCGGTGTAGGCCAGCCCGGCCAGGATCCAGCCGATGGCGATGGTCTCGCGCCGTCCGATGATGTCCCCGACGTAGCCGTGGACGATGTAGCCCACGTAGGAGAGGGCGTTGGAGAGCACCAGGAAGAGCAGGGCGTTCTCCATGCTGATGTGCTTGCCCTGGGTGAGCACGGTGGTGGCCAGAACCACGAAGATCTGGATCCCGATCCAGTTGAGCAGGAACGAGAGCCCCAGCCACACCGTGTGCCAGCGCTCGTCCGCCTGGAAGAGCTGGACGTAGCTGAAGTGCTTGGCCTTGTCGGTGTCGACGCCGTGGGCCGTGCCGAAGACGCGCGCCTCCTCCGTCCTTCCTTCCCTGAGCAGCCGCCGGACCCGCTGCGCAGCCCGAAAGCGCGGGGACTCGGGAAGCCTGGTGGCGAGGATGGCGATGAGGATGATGGGGAAGGTCGCCACCGCGAAGGTGCCCCGCCAGCCGATGACCGGCAACAGGAGCGCGGCCACCCCGGAGGCGAAGAGGACCCCGATCGGCCAGCCACCCTGGACGAAGCTGTAGAGGAAGCCTCGTCGCTCGGCCCCGTACAGCTCCGAGAGGTAGGTGGTGTTCACCGCTTGCTCCGAATACCCGAAGCCGGAGAGAGCCCGCACCACCACCAGATAGACGGGATTGAAGGTCAGGGCGGCGAGGCCCGAGCTGAGGGCGGCGCCGGCCGTGGTCAGCACCAGGGCCAGCCGGCGACCCAGGTAGTCGGTCATCGGCCCCACGGTCAGGGAGACGAAGAAGGTTCCCACCGCCACCCAGGTGGCGATGAAGGTGCTGAAGGCCGTCGACCAGCCGAAGTCCTTGGCGATCAGCGGCAGCAGCGTCCCGAACAGGATGTAGTCGTAGACCGAGAGCATCCAGGCCAGGAACGCCACGATCGACACGTAGACGACCTGTCGCGTGCTGACGCCCGGGACGGTCGCCGGGCTCACCTCGGTTGCCACGATTGACCTCCAACTCGCTTCCGATCCGCCTTCCAACCCGCGGTGCCGGTCGCGCGGGCGCCCCTGGCCACCGAGGATGGCCACACGCCTCCGGCACCTTTCCTCACGGCACGGCCGACGCCGGCACCGTCCCCGGAGCGGCCCTCCAAGAGGATCTGATAGCAGTTGTAACGTCGATTGTGACATCGGTCAACATATCAGCAGGCGAAGTCCGTCCCGTCGTCGGGGCCGCGATCGCGAGCCATCGCCCGAGCCAGGGGTGAAGGACGGCCACGAGGTCGGCGATGGACGTGGCCGGCAGGGGACGCCGACGGTAGATTGGAACGTCCCCACCCATGCTGGGACCCTACCGCACGCTCTTCGACGCCCCGGGGGCCGCCTCCTTCTGCCTCGCCGGCTTCCTGGCCCGGATCACCATGTCCACGGTCGGGCTCGGCATCGTGCTGGTCGTCTCCGGGCTCCGCGGCGGCTACACCCTGGCCGGCAGCGTGGCCGCCGCCTACGCCCTGACGGGGGCGCTGGCCGCATCCCGGGCCGCCAGGCTGGCCGACCGCCACGGCCAGGCCCGGGTTCTCCCCTTCAGCACCGCGTTGCTCGCCGTCGGCGTGCTCGCCCTGGTGGGCTGCGCGGCGTGGGGGGCGCCGGCCTGGACGCTGTTCCTCGCAGCCATCGTCGCCGGCGGCGGCAACGCCTCCGTCGGCGCGCTGGTGCGGGCGCGCTGGACCCGGCTCTACCGGGGCAGCCCTCTGCTCCACACCGCCTACTCGCTCGAGGCCGTGATCGACGAGCTGGTCTTCATCGCCGGCCCCATCGTCGTCACCGTCCTCGTCACCCGGGTCGACGCCGTGGCGGGGTTGTTGGTGGTGCTGGCGATCGCGGTGGCCGGTCTGCTCTGGCTGGCGGCCCTGCGTGCCACCCAGCCCGAGCCCGGCCGGAACGACGGGCGGGTCCGCTCCGTCCTGCGCCTGCCCACCATCGCGGTGCTGGTCGCGGTCATGGTGGCCCTGGGCACGGCCCTGGCCTCGACCGAGGTGATCACGGTCGGCTTCGTGTCGCAGGCGGGCCACCGCGAGCTGGCGGGGGCGGTTCTGGCCTGCTGGGCCCTGGGCAGCGCCCTCGCCGGCCTGGGGTACGGAGCGCTGCCGGTGCGCGGCTCGCTCCGCCGCCGCTTCCTGGCCTGCGTCACGGCGGCCTGGCTGATCTCGTTCTTGCTCCTGCTCCCCACCTCGGTGGCGGGGTTGACGCTGGCCCTGTTCATCTGCGGGCTCTCCATCGCACCCACCCTGATCACCCAGGTGGGTCTGGTCGAGGCCGCGGTCCCGCCCGGCGCCCTGACCGAGGGCATCGCCTGGACCACGACCGCGCTCGCCCTGGGCGCCGCCGCCGGCAACGCCGCCGGGGGTTTGGCGGTGGACCGGCTGGGTCCTCACCTCGCCTTCTCCGTCCCCGTCCTCGCCGGCGCCGCGGCCCTGGCCGCCACCGTGGCGGGCGCCCGATGGCTGGCGCCGGGCCCCCGGCCCTTCCGGCCCGCGGACGAGGTCATCGGTCCGGGCTGAGACGCGCCGGGCCATCCCCGCCGGCACGCCGATCATCCCGCACCGTTTCACCGACGTGCGACGGACTCTCATCACCGCTGCCCGCGGCCGACGCGGCGGCGGTGGCCCTCGGGAGAGGTCGGGACGTCCCGAACGCCACCTGACATACCGGACGTCCAGAGACGTCTCCATCGTGCGGGTTGACAACGTCGTTGGACGCAGCCACGCTCAATCGTGGCAGAGGGCGGCTTGAACGGAGAGAAGGCGATGAGAAGGGATCGAATCAGCGATCTGGGAGGGATCGCGAGCGAGGAGTAGGTGACATGATGATCCACATCAGCTTGATGGCTGAGCTGGTGATCGTTTTGTCGTCACTGCTGATCGGGGTGGTCACAGGCATACACCTCGGCCGACCCAGGTGGTAAGGACGACGAGGAGAGCGGGGATCGGCCAAGGCCATCCAGCCTCTCCCCGCCCTCCTCACGTCTGACTCACTTCCTGCGCTCACCTGCCGGGATTCGGACCGGCAGCGCTGCGCCGATCCCGGACGTGCGAGCTGGATCGACCGACCCGGGCCGGACGCCGACCGCTGGGCCGTGGTCCCGGGGCCTCCGGCGCGAAGATCAAGGGTCGAGCGATTGGATCTGCAACTCCCAGCTGTAGGCGCGATGGCCAGGTCGATCCAGGTGAAACGTGTAGGTGACCCGTCCGTCGTCGTCTTCGACGACCGTGGGCTGAAGGGCGGGGACGGGGGGACTGGTCCTCACCTCCGGATCGCGCATCCCCGGTGGGAACCGGAAGATCACGGCGATGGACCCCCAGTCCACGTTCTCCAGGTGGTCGAGATCCAAGCTCGTCTCGTCGCGATGGGTCGACCGAAGCATGTTCCAGACGCCCACCCACGACCAGGTGACCTCGATCGAGACACGGGGGAGTTCTCGGTCGAAGAGAAGCATCGCCCACATCTTGCCCGAACGCTGCCCGAGGTACAGGGGATGGAGTCGACGCCTTTCCCCGCCGTCGAGGACCTGGTATGCCTCCAGTCGTTCGAGCTGCTGGATGGTGGCCTTGTACGGCACCAGCTCCCCAGAGGGGCCGATCGCGATCAGCCACCAGAGGAAGGTCTGCCCATCGACCGACTCCACCAGCCATCGCTCCAGCGTGCAGTCCCGCTCAGGAACGTCACCGATGTCGTACTGAATCGTGTGACTGCTCACGTGGAGGGGAATCGCCCCGTGCTCGACGACGCGCCACAGTGCAGCCGCGTACCGCAGCCGCTCGCGCTCGGCGTCCTCGAGCCGACGTCGCGCCTCGGCCAGCTCCGACTCCAGGGCCGAGAGCCGACCCGACCCGGAGATCGACGACAGGTCCCACAGCGCCTCCTCGCCCCTATCCAGCAGCTCGGCCAGCTTCCGCCGGTACTCTCTCCGCGGAAGCCGTCCCGGGCTGATCCAGCGGTCGACGGTCTTGACATCCACCCTCAATCGTTTCGCGATCTCGGCGTGGGTGAGTCCGGCAGCCACGATGGCCTCCCGAAGCCGCTGGTTCGCCATCAACCGGAAAGGGATGTCCCCAGACGTCTACGGACGCCCCCGGCCGTCTTCGACCCACGGGGACGCCGGCGACCACCCAATCGTTTGAGATCATCCCCGCTCATCGCGGTTGCCCCTCGGCCAACCGGCGCGCCATAAGTGCGCACCCAGAGCAGACAACGGGCGCACCCCACTCTGCTTGACAGATTAGCAACCGCGGTGACCATGCACAAGCTGCCGTCAATCCGAGCGATGGCACGAGCAAGGGACGCAGGCCCACTCGCCACGGCCTGCCCACCAGGGACACGTGGTGTGGCATCGCCTGGGACTGAGTCCGCGTTCCCTGGGCGCCCGTGGGAATCTCCGTCCCGGAGGACACAGGAAGCGGTCGACGGTGACCCCGAGCTCCCCACCTTCACCCCGGAACTCTTGAAGCATTCCTGTACACCTGAAGCCGCCCCGGCCCGTTCAGTCGGGAGACGGGGAGACGGTCACGAGGGGCAGGCCGAGGCAAGGACGCTGGAATCGTTCCTGGCCGATCACGACCGGAGGACGATCCGGTCCGGTGCCGACAGGCGGTAGCCCCAACCGTAGACGTTCACGATCGGCTCACCGGACAGATAGGGGGCCAGCTTCCGGCGCAGGCCGGTGAGCCGTCGCTTGAGCCGGTCGTGCCAGAGCTGTCGGGATCGCTCGTTGGGCGGTGGTCCCCACACCGCCACCGCCAGCTCATCGGTGCCGACCAGGCTACCGGGTGAGCTGAGGAGCCGGTCCAGGATGCGCTCCTCGATCTCCGTCAGCGGGACTCGGGCGTCCCCCCGCCCGCTTCCGAGCGCCACCACCGCCTCGCGGCGTTCGGGCCGACGAAGGGAGGAGCGATGGACCATCCGGCTCGCCCCCTCCCGCTCCCGGAGACGCCGTAGCGCCTCCCGGAAGATCCGGGCCGGCATGGAGTAGCGGAGGGATCGTTGAGGCGGCACCGCCGACAGAGGATGGACGACGGGTTCCCCGTCCGATCCCTCCACCTGCAACAGGCCCTCCCCGGCCAGGATGCCGACCACCTCCTCCTCGTCGGAGCCCCGCGCGAGGATTCTGCCCCTCCTGGTGAGGTCGGATCGCCAGCGCGTGGGCGAACTCCAGTAGCTCGAGCCCGAGCGGGTCCGAGCGTAGCCGCTCCGTGATCGCGTGTACGAAGGGAAACAGCTCGAGTCCATGCACGAACACGAAGTCCGGTGAGGGGCTCGCCGTCATGAGGGCGCGGATCTCCCCCAGGATCGCGTCCCGCCCGAAGAACAGGTCGGGATCGGCCATCGGCTCCAGAGAGAAGCGCCACCGATTCATGGGGCCAGGCCGAGGGAGCGAGCCCGGGCCGCGGACGAGAGGTGACGGAGCATCCACGTCCAGAACAACGGCACGGCGACGCGGTAGGTGTTGGCCCGCCTCACCATGACGCCCTCGGCCACGAGCGAGTTGAGCGCCGCATCGAGGTCGGCGGGAGGCCCCGGGTGCAACCGCAGCGCTCCGCGCCGCCACGTCTCCTCCTCGATCGCCCCACCCTGGCCATGCTCGAGCAGGGCCCAGAGGCAGGCGCGCCTGGCCTGGTCCTCCCGCCACGCCCCCAGCAGGTGGGCGAACGGCCCCTCCAGGTCGAGCAAGCGCTCGGCCGCGGTCCCCACGTCCTCGACGTGAACGCAGGTCCGGTGCAGATCGGCGTTCAGAACCCGGGCGACCTCATCGAGCAGAAAGAAGGATGATGTAGACGGGGAACCGGCCGGTGAGGCGGAGCACGCTCCGAGTGGCCTCGTCGTCCCAGGGGACCCCCTGCTCCCCGAAGGGCTGCACGATCATCCGCCTCGCGTCCGCGGGTTCCAGGGCCCCGATCTGACGGTCCTGGCAGTTCCGAAGCAGGTTCCAGACACCGGTCCGGTGCATCAGGGGCTGCGCCTGCGGCACGGTCACCAGGACCAGGCTCAGCGGCAGCCTCAGGTCCATCAGCAGGGGCACGACGTCGAAGAATTCCACCCCCAGCCGGCCCTCGGCCAGGCCGCGCAGCGGCCCACCGAACTCGTCGAGCACGATCACCACGTGCCGCCCGGCCCGGCTCTCGACCGCGCGTCGCACCAGTTCGACCACGGCTGCGGCGCCGGGGCGCACGTCTGGGCCGCCGGTGCTCGGCGCCGCCAAAGCGGGCGACGAAGGAGTTCACCGCCGTGCCCAGGTTGGAACCGCGGACGCTCGATTCCGCCTCGATCAGTCCCGGCCGAGGCGCAGCGCGTTGGTCCCCCGCACCCCCCTCCAGACCGCCTCGAACAGGTGGCCGAGCAGGGCGACGAGCAGGAAGGCGATCCATTCACGGCTGCGCAGGTCCCGGCCGGCCAGCACGCCGCCGAGGCCGGCGAGGGCGAGCGCCGACCAGCCCAGGCCGGTCACGACGCAGTGGGCCTCCCTGCAGCGCAGGAAGTTGGCCAGACAGTAGGCCCCGGCGGCGAGGAAGAACCCGGACTCGAGGAGGAGGCCGCCGGTTGATCCCAGGGCGAAGCTCACGGCGGCCACGACGGCGACGGTCACGAAGGCGGAGCACCCGCGGATGAACGGTGCGGCGATGTCCACGTACCGGTCCAGGAGGTGCTCGAAGCGGTTGCGTGGCGGGGTGGCCGGCGGAGCGCAAGCGCCGCCCACGCACGTCCACTGCTGCCACCAGGAATCCACCCGCTGCTGTCTCATCTGGGTACCTCCTCTCCGCCGGTCCATGACCAGCCGCCTGCCAGCAGTCGCGCCATCTCGGGCCACGAGAACGAGCCCGGGCGCAGGTGCCATTCCGCCATGAGCCCGTGGATGGCGGCCAGGATCAGCCGGGCGTGGGCCTCGGGATCCGTGTCCGGCGGCCACTCGCCACGGGCCACCCCCGCCTCGACGAGCCTCGCCATCCGACTCTGCGCCCGGGCCTGAGAGGCACGGACGACCTCGGCCACCGCCTCCGTGTAGGCGGCCTGGGTCCGGGCCTCGATCAGCACGCGGCAGAGGTCCGCCTGCTCGGCCACGTGGTCACCGACGGCGGTGACGACCGCGATCAGGACTCGGCGCGGGGAGCGCCGCGCCCGGTCGTCGAGACCGGCGAGCGCGGCCTCCAGTCGGTCGGAGAGCCCGCAGTCCCAGGTCTCGTACAGCGTCCGGAACAGCGCCTCCTTGCTCTCGAAGTACACGTACGGCGCGCCCTTGGAGACACCGGCCTCGGCGGCGATGTCGTCGACGGTGGTGGCGTGGTAGCCCCGCCGCGCGAAGCAGCGCAGCGCAGCGCTCAGGATGTGCTCGCGTCGGGCTTCCCTCGCCTCGGCCGCCAATCTGGGCACGCGTATCTCTCCTGAATAACCAAAGGTGACCGGTCAGTCATTAATTATAGATCGTGGGCCTCGCCACAGAGTTCGCCGGCTCTTCTCCTGCCGTCGGCCGGCTCGGTCGACCGTCAGGAGAGACGATCGAAGCGGGTGCTCACCGTGCCCGACTGCCGGTACTGACCGCCGTGGGCGGTTGCTGCCCGGCCGAGATGGCCGTGGTCGCGGTCCAGTTGTAGCGGTCGGTAGCGTCGATCCTCTCGACCCGCCCGGAGACGTCACCGACGCCCAACCAGGTGGTGACGTCGAGGTTGCTCATGCCCTGGAAGGCGACTCGACCGCTGACGTTCACGCCCGGCACGGGAGTGGTCGGAGGAAGGTTGCCCGAAAAGGCGATGGGTTGGGCGTGCTCTGGACCGGACCACCGCCGACCGCACGCCGTGCACCGTCTCGTAGCGGAGCAGGGAGCTCATGACCTGGAAGTGATCCGACGGGCGAAGGAGCCGAACTGGTTGGTGAAGTCGTTCTGCCAGGTGTCGCCGGCCTTCACCGGATGCGCGGGCAGGACGGCCAGGAACTGCTCGACCCCCGGGGTGTCGCCGTAGATGGGCGGTAGCACAGCGACGTTCGGGTAGGCGCCGATGGTCCCCAGGCTTGCGGCAGCGCTGTTGGTGAGCAGCACCCGGCCATCGTCGGCGACCAGCAGCTGCAACTTCAAGGGACCGGGGTTCGATCCCGCCGACGGCGACAGCCCGGCCAGGGCGACCGTCCAGCGCAGGTTGGTGGAGGTCACGTCGATCGACCACGTCTCACCGGCGGGAGCGGCGCCGGCCGCGGGTGCGCTCCCCGGGCTCCGTTCGGCGCTCTGAGCCGTCCAGCTCGTGTCGGCGCTCACCACGGTCACGTTCTCGGCCCCACCCGGCCCCGGCGTCCGGAGCGTGCCCTGGTAGCGATACCGCAGGACCTCGTTCGGCCGGAAGGCGATCCGCAACGTCTGCGCCCGAGGCGGAGCGCCAGCTGTACGGTTGCCGCCCGTTACCGAGGTGCACCCAACCACGAGCAGCATGGCCCCGGCCACGCCGGCGACCGTCGACCACCTCCTTCCCCCTGGAGCATGGGCGGAGTGCAGCATCGCCCGGTCGACGTCCAGGACGCCGGCGGACGCAGAACCAGGAGAGCGCCATCTCTCCACCGCGGTCCCGCACCGGGGCTCACCCGCCGTCGCGCCGGCGACCGGATCAGGCGCTCTGGTGGGAGCGGCGGTACTCCTCCACGACCACGTCGGTCAGCTCCTGCACGGTGATCTCGGAGGTGCGCCGGTCGAGGGAGATGGTCCCGTGGCGCAGCAGGTTGATGCGATCGCACACCGTGAACACCTGGGCGTAGTTGTGGGCGATCACGATCATCGACACCTGGCCCCTCTGCTTCAGGTTCCAGATCAGGTCGAGGATCTGGGTCGCCTCCTTCGCCCCCATGGCGGCCAGGGGCTCGTCGAGGAGCAGGATCCGGGCCTCCGAGTAGACGGCGCGGGCGATGGCGATCGCCTGCCGCTGACCGCCCGAGAGCCTCGCCACCTCGGCGTCGATGGTCGGGATGTCCACCCCCATCTCCCGGAGCCAGTCCACGGCCTTGCGCCTCATCTCTTGGTTGGCGAGGAAGGGGAGCGGGTGCAGCAGGCGTTCGCGCTTCAGGAACAGGTTGTGGTAGACGCTGAGGCCGGGGATCAACGCCAGGTCCTGATAGACGGTCTCGATCCCAAGGCTGCGAGCGTGCGAGACCGAGCGCAGACGCACCTCCTTCCCGTCCACGTAGATCCGTCCCGAGTCCGGCTGGTGGAAGCCGGTGAGGATCTTGATCAAAGTGGACTTTCCGGCTCCGTTGTCGCCGATCAAGCCGAGGACTTCCCCTCGGTCGAGGTGCATGCTCACGCCGCGCAGGGCCACCACCGGCCCGAAGCGCTTGGCGATGCCGTCGGTGGCGATGGCCGGCGCGGTGGAGACAGGCCCTCGCCCTTCTTCCCGAGCTGACTCCTCGCTCATTGGCCCCCCTGCTGCCGCCTCCCCTGGAGGGTGACGTTCAGGATCATGGCCACCAGGATCGCCGCCCCCAGGATCAGGTCGAAGGTGTTGGCCTGGATCCCCTGCAGGGTGAAGCCGTCGAGCAGGATGGCGAGGACCAACGCTCCGATGAACCCGCCGATCACGGTTCCCGAGCCACCCGCCAGGGCGGTGCCACCGATCACCGCCCCCGAGACCGCCCGGAACATGATGTCGTAGCCGCCGGCGGAGGGATCGATGGAGCTGACCCGGAAGGCGAGCAGGATCCCGGCCAGCCCGCCCAGGACGCTGCAGAGGATGAAGTTGGCGATCTTGATCGCCCTCACGTTGACCCCCGCCTCGCTGGCGCCGAGGAGGTTGCCCCCGGTCGCGATCGTGTAGAGCCCCCACCGGGTGTAGCTCAGGCCGATCTGGACGATGAGCACGACCGCGATCGCCCAGCCCAGCTCCGCCACCTGGTTGTGCCCCATGAGGGCCGCGAACCTGGTCCCCTGCTCGGGCGCCTGGATGGGGAAGGCCCCGGTGGTGGTGAGGGTGAGCCCGTTGAGCAAAAAGCTCATCCCCAGCGTGGTCACGAAGGAGGGGACCCGGAGGACCACCGTGACCAGCCCGTTGACGAGACCCACGATCCCGCTCACGATCAGCCCGGCGACCACCCCCAGCCAGAGCGGGAGCCCGGCGTCGTTCCAGACGAAGTACATGACGAACGGCGCCATGGCCGCCACGAACCCCACCGAGAGGTCGATCTCCCCGCAGATCATGACCATGACCTCGCCGGCGGTGACGATCGCGGTCTCGGAGAGGAAGCTGGCGATGGTGAGGAGGTTGTTCCCGCTCAGGAAGGCCGGGTTGGCGACGGCGAAGTAGGCCGCCAGGGCGACGGCGACCACCAGGATGCTGGCCCAGCGGCGCTCCAGGAACGAGCCGGCGGCCCGGCGCAGCGCCATCGCTTCGCGCCGCGCCTGGCCCGGCTCCTCGATCCCGTTCGGGGTGCTGGCGGCCATCAGGAGGCTTTCACGACCTGCTCCTTGCTGGAGCTTCCCTCGAAGCGCGTCTTGGTGTTGAGGTAGGGCTTGACGTTGTCCTTGGTCACGAAGAGGAGGCCGGTGTCGGTGTCGGACGGCTGCTGGAGACCGCCGGACAACTTGTACAGGAAGAGCTGCACGACGGGATAGAAGCCCTGCAGGTACGGCTGCTGGTCGATGGTGAAGTCGAGGAAGCCCTGATCGATCAGCTGGAGCGTGGTGGGGAGGAGGTCGTAGCCGCCGGCGTGGATGCCCTGCGCGGGCAGATTGTACTTCTGCATGAGCTGGGCCAGGCCCTGGGTGCTGCCGGCGTCGACCGCGACCATGCCCCTCAGGTCCTTGTGGCCCAGGTAGTACGCCTCGATGGCCGACTTCTCGTCCTCGACCTTGGCGCCGGTGGCGACCTCGGTGAAGGTGATGGGCAGCCCGGAGGCCTGGATCGCCTGTTTGGCGCCGTCGATCCGGGGCTGGATGTTGAGCGATCCCGGGGTGGCGATGAAGCCCGCGATCGGACCCTCCTTGACCAGGCTGGCGATCCGGGCGCCGAGCTTCTGGCCGGAGAGGAAGAGATCCTGGCCGATGTACGCCATCCGCCGGTTGTTGCTGCCGGCCGGAGCGTCGGCGTTGTAGGCCACCACCGGGATGCCGGCCTCCAGCGCCCTGGCGACGGGGTCGTTGAAGGCGGTCGGGTTGATGATGGCGACCGCGATGCCGTCCACCTTGGCGGCGATGGCGGCGTTCATCTTGTCCACCATCTCGGAGACGATGCTGTTCTCCGAGCCCACGAACTGGGCCGTGGGCAGGCCCAGGAGGGCGCAGGCGTCCTGGATGCCGTAGATGGTGGGCTGGAAGAAGGGGTTGGTCGTGACGTGGTTGATGAACGTGAACTTCCAGCCCGGATGGGGCGGGAAGTTGCCCTGGCCACCTCGGCTCGACGCCGAGCTGTTCGCGCACGCGGCCAGGAATCCGGGCATGCTGGCGGCGGCGCCGGCGATGCCCAGGTTGCGGAGCAGCTGACGGCGGGTCGGCCGGTAGCCGGCCCGGATCGCTCTCTCCTGCCTCTCGACCGCCTCCTCCCCGAGCACCGTGCGCAGAACGTCGGAGTTCCCGATGGGATCTCCGTCCCGGACCTCGTCCGGCTCGAGACGATGAGCGTCACGTACCATGTTCCCTCTCGCCTCCGGGTTCGGAGCGAGGAGACGAGAGCGCCCGTGCGGCCTCACTCCCACTCGCGCCTCCTCACTCGCAGAACCGCGCTGAACATCGTATCGACGTACACACGAGCGGTCAAACCGCCGCTGTGTCTTCTCAACTTGACGTACCCAACCGGCCGCAGTCGGAGGGGGTCGGGCGTTCGGACGATGGAGAGACAAGGACGAGAGTGTGGGCGCTGAGTCACAGCCTTTCTCCACCCCCGGCGGACGGCGATCCGGCGGGAGCCTCCCACCGGCCGGACGCCTTCGCCCCCTCATCTCCGATCGAGCGGCGTTCCCGGTGGCCGACGGTTCGCGAGGACCGGAGGCACCCCCCGGGAGGGATCGCCGAGGGCCTGGAGCCGCAGTCGCCGCAGCCGCTTCATGACGTCCATCCCGCCCCGGCCGAAGAGGTCGTGGAGGCGCAGGTACTCACGGTACAGCTCGTCGTAGACGGCGTGGTGCGCCGGGACCGGGCGGTACGCCCGGTCCCGGAGGTGGGCCATGTGCCGCGACGCCTCCACGATGGAGTCGTAGCCGCCGGCCTCCGTGCCCGCCGCCACCGCCGCGTGCATGGCCGAGCCCAGGGCCGGCGTCTGCCGGGAGGCGGCCAGCCGGAACTCGCGCCCCGTGACGTCGGCGTAGACCTGCACCAGCAACCGGTTCGCTTCGGGCAGCCCCCCGCAGGCCACGATGCCATCCACCCGCACCCCCTTCGCCTCGAAGGCGTCGATGATCACCCTGGTCCCGAAGGCGGTGGCCTCGATCAGGGCCCGGTAGACCTCCGGCGCCCTGGTGGCCAGCGTCGGCCCCACCAGCAGGCCGGCGAGGTCCGCGTCCACCAGAACGGAGCGGTTACCGTTCCACCAGTCCAGGGCCAGCAGCCCCGACTGGCCGGGGCGGAGTCCCGCGGCTTCCGCCTCGAGCACCTCGTGGACGCTCACGCCCCGCCGTCGCGCCGCTTCGTGGTATCCGGGCGGCACGGCATGTTCGGCGAACCAGGCGAAGATGTCGCCGACCCCCGACTGGCCGGCCTCGAAGCCGAACCGCCCGGGGACGACGCCGTCCTCCACCACCCCGCACATCCCCTCGACGGGGACCGGCCGCTCGCCCAGCACCAGGTGGCAGTTGCTGGTGCCCATGATCACGACCATGGTCCCCGGCTCGGTCACGGTCGCCGCCGGCACGGACACGTGGGCGTCGACGTTGGCCACCGCCACCGCCGTTCCTTCCCGCAGCCCGGTCCAGGCCGCGGCCCGCGCGCACAGCCGGCCGGCCCTTCGGCCGATGAGCACGACCTCCCGGGACATCTTCTCGTCCACCACCCGCCGGAAGTCGGGGTGCAGGGCGGCGAAGTACGACTCGTCCGGGAAGCCGTCCCGCCTGGACCAGAGCGCCTTGTAGCCCGCGGTGCAGTTGTTCCGCGTCTCCCGGTCGGTGAGCTGCCAGACGATCCAATCCGCGGCCTCGATCAGGCGGTCCGCGGCCCGATAGACCTCCGGCGCCTCGTCCAGGATCTGGAGGGCCTTGGGGAAGAACCACTCGGAGGAGATCTTCCCGCCGTACCGCTCCAGCCACGGCTCGCCCCGCTCGCGGGCCACGGCGTTGATCCGGTCGGCCTCGGGCTGGGCGGCGTGGTGCTTCCAGAGCTTCACCCAGGCGTGCGGGTTGCGCCGGAAGCGGTCCAGGGCGCAGAGCGGCGTCCCGTCGGCCAGCGTGGGCAGCATGGTGCAGGCGGTGGCGTCGATGCCGATCCCGATCACGTCCCCGGGGTCCACGCCGGCCTCCGCGAGCAGCCGCGGGACCGTCGCCCGGAGCGTGCGCACGTAGTCGGCCGGGTCCTGGAGCGCCCAGTCGGGCTCCAGACGCACGTCGTCGTCCGGCGACGGCAGCCGCTCGTCGATCACGCCGTTGCGGTAGGGATGGACGGCGACCGCCAGCTCCCGACCGTCCGCGACGTCCACGAGCACGGCCCGGCCCGACTCGGTGCCGAAGTCGACCCCGACGGCGTAGCGACTCATCGCCCCTGCCCGTAGTAGGCCGCGGGGCCGTGCTTGCGCGAGAAGTGGCGCTCCAGCAGCCCGTGCCCGATCTGCCCGACGCCCGGCCGGAGCTGGGCCGTCCGCAGCGCCATGGCCGCCACCGTCTCCAGCGCGATGGCGTTCTCGACCGCTTCCGCCGGGCTCGCCCCCCAGGTGAAGGGCCCGTGCCCGGCCACCAGCACCGCCGGCATCTCCAGCGGGGCGAGACCGGATGCCTCCAGGGCCTCGACGATCACGTTGCCGGTCTCCAGCTCGTAGTCGCCCTCGACCTCCGGCTGGGTGAGCGGCCGCGTCACCGGGACGGGGCCGTGGAAGTGGTCGGCGTGCGTCGTGCCCAGGCAGGGGATGGGCCGGCCCGCCTGGGCCCAGGCCGTGGCGAAGGTCGAGTGCGTGTGCACGACGCCGCCCACCTCCTCGAAGCGCCGGCACAGCGCCAGGTGGGCCGGGGTGTCCGACGACGGCCTGAGGCGGCCGTCCACGACCCGGCCGTCGTCCAGGGCGACGACCACCATCGACTCGGGTCGCAGCTCGGTGTAGGGCACGCCGCTGGGCTTGATCGCCAGCACCCCCGCCCCCCGGTCCACGCCGCTGGCGTTGCCGAAGGAGAGCACCACCAGGCCGGCCTCCACCAGGTCACGGTTGGCCCGCCACACCTGCTCGCGGAGGTCCGCGTACCGCGTCATCGACCGCCCCTCACACGCCTCGGGCCAGGCGGTAGTAGGCCTGGTTCCACCGCAGCTCCTTCTCGAACTCCGACAGCCGGGTGTCATCGTCGATGACCAGGAACTCGATGCCGGCCATCTCGGCCAGGTCCCGCAGGGGCTCCATCCCCAGCGCCGTGGTGAGGCTGGTGTGGTGCGGCCCGCCGGTCAGCAGCCACGCCTCGACGGCGGTCCGAAAGTCGGGCCTCGGCGCCCAGAGGGCCCGGGCCACCGGGAGACGGGGCAGGTCCTCCTGCGGCGCCACCACCTCGACCTCGTTGGCCACCATTCGCAGGCGGTCGCCCAGGTCGAGCATCCCCACCACCACCCCCGGACCGGGCGCGGCCGTGAAGACCAGGCGTACCGGGTCCTGCCGCCCCCCGATCGCAAGCGGGTGCACCTCGCACGAGGGCCGGCCGGCGGCGAGGGAGGGGCAGACTTCCAGCATGTGCGCCCCCAGCACCCGCGGCGCCCCGGGCGCCAGGTGGTAGGTGTAGTCCTCCATGAAGGAGGTGCCGCCCGGGAGGCCCGCGCTCATCACCTTCACGATCCGGACCAGCGCCGCGGTCTTCCAGTCGCCCTCGGCGCCGAACCCGTACCCGTCGGCCATCAGGCGCTGGACGGCGATGCCGGGAAGCTGGGCCAGACCGTCGAGGTCCTCGAAGGTGTCGGTGAAGGCCATGAACCGACCCGCCTCCAGGAAGTCGCGCAGCCCGGCCTCGATCCGCGCCGCCTCACGCAGCGAGCCGCGGCGCTCGCCCGATCGCCGCAGCGCCGGGACCAGCTCGTAGCGTTCCTCGTACTCCTCCACCAGCCGGTCCACGGCGGCCTCGGGGACGTCGCGCACCCGCTCGGCGAGGTCGCCCACCCCGTAGCCGTCGACCGCGACCCCGAGCCGCACCTGGGCCTCGACCTTGTCGCCCTCGGTCACCGCGACCTGGCGCATGTTGTCGCCGAAGCGGGCGATCCGGAGCTGCTGGGCCTCGCGCCACCCGCAGGCGGCCCGCGCCCAGGCGCCGATCCGGGCCTGGACCGACGGGTCCTGCCAGTGGCCGGCCACCACCTTCCGGGCCCGGCCCATCCGCGCCAGCACGAACCCGAACTCGCGGTCGCCGTGGGCCGACTGGTTCAGGTTCATGAAATCCATGTCGATGTCGGCCCAGGGCAGGTCGCGGTTGAACTGGGTGTGGAGGTGGAGGAGGGGTCGGCGCAACGCCTTCAGCCCCGCGATCCACATCCTGGCCGGGGAGAAGGTGTGCATCCAGGCGATCAACCCGACGCAGCCGGGGGCCACGCTCGCCTCCTGGCAGAGCTGATGGATGGCCTCGGGTGTGGCCAGCACCGGCTTCGCCACCACCCGGACGGGGATGGCGTCGGAGGCGTCGAGCGCCCGCGCCATCTGCTCCACGTGGTCGGCCACCTGGCCGAGCACCCGGTCCCCGTAGAGGTGCTGGCTGCCGGCCACGAACCACACCTCGAACTGTCGGAGGGGCTTCATGACCGCACCCTCCGGCTCCGGGCGCCCGGTCGCCGGGGGCTCCGGACGAGGTTCGACGTATGGCCTTCCCCGGGTCGCCGGGGAAACCGTCCTCGCGCCGCGCGTCGCCCCCGCCGGTGCGCTCGAAGCCGCCGGCGTTCCCCGCCCTCCTCCCCTCGGCCGGGGCCCGAGCAGCCGGAACGGCGAATGCCGCCGCGGGCCATGGCCAGCTCCCCGCGCATTTCCGGCTACGAATGTAGCATACGATTGCATAGCCGGCCGGCCCCGTCGTCCTTCCCGGTCGAAGGCGGTGGAAAGGGCGCGGCGTCGGGTCCGAGCCCTTCCCCCGGAGCCGGGGATCGACCCGACGGCCCCGTTCCCCCGAACTCGAGGTCTGGGCCGCTACCGCGGCGGGGCGGTCGACCTCCGCTCGATCAGCGTCGCCTGGAAGACCTGCCGCGAGACCGTCCTCGCCGCGCCCTTCTCCACCGCGTCGATCGCCATCTGGAAGGCGGCCAGCACCATCGGCACCGTCGGCATGCGGAGCGTGGTGAGCGGGGGAACCGCATAAGCGGCCAGGGGCTGATCGTCGAAGCCGATCACCGACAGGTCGCGAGGTACGCCGATCCCAACCTCGGCCGCGGCGTGGAGGATCCCGATCGCCATCACGTCGGTGGCGGCGATGACGGCCGTGGGTGCGGGCTCCAGCTCCATCAGGGCGCGCAGCGCCGAGCCGCCGCCGGCGGGGGTGTTCGGCACGTGCCGGAGGTACCCTTCCGGGACCACCAGGCCCAGCTGCCGCATCCGGGCCCTGAAACTCGCCTCACGCTGCCGCTTGTCGCCGTGTCCCCTGCTGCCGCCCACGAACGCGATCCGGGTGTGGCCGAGCTCGACCAGGTGGTCGACCCCGGCCCAGATCGCCCGCCGGTTGTCGACGTCGACCGACGGAATCCGGGGCAGCCGGGTCCCCTGCCACAGGGCCACCACCGGGAGCTGCACGTTGCCAAGATCCTCGATCAGTCGGGGCTGGTCTCGCATGTCCCCCATCAGCAGGATGGCGTCGCAGTGGCGGGACTCGAGAACGGTGGCGAGGGCCATCGCCTCCTCGGCGCTCCCGTGGGCGTGGCCGAGCACCACGTTGTACCCGTGGTCCCGGGCCACGACGCAGAGGGCCTCGATGGCGGCGGCGAAAAAGGGATCGGTGATGTCGCGGACCACGGCTCCGATCAGCATCGTCCGCGCCCCCCGCAGCGCCCGGGCGGCGGGATTGGGCCGATACCCGAGCCGCGCAGCCGCCGCCAGCACCCGCTCCCTGGTCTCGGCCGTGATCGGAATCACGGACTTGTTGTTCAGGACCCGGGAGACGGTGCTCTGCGACACCCCCACCACCGCCGCGATGTCCTTCATCCTGGGAAGGCGGATGGGACGCGATCCGTCCCGGTCGAGGTCCGCCCGCCGCCTCGAGCGGACCGGTCCCCTGGAGCCGTGGTCGCCGGCTCGTCCGCCGCCATTCCCCTCTCTCGGCGTCGCCAGTGCCTCCTCGAACGGCCATTCGCTCTCGGCCACGATGTACCCAAGGTACCCGAGCACGGCGATCGGCGGGTGCAACCGGCGGGGGGCACCGTCGGGGCCGGGGACGGGATCACGCCTCGAGACGCAGGGCGAGAAGCCCTGGTCAGGGGTGTCCCGGGATGCGATCATCGGCTGGCGAGGATGACGAACGCGGTCGTGGCGCCGTCGACGCCGCCTCGGTCGCGCTCCCCGAGCGGCCGGGGCGGCTCCGTTCACCCCCGAAGACCGAGCCCCGGCCGGCGCCGCGCCGGGCCGGTCGGCGGCGCCGGGACGTCGCCTGCCTCGCGTCATGGTGTCGACCGTGGGGGCGGGGCGCCGCCTCGCCCGCATCGCCCAGGAGCCCGATCCGATGAGCACCACCCAGCAGGCCGTTCGACGCTTCCCCAGCCCGTTCGAGGTGCCGGCACCGGCCGGCGCCGAGGACTGGGCCTCGATGTACCCGCCCTACCTCCTCTTCTCGGAGGAGAACCGGGAGCGGGAGGAGAACACCTTCTGGTTCCTGGACAGCCTGCACCGGCCGGAGGTCGAGTACCCCTTCGACACCATCGTGCACGAGGCCTGGACCATCGCCGCCAACGCGTTCGCCCGCCGCGTCTTCCTGCTCCCGGCCTCCGACGGCTTCATGGCGCGCATCCTGAACGGGCGCCTTTACCAGTCCGTCATCCTCGTCGACGACCCGGAGGAGATCGCGCGGCGCGGCCCCATCTTCGCCCCCCGGGCCAGCTTCTACTTCGAGAACTGGCCCGATCTGTTCGCGCGCTGGAAGGCCAAGATGGAGGCCTGCATCCGGGACCTGCAGCGCCTCGAGGTGCCGGAGCTACCCGACCTGGTGCCGGAGTCGGAGGTGAGGGAGGCCGGCGGCGTCACGGCCGGATACGACCTGCTCAAGGCGTACGACCGGGCCATCGAGAACCTGTTCCTCGCCTACCAGTACCACTTCGAGATGCACCTCTGCGGGTACGGCGCCTACCTGAACCTCTTCCAGTTCTGTCAGACGGCCTTCCCGGGCATCGCCCAGCAGACCATCGCCAACATGGTGGCCGGGTCGGAGATCATGATGTTCCGGCCCGGAGACGAGCTGAAGGCGCTGGCCCGGCGGGCGATGGAGCTCGGCATCGCCGACCGCCTGCGCGCCAACCGGCCGCCGGAGACGATCGTGGAGGGGCTGCGGGAGGATCCCGCCGGCCGCGCCTGGGTCGAGGCGCTGGAGGCGGCCATGGACCCCTGGTTCCATTTCTCCAACGGGACCGGGCTCTACCATCACGAACGCTCCTGGATCGACGATCTGTCCCGACCCTGGGCCTCGCTGCTGGCCGAGCTGGACCGGCTGGAGCGCGGCGAGGATGTCCGGCGGCCACGGGAGGAGATCCTGCGGCGGCGCGAGCAGCTGGTGGCCGAGTACCGCGAGCTGCTGCCCGTGGCGTCGGACCGGGAGGCGTTCGACCAGAACGTGGCCATGGCCAGGATGGTCGCGGCCTACGTCGAGGACCACAACTTCTACATCGAGAACTGGCACCACACGATCTTCTGGAACAAGATGCGCGAGTTCGGCCAGCGGCTGGCCGCAGGCGGCATCCTGGAGGACCCGGAGGACCTCTTCTACCTCAACCGTTGGGACGTGGGGCAGGCCCTGTACGACCTGACCCTGGGCTGGTCGCACGGCGGGCCGACCCGGGCCGCCCACTGGAAGGCCAGGGTGGCCAGGCACAAGCGCATGCTGGCCGCGATCCAGGAGTGGGTGCCGGAGCCCGCCCTGGGCCCGATCCCGGAGAACATCAACGAGCCCTTCACGGTCATGCTCTGGGGCATCACCCCCGAGCGCATCGAGCAGTGGCTGGCCGCCGCCGGCAGCGACGCCGGGGAGCTGCGCGGCGTGGCCGGCGCGCCGGGGACGGTCGAAGGCCCGGCCCGGGTGATCCTGTCCGTTGACCAGCTCGCGGAGGTCCGGGAGGGCGAGATCCTGGTCTGCCCGGTCACCGCGCCCACCTGGGGGGTGGTGTTCAGCAAGATCAAGGCGGCGGTGGTCGACACGGGGGGGATCATGTCGCACGCCGCGATCGTGTGCCGCGAATACGGTCTGCCCGCGGTGGTGGGGACCGTACGCGGCACGAGGGTCGTCCGCAACGGGGACTGGCTCCGGGTGGACGGCAACGCAGGGGTGGTGACCGTCCGGCCCGGCGGCTGAGGGGGAGCGGCGGGACCGGCCCCCGCCGACGCGGTCGCGCCGGCCTCCCGCCCGGGGGCGACCCGGTCGGCGCGGCGCGCGGCTACCGGCCCCGGCCCCTCTCCAGCATCCGCTCCAGCCCGAAGACGATCAGGTCGACCGTGTCCCGCCACCAGAGGTCGGGGTCGGCCACCCAGACCTCGGCCACCTCCCGGGCGCTGGCCACGCTGTGCGGGAAGCGGTCCCGGGGCAGGCCGAGGGGTACGAGCTCGACCCGCCGGCGGAGGAGGTCGAGCCCCTGGGCGTCGAGTCGCTCCAGGCCGTCCGGCCTGCCCTGGCGCACGAGGAGGAGATAGCCGGCGACGAGGTTGGAGAGGACCCGGATCAGGACGATCGCCTCACGCCGCCCGAAACCGGCGCCCAGCAGGATGCCGAGCAGGTCCTCCATCATCTTCCAGAAGCCGGGCGGCCCGTCGCCGCTGTAGGCGATGGCGAGTGGGAGGGCCAGGGGTCGGGCTTCCATCTGGTCCCTGAAGTTCTCCAGGGCCCGTCGGAGCCGGTCGGCCCAGCCCATGGAGGGCTCGAAGCCGGCCGTCAGGTCGAACCCCTCCAGCACCACCTCGGTCATGGCGTTGACGAGGTCCTGCTTGTCCCGCACGTGGCGGTAGAGCGCCATCGGGGTCACGCCCAGATCGGAGGCCAGGCGTCGGAGACTGACGGCCTCCAGACCCTCGGCGCTGCCGATCTCCAGCGCTCGGGCGACGATCGCCTCCCGGGTCAGCCCCCGCCGCCCGGTCCGGTTCGCGTGGGCCACAGCCTTGACGAGTATACGGCGCATACCTTAGCCTGGCCATATGTTTACATCGTATGCTGACGGAGATAACAATTCCCCTGGACCCCGGCGGCCGCCCCTGGACGACGTGCTCCGGTCCCGGTCCTACCGGCTGCTCTGGAGCGCGCAGTTCGCCGCCCTGCTGGCCGGCTACTTCAACTACGTCGCCGTGGCCTGGCTGACGCTCCGGATCACGGGCTCGAGCCTGGCCGTGGGCGCGGTGCTGGCGGCGGCCTCCGTGCCGCAGGCGGCCCTCATGCTGCTCGGGGGCGCGGCGAGCGACCGCTCCTCGCCGCGGACCACGATGCTGGCGGCCAGCCTGGCCCGAGGGATCGTGATGGGCGTCCTCGCCGTCCTGACCCTGACCCGCTCGGTGCAGCTCTGGCAGCTGTTCGCCGCCGCGGTCCTGGTGGGCGCCACCACTGCCTTCTTCGTCCCCGCCAGCGCCTCCCTGCTGCCCCGCCTGGTGGCGAACGACCGGCTGGAGGCGGGCAACGCCCTCCTGAACCTGGGCCGCACCCTGGCCCTGGTGCTGGGCCCGGCCGCCGCCGGGGTGGTGGTCGCCGTCGCGGGCGCCGGAACCGCCCTCGGTGCGGACGCGGCCGGCTCCGTCCTGGCCGGTCTCCTGGTGGCGCCGCTCCCGGCCGGCGGCTCCGTCGCCTCCACCGCCAGCCCGCTGGGCGACGTGCGCGACGGCCTCCTCCACGTCTGGGGAGACACCCCGCTGCGGGTCGTCCTCCTGGTCGTCGCGGCCCTCAATTTCTTCGCCCTCGGCGCCGTCGAGGTCGGACTCCCCGCCCTCGCCCACCTGCGCTTCGGCCCCGGGGCGGTGGCCCTGGGCAGTGCTTTCGCCGCCTGGGGCCTCGGCTCGACCCTGGGCTCGCTCGGGGCCGGGGCGCGTCCGGTCCCAGGCCGCATCGGCCGCCTGACGGTGGTGATGGTGGCCATGCTGGGAGCCGGCATCGCGGCGGCCGGGGTGGCGCCGACGCTGCCCGTGCTGCTCGTGGTCATGGTCGCGGTGGGGACGGTCGAGGGCGCTGGGAGCACGTACCTCATCAGCTGGATGCAGCGGCGCACCGAGCCGGGCCTGCAGGGGCGGGTGATGTCGCTGGCCATGCTGGCCTCCGTCGGCCTGGAGCCGGTGGCGCTGGCGGCCGCGGGCGCCGTGGCCTCCCGTGACCTGGGCCTGCTCTTCTGGGGCTCCGCGATCGCCGTCGAGCTCACGGCCCTCCTGGCAGCCCTCAGCCGCTCCGTGCGGCGGGCGTGAGGGTCGGGCTCGCGCCGCCCGCGCTTCGGTGTGCCGGACCGGTCACATCCGGCTGCAGATGACAGGATCCGGCCCGGCCGGCTTACGGATCGTTGAGGCGGGAGGCGGGCAGCGGCCTCCGGTCCAGAAGGGGTAGTCGCGTGTACACGGCCAGCCGGGTGGCGCTCACGTGGACGATGGGGTGGTCGAGACGGGGCGAGAGCTGGTTCAGGAAGCGGAACACTCCCGGATAGTGGGTGTAGTCGTCCCAGACCACGGTTCCCCGCTCCGACAGCAGCTGGAAGGCGGCCTCGGTGTCGGAGCGGACCCAGGGGTAGTTGTGGCTGGCGTCGACGTAGACCAGGTCGATCCGGCCCCGGTAGGGGGAGAAGTCGAAGGTGGCGGAGTCCCCCAGCAGCTGCGTGATCCGGACGGCCTCCGGGGTGCCGGCGAAACGGCGGCCCCGCTCCCAGCGCTCGAAGTACTCGGGGTCGGTGGGCTCGTAGGCCAGCTGGCCCACCGCCTCGGGGCCGGGCAGGTCCAGCGTGTAGACGTGGACCCGGGGATTGTTGTGGGCGATCAGCCAGGCCGTCTCCCCGAGGTAGGTGCCGAACTCGAAGACCGTCCGGCAGCCGGCCAGCCGGCAGAGCGCGGCCACGATCAGGGGATCGTGCCGCCAGACCGGCCCCTCGATCTGCACCTCCTCCAGGCCGCGGACATGGGCCAGGTCGACCAGCTCCACGGCGGGGGCGCCGAAGCGCTTGAGGTCGATCCAGAGGTGCCTCAGCAGGCGATGGCGGAAGTGATCACGGTTCTGGACGAGCCGGACCGCCAGCGATGTGGCCAGCGCCCGCCACGGGTACCGGTCGCCGCTCCCGCCCGAGGCCGGCGGCAACGCCCGGCCGGGGCGGTCGCCCGTCGGAGGACTGGAGCCGTCCTCGGACCGATCCATCAGCTCGATTCTGGACCCTCGACCCATCCGGTCCACTGGTCGAGGCCGGAGCCGACCGGGATGGATGTCCCCCTGCCCGCCGGCTCCTCCCATCCCCGCCGGAGGCCCCAGGCCGGCGCGGGCCGGTCACGATCGCCGACCGGGTCGAAATCGCTCCACCGGCCCCGGATCGAGCCCTGGCCGAACGGACCCACCTGCCGCGCGTGGCTCCGGTGGCAGGCGCGGGTGGAAGAGGAAGCGGCCGGACCGTCCCGGGAAGCCCGGAGATGCCCGGGCCAAGGCCGGTGGGCGATCGGGCAGGGTCCCATGGGACGGTGCGAGGTGATCCTCCGGGAGCTCCCGGCGGCAACCCGGGTCGAGGGTCGGAGGGGCCATCCGCCCGGCCTTCTCCTGGCCGGGTTCACGAGACGTCCCGACTGGTGGAGGCGGCGGGAGTCGAACCCGCGTCCGGAACAGAGCTCCCCGGGACCTCTACGAGCGTATCCGGGATTCTGATCTCACCTCGGGGCTCCTCCCGGCGGGATCCCCTTCGGCCAGCCCCGGTAGGTGGTCCCCGGGCGGGGCCGTGGCGCCCCCGCTCGGGCCAGCCGGCTGCGGTGACGCCGCCTCCCCGGTCCACCGGCGAGAGCCGGGGGCGACGCCCGGGATCATGTCCCGGGGCTCACACCCTCGCTACTTACGCGGCGAGAGCGAGCTCGCGAGTGTCGTTGGCGTTTGTGTGCCGTGCGCTGTGACGCCCACGCCTTCGGCTCGCTATCCCGAAGCCCTCGTGCCCCGTCGAAGCCGGACGCCCCCACGAGACTGGACTCCGCCGCGTATTGTACCCCCCTTGACGGGCGTTCACACGTGGCTAGAATCCGTGCTGAGTGAACGCTCACTTATCAGCGAAACGGCGGTGCTCCCGCCACCTCCGGCGGCACCGACCGGGGCTCCTCTCCCCGCGGCGGATGGGGCCGGCGGGGGGCGGTCGGCGGCCCGCGCCGTCCCCGGGCCGCGGCCTGGCGGGCCGGCTTCAGCCCGGCGATGAGCCCAGATGACCCCCTCCCTTTCCTCTCCCCCCCGATCCCGCCTCTCGGCCGAGGCCCGTCGCGACGCCATCTTCGCCGCCGCCAAGCGGGTCTTCGGCCGCTCCGGCTACCACGCCGCCACCATCCGCGACGTGGCCGCTGAGGCCGGGGTCTCCGAAGCCCTCCTGTACCAGCACTTCGCGGGCAAGCGCCAGCTCTTCGTCGAGCTGGTCACGACCGCGGCCGCCGACCTCGAGGCCCGACTGCTGGCCACCCGCTCCCGCGGCCAGCTGGACCCGGCCATCGCCGCCTACTTCGACTTCGTCGAACAGGAGTCGGGGCTCTACCGGGTCTTCTTCCGCCAGGCCGCCCAGGCCGACGGGGCCCTGCAGGAGCTGTACCGGCAGCTCTGGGGCCGGTTCATCCGCCTGATGCGAGAGGCGCGGCCGTTGAGCGAGGCCGGCGCCCACGCCCTGGCCGGGATGATGAACGAGCTGGCCCTGTGGTGGCTCGAGGAAGGGCGGCCGGAGAAAGAGGAGATCGTCCGACGCGCGTGCCGCATGGCCCGCGCCCTTTGCGACTCGGAGGTGGAGCATGGACCTGAGGACCCGACCCGAGCAGGCTGAGCCCGACCTGGACCGCATCGCCCGGGCGAGTCTCCGGGAGCTGGGGGACATCCGGATCGACGACGTCCTCGCCTTCATCGACCGCGGCCTGGAACGCATGCCCGGCTACCTGGAGCTGTACCACCGCTGGGAGACCCAGCAGTGGGCGGTGTCGGACCTCGACTTCACCCCCGACCGCGAGGTCTGGCAGGGGGCGAGCGACCTGGAGCGGCAGGCCACGCTCTGGGGCCGCCGGCTGTTCTTCAACGGCGAGGAGCGGGTGACCGCCACCCTGGCCCCCTTCGTGTGGGCGGCCCCGACCCCGGAGATGGAGCTGTTCCTCTCCACCCAGATGGTGGACGAGGCCCGGCACACGGTCTTCTTCGAGCGCTGGTGGCGGGAGGTGGTGGGGAGCGACGCCCCCGACCTGAAGACGCTGCTCGACGAGGTGCGCCCGACCGTGAACGAGGGCTACAACACCCTCTTCTACGACCGGCTGCCCGGGGTCGCGCAGCGTCTGGCCTCCAACCCCGCCGACCGTGAGGCGTTCGTCGAGGGGGTGGTGATCTACCACCTGGTCATCGAGGGGACGCTGGCCCTGACCGGGCAGCGGTTCGAGCTCAACACCATGCGGGAACGGGGCCTCACCCACACCGGCTTCTACCAGGGGTTCACGGCCGTGGCCCGGGACGAGTCGCGCCACGTGAACTTCGGCATCAAGGTCCTGCACGACGCCGTGCAGGAGGAGCCGGAGCGGTTCGCCCCCCTCGTCCAGCGCACCCTGGTGGAGTGTCTGCCGCTCATCTCGGGCACCATCCAGCCCCCCGATCCCCGCTACCTCACCGAGTACGGACACAGCGAGCAGGAGCTGCTCGAGTTCGGCCTCAACTCGCTCAACCGCCGTCTGCGGGCGATCGGCATCAACCTGGCCGCCTGATCCGGGCCGGGGCATCCCACCCCTCCCGCGGGTGGGATGCCCCGCCGGGCGCCACGGGCCGCTGGTGTCGCACCTAGATGGTCGGCGCTACGCTTGGACCATGCCGACCCGCCGTCACCGCCACGTCGTCACCGAGACCGAGCAGGTGGCCCGGGCCCTGGACGACGCCGCCGAGCGCTGGCCTGCGGACCGGCAGCGGCGTTCCAGGCTCCTCCTACGTCTCCTCGAGGAGGGCCACCGGGCGATCCTCAGGGATCGTGAGCGACGGCGGACCGAGCGCGAAGAGGCGATCCGTCGCACGAATGGCGCGCTCACCGGTCTCTACGGGCCGGGATACCTGAGGCAGCTCCGTGAGGACTGGCCGGCGTGATCGTGCTCGACGCCTGCGTCCTGATCGCCCATGCCGTTGAGTCCTGAACTTCTGGACGGCGCCGAGGACCAGGCTGTGGCCATATTCGAGTGCCACCAGGAGAGCAATTGGCCGCGGATCTTCGATCAGCTGGACGAGGTCGTGCGCCGGCGTCTGAACGTGCTGCAGCTGGAGCGGGGCTGGGTCGGCATGGCGTGCCGGTTCGGACGACTCGAACATATCGGAGTTCCGTCCGGGCGCAGGGTCGGCGACGACACCCTGATCGAGGCTCCTCTCCATTTCGAGGCAGGAGACGTGAGAGGACTGGTTCGCTTCTCTCTGGACGGGAACGTCACCGGCCTCGCCATCCGGCCCGCCCAAGGGTCGGTCGAGCCGGCGTGAAGTGCCGGTGATGAGCGAGCGCTCATGAGGTTCAACGATCCGAGGGATTGGTTCGGCCCCAAGCCAAACGGTCGGGGCTTCGGCCCCCGCACCTGGGAGGGCTGGCTCATCACCCTGCTCTTGCCGATCGGATTGATGATCCTGTTGACGCTCACCGGACATCCCGGCCAGTGGGGGCCCACTGGCTTCCACCCATCCGGGTACCCATAAGCGTCGACACCTGGACCAGTCTCCACGCAGCCGGTAGCTCTCGGACCAAAGATCGGTTCCTGCCAGTGGCTGCATCTGGATGCCACCGATCCCCATCACGAGCGGGCGAGCGCCCTGCTGCTGGGGGAGGCGGACTCGGCGTTTGGGGCCAGCGCGATCACCCTGGCGGAGGTCCTGGTCGGGCCGGCGCGCGCAGGGCTGCTCGAGCGGGCCACCACCGCCCTGCATCAACTCGACCTGATCACCATCCCGCTCGGCGAGGACGCCCCCGCACGGCTGGCCGGGCTGCGGGCCGGCATCGGCCTCAAACTGCCCGACTGCTGCGTCATCCTCGCCGCCGAGCAGGTACGGGGATCGGTGGCGACCTTCGACGACCGGCTTGCCGCGGCCAGCCGGCAGCGCGGATTCCCGGTGCAGGACCGGTAGGCGCGATCCCGCCGCCGATGGAGGCGCGGCCGCACCATCCGCCACGCCCCGGCGGTCGCGGACGGCCTACCGCCGGAGCGCCCGCTCCATCTGCCGGCGGGCGTCCCGCTCCGCCATCGCCTCGCGCTTGTCGTACTGGCGCTTGCCCCGGCAGAGCCCGACCTCGACCTTGGCGTGGTTGCCGGCGAAGTACATCCGCAGCGGGATCAGGGTGTAGCCGCGCTGCCGCACCTTGCCGGTGAGGCTGGCGATCTCCTCGGCGTGGAGGAGCAGCTTGCGGGGACGCAGGGGCTCGTGGTTGGCGTAGCCCCCCTGGGCGTAGGGGCTGATGTGGACGTTCTCCAGCCAGGCCTGGTTGCCGTCGATGCGCACGAACCCGTCGCGCAGGTTCACCCGTCCCGCCCGCAGCGACTTCACCTCGGTGCCGGTCAGGACCATGCCCGCCTCGTAGGTCTCGTCCACGAAGTAGTCGTGGAACGCGCGCCGGTTGACCGCGATGTCGCGCGAACGTCGCTCAGGCACGGCCCACCACCGCCTGTGCCGGTACCGGCCGCTTGCCCGGCAGCTGGATCTCCTGCAGCAGGTACGAGCCGCGCCCGGCCGCGACCTCCACCCCGTCGCGGCCCCGGTGCAGCACCTGACCCGGCCGCCCGCTGCCCCCGAGCGGCCGGCCGCGCAGCACCTTGACCCGGACCCCGCCCAGGGGCAGCGTCACCCCCGGCCAGGGCTGCAGCCCGCGCACCCGGCGGTCGATCTCCTCAGCGTCCAGGTCCCAGTCCAACTCCCCCTCCGGCTTCGCGAGCCGCGGCGCGAAGGTCGCCCGGGAGTGGTCCTGCTCGACCGGCCGGATCTCGTCCAGCCGGTCGATGGTCTCCACCAGCAGCTCGGCCCCCAGCGCCGCCAGGCGCTCGGCCAGCGAGGCCGCGTCCTCCTCGGGGCCGATCTCGACCTCACGGGTGGTCAGGATCGGGCCGTGGTCCATCTGCTCGTCCATTCGCATGATCGTCACCCCGGTCACCCGATCCCCGGCCAGGATGGCCCGGTTGATCGGGGCCGCCCCCCGGTGGCGGGGGAGCAGCGAGGCGTGCACGTTCAGGACCCCCCGGGGCGGGATCTCCAGGATGGAACGGGGGATGATCTGCCCGTAGGCCACGACCACGATCAGCTCGGGGGCGATCGACGCGATCCGGGCCACGCTCTCCTCGGCCTTGATGCGCTCCGGCTGGAAGACCTCCAGCCCGAGCTCCAGGGCCGCGACCTTGACCGGGGGCGGGGTGACGCGCAGCCGATGCCCCGGCCGATCCGGCTGGGTCACCACCAGCTCGATGCGGTGGTGGGCCGCGTGCAGCGCTCGGAGCGAGGGCACGGCAAAGGCGGCCGTGCCCACGAAGATCAGCCTCAGGCCTGGACCGCCTCGGCCACCGACCGTTCCTCCTCGGCCTCGAGCTCCTCCACACGCCGGAGCGTGCTCAGGCTGGTGAGCCGGTCGGTGAACAGGATGCCGTCGAGGTGGTCGATCTCGTGCTGGAAGGCCCGGGCGGTGAAGCCGCTGGCCTTGATCCTGACCTCCTTGCCCCGACGGTTCAGTCCCTTGACCACCACCGTCTCGTAGCGCTCGACCTCCCCCACCCAGCCCGGGATGCTGAGGCAGCCCTCGTAACCGACCTGACTGCCCTCGGCCTTGACGATCACCGGGTTGACCAGCCCGTAGTGCTGGTTCTCGTCGCCCTTGACCACGCACACGCGCAGCCCCACCCCGATCTGGGGCGCGGCCAGGCCGGCCCCGGGCGCCGCGTACATGGTCTCGGCCAAGTCGTCGAGCAGACGCACGATCGAGGCGTCGACCCTGGCCACCTTCCTGGCCTTCTGACGAAGGATGGGATGTTCCTGGGTGAGGATCGGTCGAACTGCCACCAGCAAGCGATTCTACCCGGAGCCGCCCGCCGCCCCCCCGCCCTCGAGCCGGATGGCGGTCCTTCAGGGCGTCGGCCGCCCGGCGCGGCGGCGTGCGACGGGATTTGGGCTAAGCTCTAGCCGTATCCCAGATGGCCCCGGCCGACTTACTGAAGCCCCTCGAGGGGCAACGCGAGGAGACCCTTCGGCTCCTCGACACGCTGGTGGACGCCGACCTGGACGTCGTCGTGCGTGGCGACGGTCGCACCGTTCGTCAGCTGCTCTACCACCTGATCGATCGCGAACACGAGATCAGCGCCGGCATCCGTCAGGCCCTGGGCGGCGACGCCCGGCCGGTGCGGCTGGTCGAGCGGCCGTCCGGCCCGCCCGACTGGGACCTGGCCCGGATCCGTCGGGAGCTGGCCGAGGCCCGGGAGGAGCTGCGCCAGACCTTCCTCGCCATGCGTGACGAGGACCTCGACCTCCCCATCCGCTGGCCCGGCTGGCCGGCCCGGACCATTCGCACCGCCATCCCCTACGTGCTCGAGCACGAGGACAGCCACCTCGACGAGCTGCGGTCGGCCCTGCGCCGCGAGCGCGCCGGCTGAGGCGCCCCCCTCGTGCTCACCTCCGGCCCGTCCGCCCTCCTCGCCAGCCGACGGAGGCTGGCCCTGGTCGTGCTGATCGCGGTGCCGGCGATCGGGATCGCGGTCGGGCTCCTCATCTTCGCCACCACGGTCGGTCCACCCCCTCGCTGAGGCCGGCGGCGCCTGCCCTGGCGCCGGCCGGGGCCGGTCACCCTTCCCCGGCCGCCCGGCGGCCGGGCCACCAGTTGAGGTCGCCGAGCACGCGCATCATGGCCGGGACCAGCAGGAGCCGGATCACGGTCGCGTCGAGCAGGACGGCCACGGCGAAGGTGACGCCCAGGGCCTTGTTGAGGGAGAGATGGCTGAGGCCGAGGGTGCCCACCACCAGCATCAGGATCAGCGCCGCCGAGGTGATGACCTGGCCGGTCCGCTCCAGGCCCAGGGCGACGGCGTCGCTGTTGGAGCGGCCCCTCACCCACTCCTCGCGCACGCGACTGAGCAGGAAGACCTCGTAGTCCATGGAGAGGCCGAAGAGGCCGGCGAAGATGATCAGGGGGATGGTGGAGTCGGTGAAGCCGACCGCCTGGAAGTCGAGGACCGAGGCCAGGTGCCCCTGCTGGAAACCCCAGGTCAGCACCCCCATGGCGGCGCCCACCGAGAGCAGGTTCATGAGCACGGCCTTGAGGGGCAACACCAGCGAGCGGAAGGCGACGGCGAGGAAGACGAAGGTGAGGGCGAGGACGGTGCCGACGATCATGGGGAAGTCTCCGGTCAGCAGACGGAGGTAGTCCTGGTAGGCAGGCGCCTCGCCGCCCAGGCGCACGGTCACCCCCGGAGGCCGGAAGTCGGAGCGGAGCCGGTCCAGCCAGCGGTGGGTGCGCTGGTCGTTGTCTCCCGCCGGCTGCTCCAGCTCGTAGACCGCCCAGCCGGGGTGGAAGTAGAGCGGCAGCTCGGGCGCGGGCACATCGGCCGGGCCACGAACCGGCTGGCCCTCGGCCACGGCCCGCAGCCGTCCCTCCAGCCTCACCGCCGTGGCCAGGTCGGGGACCCCCTCGGCCACCACCAGGACCGGGCCGTGGGCGGGGAGCCCGAGGTCGGCCTGGGCGATCCGGTCGGCCCGGGCCGCCTCGTCCTCGGGCGGCAGCGACTCCGCCCCGACCACACCCAGGCGCAGGTCCCGGGCCGGCGCGGCCAGGAGCAGGACCAGGGCCAGACTGAGGGCGATGAAACGACCCGGCCTGCTCATCACCGCCCCGGCCAGACGGCGCCAGAAGCGGGCCGTCTCCTGGGCCGAGCTCAGGGGCAGGGCGAAGCGGGAGACGTGGCGTCCGAAGGCGGCGAGCAGGGCCGGGATCAGGGTCAGGGAGGCCAGCACCGACACCCCGACCACGATGGCGCCGCCCAGCCCGATCGACCAGAGCACGTTGACGTGCGAGAGCATGAGGGCGCCGAAGCCGATCGCCACCGTGGCCCCCGAGACCAGGGTGGCCAGCCCGGCGCTGCCCGCCGTCACCGCCACCGCGTCGCGGACGTCCAGCCCCCGCCGCAGCTCCTCGCGGAACCGGTTGACCACCAGCAGCGAGTAGTCGATGCCGAGCCCCAGGCCCAGGGCCGAGCTGACGTTGAGGGCGAACACCGACACCGTGTGCAGACGGGCGGCGACGCCCAGCAGGGCCACCGCCGCCGTCACCGCGGCCAGGCCGGTGAGCACCGGCAGCAGGGCGGCCACGGGACCGCCGAAGGCGAGCAGGAGCAGGACCAAGGCGATGGGGAGCGAGAGCCGCTCCGATTGCTGAAGGTCCTGCTCGGAACGCGCGATCAGGTGGTCGTAGACGGCGGCCGTGCCCCCGACGTACGTGTGGGCAGGTCCGGGGTGGTGGATGCGCTCCACCTGCCGGGCCAGGTCGACGAAGCGGTCGGGCGTCTGCCCGGAGACCACGAGCAGGGCCGCGGTTCGCCCGTCCCGGCCCACCAGGGGACCCTGAACCGCGTCGCCTGGCTCCGGGAGCAAACGCCGCAGGTCGCCTCCCCAGGCCGCGAGCTGCCGTTGGTAGGCGGGGTCGGATACGGTGGCGCGTTCCGACCGGAAGACCACGAAGAGCGCCGTGGACCGGCGCTGGGGGAACTGGGCGCGGAGGAGATCGGCCGCCCGTGAGGACTCGGTGGCGCTCTCCGAGATGGAGGGCGAGAGCAGGCGGGGAGTGCCCGAGGCCAGGACGGCCATGCTCCCGGCCAGCGCCAGCCAGGCGGCGAGGAAGGCCCAGGGACAGCTCGCCACCAGCCGTCCCCAGGCGGTGGCGACGTTCCAGGCCCGCTCCGTCCTCAAGCCGGGACCCGCATCGGCTCGGGCGTTCGACCGGCGGCCAGCATCTCTGCCAAGAGACTAACCGGGCCGGCGGCGCGGCCACGGGAGGCGAGGCGTCTCGTCGCGCCGTCGGGCCACGTCGAGCAACGCCGCCAGCTGCAGGGCTGCGAGCGCGAGCGCGAGCCGGGGAGGCGGCGGCCGGCGGGAGAGGGCGGCGATCAGGACCGCCATCTGGGCACGACCGGCGAGGTGGTGCCAGCGCCTGTGGTCCACGGCCGGCCCGGGGGCGAGCGCGTACCGGGCCACGGGCGGGATCGCGCACGGCCGGGGGAGGCGGCCCAGTCGCACGCCGGCCAGGACGGCGGAGAGCGTGAGCCAGCTGTCCACCTCGATGTCGAGGACGGCGCCCAGTGGCGTGGGGCCGATGCACCTGGCCAGGGAACCGTCCAGCCAGTCGAGAAGGGTGCTGGCCAGGAGGGTCGTCCAGAAGGCGATCGGCCGCGCCCGACCGGAGAGGATCGTCACCCAGGCCGGCAAGGAGAGGCCGGCGCGGGCCAGCGTCAGCAGGTCGGCCGCGGTCACGGAGGGCCGACTTCCATCCCCGGCCACGGCACGGCGGCGCGGACCGGCGGCATCACCGAAGGGAAGGCCGGCCCGCTCCCGGACGCCACCAGCGCCGGGGCGCAGGGTCGGGTGCGGTGCCGGCGGGTCGCCGGCCCCCGGACCCCGGCCGGGCCCGGTATCCTCGCCGACGCCCGAGCGCTGATCAGGTGACGGGGTCGACGTCGCACGACCAGCCACGGCCCCGGGGGGCCAGGTGGCGTGCCCGTTCCAGGCGATCGCCGCGCAGCGTGATCTGCCATCGGTATTCCCCCCGGAGGCGATGGATGAAGGCAGGTGACGGTCCCTGCAGCCGGATGTCGGTGATGCCCTCGCCCACCAGCGCCGAGGCCATCCGCTCCGCCACCTCGCGGGCCACGCTCGCCGCCCGCTCCGGGTCCGGATGCGAATAGGTGAGGACGGCCAGCTGCGCGTAGGGCGGGAAGGAGAACGCCTGTCGGGCGGGGATCTCGTCCAGGTAGAAGCCGAGGTAGTCCCCGTCGCGGGCCCGGCGAAGGCTGTAGTGGTCGGGGTTGGAGGTCTGGACCACGACCCGGGCCGGGCGCTCGCGCCGGCCGGCCCGGCCCGCCGCCTGGATGACCAGCGCGAAGGCCATCTCGGCCGAGCGGTAGTCGGGGAAGTGGAGGGGCAGGTCGGCGTCGACCACCCCGACCGTGGTGACGTTTTCCAGGTCGAGGCCGCGGGCCACCAGCTGGGTGCCCACCAGGATGTCGGCGCGACCGGAGGCGAAGGTCTCGAAGATCTCCTGGTAGGCGTCGGGGCCGCGGAGCGCGTCTCGGTCCAACCGCAACACCCGGGCAGCGGGCCAGGTCCGCCGGACCATCCCCTCCAGACGCTGGGTCCCCACCCCCAGGCCACGGATCGCGCGCGATCCACAGGTCGGGCAGAAGGCGGGCAATGGCCTGGTGTAGCCGCAGTAGTGACAGGAGAGGCCGGCCAGCTCCAGGTGCTGCACCATCGAGACCGAGCAGCCCGGGCACTCGATCGATCGGCCGCAGTCACGGCAGGAAAAGAAGGTGGCCGCCCCCCGCCGGTTCAGGAAGAGGATCACCTGCTCTTCGCGCTGGAGGGCGCCGTCCACCAGCTCGGCCAGACGCCGGCTCAGGGGACGCCGGTTGCCCCGCCGGAACTCCTCGCACATGTCCACCAGCTCGACCTCGGCCCGCACCCCCCGCACCCGGCGGGGCAGCTCGGCCAGGGCCAGGAGCCCGCTCCGGGCCTCGCTGTAGGCGACCACGCTGGGGGTGGCCGAGCCGAGCACGAGGCGAGCGCCGGTGGCCTCGGCCAGCCGCCGGGCCACCCATCCCGTCTCGTAGCGAGGGGTCCGGTCCTGCTTGAAGGCGGGCGACCCCTCCTCGTCGACGCAGATCAGGCCCAGCCGCGGGAGGGGAGCGAAGACGGCCGAGCGGCTGCCGATCACCAGCGGCACCTCGCCGCGGCGCACGCGCCACCACTGCTGTGCCCGCTCCAGGTCGGTCAGCCGGCTGTGGAGGACGGCCAGGGAGACGCCCAGGCGTCGGGAGAAGCGCTCCACGAGCTGTGGCGTGAGCGCGATCTCCGGCACCAGCACCAGCGCCCGCAGCCCGGCGGCGAGGACCTCGGCGGCGGCGGCCATGTAGACCTCGGTCTTCCCACTCGCGGTGACCCCGTGCAGCAGCACGGGCCGTCCGCCCCTGATCGTCTCCAGCGCCCGCGACTGTTCCGGCGTCAGCTCCGGGCCCGGCTCCGGCGGACCGCCGGGCCGCGTGGCCTCCAGGAGCCGGCTGTGCCGTGTCTGGCGGGGCGAGGGGCCGGCGCCGGTCGAGCGCCGTCCGCCCCGCACCCGGGGCGGCAGCATGGCGCGGAGGCAGTCGATGAGCGGCGCCCAATAGTGCTCCGCGACCGCCCGCGCCACCTCCACCTGGTGTGGCAGCAGCAGCGGCTCCGGGTCGGCGCGCTCGATCTCCTTGACCTCCCGCTCCGGGTCACGGGTGTGGAGCTCGGTGACGTAGCCCAGGGAACGCCGCTTTCCGAAGGGAACCCAGACACGGTGACCGGGCACCACGTCCAGGCCGGCCGGCACCGCGTAGGTGTACGTCTCCCGTTCCAGCGCGCGTCCGGCCTCGACCGCGACCTCGGCGTAGAGCACCCCTCACCGCCCTCCCGTCCTCACCTCGAGCGGGGGGCGAGCACCCGGGACTCCCCCGCCCCCCACCGCGATCCCTCGGCCATCGATCCCCGCCCCGCCGGGACGACGCATCGGCCGGGGGTGCGCCGAGTCGGGCTCGTGGAGGCATCGAGGCTGCGACACCGCGTTCGACTCCGGCTGCGCTCAGCCGGTCAGGATGGCGCCGGGATCGACGAGCTGCGCCTGGGCCGGGGGCGAGATCTTCGGCACCCGCGCCGCCTGGACGTTCAGACGGCTGTCGATCTGCTGATGGATGCCGCTCGCGGGGTCGGTTCCGGTCAGGTGGAGCTCCACCCCGCCCAGCTGGCCGCCCGGGATCAGCAGGTACACGTCCACCTCCGCCCGGGCCGTCCGGAGGAAGGCCGTCTCGGCCGCGCCCACCACCGGGATGGCCTCCAGCTCCTCCAGCTGCTCCGGCGCGGCCGAGACGGCGAAACGGCGGGCGAAGCCGGCGTCGACGTGGCCGAGCCCGGCCGGCGACACCGAGGGCGAGAGCAACGCCGTCTCACGGAGCAGGTCCAGGCGCAGGGCCGGGAAGAGGACGGTCACGTAGGACAGCGGGGTGGTCCGCCAGGCGGCCCCGGGCGAGCGGGCGAACAGCTGCTGATCCGCGATCACCATGTCGAGGTCGGCGTGCTGGCCGCCCACGCTCAGCCGGAAACGGAAGCTGGCGTCGTCGTCCCGGAGGTGGCCGCCGGTGACCGTCATCTGCTGCTGCAGCTCCTGGCCGCTCGGGATCTGACCGCCGGTGAGCCGCACGGTCTGGTCCAGGTCGAAGGTGGCGCCGTGCCGCTCCAGCGACTGGATGGCGGCGGCGATGGTCCTGGCCTCGGTCCGCTGGTCGGTCGCCGCCGGGAGCGGGAGGCCACAGGCGGTCACCAGCCCGGCGGCCAGCAACGACACTGCCAGCAGCCGCCTCATGGTCCCAACCTGGGCCGGACCGCGTCCAGCAGCCGGTCGGCCACCGCTCGCTTGGTGGCCCGCTCCACCTGGACGCTGGTCCCGTCGCGGAAGACCAGCAACCCCGCGTTGTACTCCGATCCGAAGCCGATGTCGGGACGGCTGATGTCGTTGGCGAAGACGGCGTCCAATCCCTTTGCCTCGAGCTTCGCGGCCGCCCTGTCCGCCAGCTCCGCGTCCTCGGCGGCGAACCCCAATCGGAACACGCGTTCCATCCCCGGCTCCCGTCCCAGCTCGGCCAGGACGTCCACGTTCCTCTCCAGCTCCAGGACCAGCCGGTCCCGCTCCTCGCGCCGGATCTTGGTGTCGGAGCGACGGACGGGTCGAAAGTCGGCCACCGCCGCGGCCATCACCAGCAGGTCGGCGCCGGGCGCCTCCTCGCGCAGCGCTCGGAGCATCTCCCCGGCCGTTCGTACCGCCCGGACGCGCACGCCCGGATGCGGGGGGTGGTCGGCGGTGGTGACCAGCACGGCCTCTGCGCCCCGATCCGCGGCAGCCACCGCCACAGCGTAGCCCATCTTGCCGCTGGAGTAGTTGCCGATGAAACGCACCGGATCGATGGGCTCGCGCGTCCCCCCGGCGCTGACCACCACCCGCCGGCCGGCCAGGTCGCGGCCCGGCCGCGACGCCCGCTCCATCGCCGCCAGCAGCGCCTCCGCGCCGGGGAGCCGGCCGGCGCCGACGTGGCCGCTGGCCAGGCGGCCGGACTCCGGCTCCACCACCACCCGGCCCTGCCGGCGCAGCTCGGCCACGTTGCGTTCCACCGCCGGGCTGGACCACATGGCGTCGTTCATGGCGGGCGCGATCACGACCGGACAGCGGGCGGCGAGGACGGTGGCCGCCACCGGGTCGGCGGCGTGACCGCCGGCCAGCCGGGCCAGGGCGTCGGCCGTCGCCGGCGCCACCAGGACCAGCTGCGCCCAGTCGCCGAGCTCGACGTGGGGCTCGGGGTGCTCGGCGCTCCACTGGTCGGTCAGCACCGGACGCCCGGTCAGCCCCCGGAAGGTGGCCTGGCCCACGAATCGGAGCGCGGAGGCGGTCATCGCCACCCGCACCTCGGAGCCGGCCTGGACCAGCTGCGAGACCAGATCGGCCACCTTGTAGGCGGCGATGCTGCCGCAGACCAGCACGGCGATGCGCAGGCCGCGCAGGGCGGAGGGCACCGGCGCCCGTTCCAGCGGGCTCATCCGCCGCCCTCTCCGGCCGTGCCGCAAGCGCCGGACCGGCCGCGCCGCCGGCGCTCGTCCTCCAGGATGGCCTGGACCCGGCACACCGCCCGCTCGGCGTCGTCGTTGACGACCACGTGGTCGTAGCGCCCGGCGTAGGACATCTCCACCTCGGCCAGCACCTGACGGGCCTGCATCTCCTCCGGCGTCTCCGCGCCCCGTCGTTCCCGGCGCCGCAGCAGCTCCTCCATGGAGGGAGGGCTGATGAAGATCAGGAGCGCGTCCGGACGCCGGCGCCGGACCTGCTCGGCGCCCTGGACGTCGATCTTGAGGATCACGTCCTTGCCCTCCCGCCGGGCCCCCTCGACCCAGCTCTCCAGGGTGCCGTACAGGTGACCGTTGACGACCGCGTGCTCCAGGAACTTCCCCTCCCCGGCCAGGCGACGGAAGGTCGCCTCGTCGACGAAGTAGTAGTGCTCGCCCGGTACCTCGTAGGGTCGGCGGGGGCGGGTGGTGTAGGAGACGGAGTATCTGAGCCGGGGATCGCGCGGGAGCAGCATCTGGATCAACGTGTCCTTGCCCACTCCACCCGGACCCGAGAGCACGACCAGGAGACCGGGGCAGCTCACCGCAATCCCTCCCAGAAGGCGGTCAGGTCGGGGGGCGGCGGGCTCTCGAACTCCATCTCCTGGCCGGTGCGCGGATGCCGGAAGCGGAGCCGATGAGCGTGCAGCAGGGGCCGCCCCGGCTCGCCCGGCCGCGGCCGGCCGTAGACGGCATCGCCCACCACGGGATGGCCGAGGGCGGCGAGGTGGACCCGAATCTGGTGGGTGCGTCCGGTCTCCAGGTCACAGCGGACCAGGGTGTGGCCGCCTCGCCGCTCCACCACCCGCACCCGCGTCCGCGCCGGCCGGCCGTGCTCCACCACCGCCATCCGGAGACGGTCGCGGGGGTGGCGGCCGATGGGGCCGTCCACGACCTGGTCGGTCGTCCCGACGCCGCCCCGGACCACGGCCAGGTAGGTGCGCGAGAGGCTGCGCGAGGCGAGCTGCGCGGCCAGGGCCCGGTGCGCTCCATCCGTGCGGGCGGCCAGGATCAACCCCGAGGTGCCTCGATCGAGACGGTGCACGATCCCCGGCCTGGCCGTTCCCCCGAGCGTGGACCAGGGACCCCCCAGGCCCAGCAGCGCGTGGACGAGGGTGCCCGAGCGGTGGCCCGGGGAGGGATGGACCACCATGCCGGCCGGCTTGTCCACCACCACCACGTCCGGATCGTCGTACAGCACCCGCAGGGGGACGCGCTCCGGGCCCGGCTCCAGGGGCTCGGGGCGAGGCGCCCGGTACTCGATGACGTCGCCCTCCCGGACGGGATCGGCCGGGCGCACGGGGCGCCCGTTGAGCCGGACCAGGCCGTCACGCGCCAGTCGCGCCGCCGCCGAGCGGCTCAGCTCCGGGTCCAGTCCGGCCAGGACCCGGTCGAGCCGGCCGGCCATCCCGGCCACCGTCAATCGTCGTGTCTCGCTCGTCGCAGATACCCGGCCAGGAGCAGCACCACGCCGACCGTGATCGCGGAGTCCGCCACGTTGAACACCGGCCAGAAGTGAAGAGCGATGAAGTCGGTCACGGTGCCGTGCACCAGACGGTCGTAGCCGTTCCCCACCGTTCCCCCCATGACCAGGCCCAGCACCGTGCCGGTCCAGGCGCCCATCGGGTTGCGGACGGCGTACAGGAGCAGTCCCCCGGCCACCAGCGCCGAGGCGATGAGGAACAGCACGGTGGCCTGGGGGGCCATGCCGAACGCCGCCCCGGAGTTGTGGGTGTCGGCGATCCAGACGTGAGGGAGGACCTGGACCTCCCGCCCCGGGGCCACGTAGGTCTGGACCAGGATCTTGCTCACCCGGTCGAGGACCACGACCCCGACCGTCACCAGGGCGAACAGCAGCTGCCCCGGGCTCAAGGCGAACGTTCGAGCCCGATCCACAGGTCGTCGTCCACCCGGACCCCGTCCAGCCCGGCCGGCCGCCCCGGGCTCACGGCCGTGGCCAACGTCTCCGCCGCCACGTAATCGGCGAAACGCTCCAGCGCCCGCGCCCACGCTCCATGGGCTTGATGGTAGAGGCGGATGCGGTCGTCGACGGCGAGGCCGGCGCGCTTGCGGAGGTCCTGGACGTGCCGGACGGCCTCCCTGGCCAGGCCCTCGAGCCGAAGCTCCTCGGTGATCGTGGCGTCGAGGGAGAAGGCGGCCCCGACCCGCAGCTCCTTCACGTTCAGCTCCTCGCAAATGATGGCCGCCACCTCGGGGCGGAAGGCCCGGGTCGCGGTGATCGAGGGCAACGGCTGTCGGACGCGGATGCGGGCGGCGTCGCGCGCGGCCAGGCCGGCCTGCACGACCTCCCGCGCCTCCATCATCTCCTGCTCCAGCCGCACGTCCCGCACCGCCGGATCCGCCGTCGGCCAGGCGGCGAGGTGGACGCTCTCATCCCGGCAGAGGTTGCGGTGGATGGCCTCGGCGATGAACGGCGTGAAGGGCGCGAGCAGGCGGGCCAGCGTCACCAGTACCTCGTAGAGCGTCTGGTGCGCGGCCAGCTTGTCGAGGTCCGAGCCCGACTTCCAGAAGCGCCGGCGGGAACGTCGCACGTACCAGTTGGAGAGATCGTCCACGAAGACCTCGATCGGCCGGGCGGCCCCGGTGACGTCGTAGCGCTCCAGGGCCCGGTCCACCGTCTCGACCAGATGGCTCAGTCGCGAGAGCAGCCAGCGGTCCAGCACCGGTCGCCGATCCACGGGCACCGGCGGCTCGCGATCGGGCACGAACCCGTCCACGTTGGCGTAGGTGACGAAGAAGTGGTAGACGTTCCAGAGCGTGAGCAGGAAGCGACGGACGATCTCCTTGAACGCCGCCTCACCGGCCCGGTAGTTCTCTCCCACACCGGTGGAGGTGTAGAAGAACCAGCGCACGGCGTCCGCGCCATAGGTCTCGAACAGGTAGTCCGGGTCGAGCACGTTGCCCCTGGACTTGCTCTGCTTCCGTCCCTGGGCGTCGAGCAGGAGGCCGAGGCAGATCACGTTCCGGTAGGCGTTGCACCCGAAGAGGATGGTGGAGATGGCCAGCAGGGAGTAGAACCAGCCCCGGGTCTGGTCCATCGCCTCGCAGATGAAATCGGCGGGGAACGAGGCCCGGAACTCCTCCTCGCCCCGGTGGGGATAGCCGCGCTGGGCGAAGGGCATGGAGCCGGAGTCGAACCAGACGTCCAGAACCTCCGGGACCCGGCTCATCTGGCCCCCGCAGCTCGCGCAGGGCAGCTTCACCTGGTCGATGTACGGGCGATGCAGGTCGGCATCGGGGGGCAGCCCGAGCTCTCCGGCCGAGCCCACGCAGCGCCGGGCGCCGCAGGTGTCACAGACCCAGAAGGGGAGCGGCGTTCCCCAGTAGCGGGTGCGCGAGATGGCCCAGTCCACGTTGTTCTCGAGCCAGTCCCCCATCCGGCCCGTGCGCACGTGCGCCGGCACCCAGTTGGTGGCCAGGTTGTTGGCCAGGAGCTCTTGCTTGACCGCCGTGGTGCGCACGTACCAGGAGTCCAGGGCGTAGTAGAGGAGCGGCGTCCGGCAACGCCAGCAGAACGGATACGTGTGCCGGATCTGCCCGGAGCGGTACAGCAAACCGCGCTCACGCAGGTCCTCGACGATGTGGGCGTCTGCCTCCTTGACGAACATCCCGGCGAACTTCTCCACCTGGGGCACGAACCGGCCCTGCAGGTCGACCGTGTGCCGGAAAGGGATGTCCTTCTCACGGCAGAGCCGGAGGTCGTCGGCGCCGTAGGCGGCCGCGGTGTGGACGATGCCCGTGCCCTCCTCGACCGACACGAAGTCGGCGGCCACCACGTACCAGGCCCGCTGGCCCGGCCCCATCCAGTCCCTGAGGTAGGGAAAGACGGGCTCGTACTCCCGGCCGACCAGGTCGGCGCCCTTCAGGCGCTCGACCACCTGGTACGGCCCCTCCAGGACCTCCAGCCGGGCCTCGGCCAGGATCAGGTCCTCGCCGCGCTGGCGAACCCGGACGTAGTCGAGGTCCTCGCCCACCGCCAGGGCCACGTTGCCGGGCAGCGTCCAGGGCGTCGTCGTCCAGGCGAGGAAGCTGGTGGCGGGATCGTCGCGCAGCCGGAAGCGCACGAAGACGCTGGGGTCTGGGGTGTCGTCCTGCCATCCCTGGGCCAGCTCGTGGCTGGAGAGCGGGGTCATGCAGCGCGGACAGTAGGGAGCGACGCGGAAGTCCTGGTAGATGAGTCCGCGATCCCACATCGTCTTCAGCGCCCACCAGACCGACTGGATGTAGTCCGAGGTCAGGGTCCAGTACGCGTGCTCGTAGTCCTGCCAGAACGCCATCCGGCGCGAGAAGCGGGTCCAGGCATCGACGTACCGGTAGACGCTCTGCCGGCAGAGCTCGTTGAACCGCTCGATGCCGAACTCCTCGATCTGCTGCTTGCCGGAGATGCCGAGCTGCTTCTCGACCTCCAGCTCGACCGGGAGCCCGTGCGTGTCCCAGCCGGCCTTCCGCTCGACGAAGTCGCCCTTCATCGTGCGGTAGCGGGGGAACAGGTCCTTGAACGCCCGGGCCTCGACGTGGTGGGTACCGGGCATGCCGTTGGCCGTCGGCGGTCCCTCGTAGAAGACGAAGCGGGGGCCGCCGCGGCGCCGGGCCAGGCTCTCCTCGAACGTGCCCTCCCGCTCCCAGCGCTCGACGATCTGCCGCTCCACCGCGGGCAGGTCGGGTTTGGCGGTGACCTCCTCGAACGTCTTCTTGGTCTGCATCTGCGTCGTCCTCGCGGAGTCGACTCTGGGACGAGCTGTCGGGGCGCGGCGCCACCCGCTGGCCGGCGCCATGGGTCACCACCGCGGAACGTGCCGGGCTCCCGGCGGCGGCCCGGCTCGGAGTCATCTCGGCCCGCCGACCTCCCGTCCGCCTCGGCCTGGGCGGCGACCGGGCCGACAGCGGGCCTACCCGTCTCCTTCGTCGCCGTTTGGGGCGTTAAGTTTACCGTGCGCGGGTGTCGTCGATCGTCCTCCGCCGCCTCCGTGTCGTATCAAGGAGAGATCACGAGCATGGCGGTTGAAGCCGGCAGCCGGCTAGGACGTCTTCGGATCGACGAGGCCCTTGGAGAGGGGAGGCTGGGGCCAGCCTACCGGGCCTCCCATCCCGACCACGGCCCGGTCGTGGTCAAGCTCCTGCCGGGCCTTCGCCCCGCGGGCGCTCGGGAGCGTTTCTCCGCCCTCGCCGACCGGCTGACCGAGATCGTGCACCCCCATCTGGCGCGGCTCCTGGAGCACGGGGTGCACGAGGGGACGCCCTACCTGGTGATCGAGGCGGCGGGGAGGATCCCGCTCGACCTGCGCTTCCCCGCCGAACCCCCGGCCGTCGCCGCCGTCCTGCCGGTGCTGGCCGCCGTGGCCGCGGCCCTCGACCACCTACACGATCTCGACCTGGTCCACGGCAGCCTGGCCTGCCATCAGGTCCTGCTCGACGGACAGGACCGGCCCGTGGTCACCGACTTCGGCCTGTGGCCGTTGTACGCGACGGTCGACGGGGACGATGACGCCGTCGCGTACACGGCGCCCGAGCTCCTCGCCGGCGGGACGCCGACCGCCGCCAGCGACCGGTATGCGTTCGCCGTCCTGGCCTACCGGCTGCTCACCGGCAGCCTGCCGTTCCCGGGCGACCCCCGCCGGATCGCCACGGCCCAGCTCGACGGCGCGCCCCCCGCCGCCCGCCCCGGCCTCGAGCTGGGAGAGCGCGTCGACGCCGTGCTGGCTCGTGGCCTGGAGCGAGACCCGAAAGCTCGCTGGCAGAGCTGCGCGGCCATGGTCGGAGCGCTCCGCGCGGCGGTCACCCGGGACGCGCCGCCGCTCGTGATCACGCCCCCGGGAGAGGAGGCCGCGGGCACCGCGGCCTGGCGACGCCGGGCCCTGGTCTTCGGAGCCGGCGCCGTCGGCGTGGCCGTGGCCGTCGCGCTGGGTTGGACGGTCTGGAACGGTCCCGGTACGGTGACCGTGGGGCTCTCCAGCCCAACGGTGGCCCCCGGCGGCACGGTCGTGGTCAGCGCCGCCAACCTCCCGTCGGGTCAGGCGGGCGAGGTGATCCTGCACAGCCAGCCGGTGACGATCGGCACCTTCCGGGCCAACGACCGGGGCCAGGTCCGGGTTCGCGTGACCATCCCCGCCTGGACCCCTCCCGGCCAGCACGATCTGGCGCTGTGCTGGCGGAGCACCTGCCCGGGCGACGCCCGGCTCGACGTCCTCGCCCCGCCGGCGCCCTCCGTCCCTCCCCCGGCCTCCGGGGGTCCGGGAACGTCCCCACCCCCGGCCGCTCCGGCCGTCCGCGCGGCCCCGGCCCCCGGATCCCGGCGCGCCGCGGCCCCGGCGAGGACGGCTGGCCACGGCGCGACCTCCGCTCCCCCGCCGCCCCCGGCCCCCGCACCGGCGCCGCCGGCGCCCGTGCCCACCTCGCCACCGGCCCCGACGCCTCCACCCACGCCGCCCCCGACGCCTCCACCCACGCCTCCACCCACGCCGGCACCCACGCCGGCGCCCACACCGGCACCCACGTCGGCGTCGCCCTCGCCTTCGATCCCGGCCCCGACCCTGCCGCCCCCGACCTCGCCGGCGACCACCGCTCCGACCTCGCCGAGCACGAGCGCGCCCTCGGCCTCACCCACCGCCTGACCGGCCCCGGGACCGCTCCAGCGCTGGAACGGGAGTCAGGAGAGTCGGCCGACCAGCTGGATGACGAAGGAGACGCCGATGAAGACGATCAGGTAGGCGATGTCGAATCCACCCACCGGGGGTACCCACCGCCGCACCGGGGCCAGGAGCGGTTCGGTGACCTCGAACGTGATGCGATGGATCCGGTTCCGAGGGTAGGGCTCGATCCAGCTGAAGACGGCCCTGACGATCAGGCTGAGCAGGAAGAGGTAGCCGACGACCTCGATCAGCAGGGCGACCGGAGCGACGATCATCTGCTACAGCGTACGCGCGAATCCCCCCCTCGGCTACGTCCGGGGACCGAACAGCGCCCTGCCCACCCGGACCATGGTGCTTCCCTCGGCGACCGCGGCCTCCAGGTCGTCGCTCATGCCCATGGAGAGCACGGGGAGAGGCCGTCCCAGGCGTTGCTCCACCGCATCGCGCAGACGCCGCAGCTCGGCGAAGGCCGGCCGGGGATCCGTCCCGGCCGGGCCGATCGCCATCAGCCCCTGCAGATCGACCAGATCCCGGACCCGCTCGGCCACGGCCACGGCCTCCTCGGGGGCGACGCCGTGCTTGCGGGCCTCGCGGGAGACGTTCACCTCCAGCAGGGCGGGGAGCCGCCGGCCCTGCCGGGCCAGGGCCCGAGCCAGCCGCTCCGAGTCCAGCGACTGGATCAGCGCGAAACGACCGGCATGGCGTGCCTTGTTGGTCTGCAGGTGGCCGATGAGGTGCCAGACGGCGCCCGGCACCTGGTCCATCTTGGCCAGCGCCTCCTGGACCCGGTTCTCGCCCAGGACGACGAGCCCCGCCTCGACCGCCGCCCGGCAGGTCGCGACCGGCTGCCCCTTGGTCACCGCCACCACCGTGATCGCGTCCGGGTCGCCGCCGGCTCGCTCGATCCGGGCGCGAACGGCCGCCAATCGTTCCTGCACCTCCGCGGCCGAGACGGGGGCGCCCGCTTCGGTCGCGCTCACCCCTGATCACCTCCGTCGGTCGGATCATCCCCGGGCTCGACCCTCGCGCGGCGCCCGGTGGCCACGCCGGGGCACCGAAGGGCGGCGACGCAGGCCCCGCGGGTACCGTCGGGTCGGCGGCGGTGGGAGGCCAGCTCCAGGCTCTCCATGGTGCACGCGCCCAGCTCGTGGATCCGCTCCCGGACGACGCCGGCCGCCTCCAGCTGTCGCCGGTTGGCCGCCGCCAGGTCGAGCAGGTAGCCGTCGCCCCGGCGCCGGACGCAGGCGGAGTCGAACCGGGCGGCGACCTCCGCGCCGACGGTATAGCAGCGACCGCAGACGCCGGGGCCGAGCCCGGCCACCAGGTCGGCCGGCCGCGACCCGTACTCGCGCTCGAGGGCTTCCACGGCCGCCCGGACCACCCCCGCGGCGGTGCCGCGCCAGCCGGCGTGGGCCACCGCCAGCGCCGGGCGGCGGGGGTCGAAGAGCACCACCGGGTAGCAGTCGGCGAAGGTCAGGAGGAGCGGGAGGTCCGGGCGATCGGTGACCATCGCGTCCACGCCTCGAACCACCCCCGCCGGCTCGTCCACCCTGGCCACGGCGGCACCGTGCACCGCCCCCGCCACCGTCAGCCGCTCCGGATCGAGCCCCAGAGATCGGGCGAACCGCCGCCGCTCCGGGGTCAGCCAGCGCCCATCCCGCCCCCCGCGCATGGAGCCCAGGGACAGCGTGGAGAAGCCGTGCACCAGGGCCGGCTGGGCGGAGAGCTCCGCGATCTGCAGCACATCGGCCATGTCGCTTCCATCCTCACGGCCTGGCCGGGCCGGTGCAACCGGGACCCGGATCGGCGCGGAGGGACCGGAACGAGACGTCGCCTCCCTCCCCCTCAGTAGACGATCGGCGCCTCCCAGCCCTCGTAGGCACCGCCCAGATCGGAGGCCACCTCCTCGAGCTGCTCGCGGAGCCCGGTGATCGCGCCCGGCGAGGGCACGAGCGTCAAGGTGGCGGTCAGGCTCCAGGCGCCGTCCCGGCGCGAGCGCAGCGCGCACCGGTACCCGGCCCGCTCGAGCCGGTCGGCAGCGAGACGGCCCGCCGCCTCCGAGCCCAGGGTGAGGAGGGCATGGATGGGATGCGGCAGGTCGAGACGGGACCCTCGCTGCTCGAGTTCGGCGATGCGGGCCAGGTCGTCCGGGTGGGGGGGCCTCCGGCTCTCCGGGGGGCGGCGGCGCCGCGCCGGGCGCGGCCAGAACAGGTCCAGCCAGCCCATCCCGGTCGATCCGCGGCCACGGCCCATCGTCGGCCGGGCTCAGCGCCGGGCGGCGTTGGTCGGGGGCCGGGCGGAGGTCCGCGTCGACAGGACCTGCTCGATCTCCCGCTTCACCTGCTGCAGGTCCATGAACTCCCGGTAGACAGAAGCGAAGCGGATGTAGGCCACCTCGTCCAGCTCCTTGAGCCGGTCCATGACCATCTCCCCGATCTCGTAACTGGGGATCTCCACCCGGCCGCTCCGGCGTAGCTCGGCCTCGATCCCGTCCACGATGGCGTTCAGCCGATCGGGCGAGATGTCGCGTTTCTCCGTCGCCTTCTTGAGGCCCGCGAAGAGCTTGTGCGGGTCGAAGTCCTCCCGTCGCCCGTCCTTCTTGATCACGAAGAAGGGGACGCTCTCGATGCGCTCATAGGTCGTGAAGCGCTGCCCACACTGCAGGCACTCGCGCCGGCGCCGAATGGCCTCGCCGACCTCGGAGTCGCGCGAGTCCACCACCCGGAGATCGTGGTGACCGCAGTAGGGACATCTCATGTGCTCGACCAGCTTCCTTCGTAGAGGTTACGAGACTACACGCGCCGGCGCAGAAAAGCCGGGATGTTGAGGTCGTCGTCGTCGGTGGTGAACGTGGGCCGGTTCTCCACCAGCGGCCGCTGGTGATCGGGAGCCGAGGGCGGGACGACCGGTTCGGCCGCGGCCGGCGCCTGCTGCTGGGCGGCGGCCCGCTGCTTGCGGCCGAAGCCGGTGGCGATCACCGTGATCTTGACCTCGCCCTGCATCCGATCGTCGTTGACCACGCCGAAGATGATGTTCGCGTTCGGGTCGGCCGAGGCCTTGACGATCTCCGCCGCCTTTTCGCACTCGTGCAAGGTGATGTCCTTGCCCGCGGTGATGTTGAAGAGGATGCCCTGGGCGCCGTCGATCGAGGTCTCCAGCAGGGGGCTGGCCACCGCTTGCTTGGCCGCGTCCTCGGCCCGGTTGTCGCCGGACCCGAAGCCGATGCCCATGAGCGCCTCGCCGGTATCGGTCATGATCGCCTTGACATCGGCGAAGTCGAGGTTGATCACCCCCGGGTTGACGATCAGGTCGGCAATGCCCTGGACGCCCTGGCGGAGGACGTCGTCGGCGATCCGGAACGCCTCCTCGAGGGTGGTCTTCTTGTCGACCACCTGCGTCAACCGGTCGTTGGGGATCACGATCAGGGCATCGACCTTCTCGCGGAGGTTCTTGATGCCAACTTCCGCGGTCTCGTTGCGAACCTTTCCCTCCCAGCGGAAGGGACGGGTCACCACGCCGATGGTCAACGCCCCCTCGGCCTTGGCCAGCTCGGCGATGACGGCCGAGGCTCCGGTGCCGGTGCCGCCGCCCATCCCGGCCGTGATGAAGACCATGTCGGCGTCCTTGACCAGCTCGGTCAGCTCGGCCCGGCTCTCGTCGGCCGCATCGCGCCCCTTGGTCCAGTCGCCGCCCGAGCCCAGGCCGCGGGTGAGCTTGCGTCCGATGTTGACCTTGATGTCAGCGTTGCAACGCTCCAGGGCCTGGAGGTCGGTGTTGACGGCGATGAACTCGACCCCCTTCAGGGCGGCCGAGATCATGCGGTTGACGGCGTTGCCACCTCCGCCGCCGGCACCGACGACCTTGATCCGTGCACGCCCGTCCTGGCGATCCCCTTGCATCCTTGCCTCCTGCATCCCGTCAACGACCCGTGCTGAATCGTTGCCTGCGACAACCCGTAACCACGCAGCCATGGCTCCCGGGCCCCGGCGAGACCCTGAGGTCTCGCGAGGACCACACCTCGTCGACCCCGGAGGCCGGCATTCGCCGCCCCCGGAGGCATCTCCGCGGGACCTCGCGGAGACGTGGGACCCCCAGAACCGTTTCGCTTCCTCGTTGATCGCCCGGCCCGCGCACCTCGGTGCCGGACACCCGAAGCCGGACCGGCCGTGCCGCCGGGCGATCCCGGCGGCGTCCGACGGCGCACCGCGTCGCCCGGATCGACCGTCCTCCGGACCGTCGTTCAGTGTCGACCCTAGAAGAACTCACGCAGCCACCTCACGGTTCGCTGATAGGCGCCGGAGAGCACGGGGCCGTGGTGCGGGCGAGCGTCCTGCGCCGGCAGCATCCGGGCTCCCCACTTGACCAGGCCCACCGCCGCGGCGTGCGATGGCCCTGCCACCCGATCGGCCAGGCCCCCGATGCCGGTGGGCAGGCCAAGCCGGACGGCCGAGTCGAAGACCACCTGGGCCGCGTCGGTCGTCCCCATCAGCCGGGCCCCTCCGCCGGTGACCACCACGCCGGCCGGCAGCAGGCCGTCGTAGCCGCTGCGTCGCACCTCCTCGCGCGCGAGCTGGAAGATCTCCCGCACCCGGGCGCCGATGATCTCGGCGAGGAGCCGGCGCGGCGTCTGCTGGAGGCGGTCCCCGCCCACCTGTCGCACGTCGATGCGCTCCTCGGCGGGGATCACCTCGGGCAGGGTGTGCCCGTAGTTCAGCTTCAGCTGTTCCGCCTCCACCAGCGTGGTCCGAAGCCCGATGGCGATGTCGTTGGTGACGTGGTTCCCGCCCACGGGCAGGACCGCCAGGTGCAGGGCGGAGCCCTCGTTGTAGACCACCACGTCGGTCGTACCGGCGCCGATGTCGATCAGCACCACGCCCAGGTCGACCTCGTTGGCCGTCAGCACACCCTCACCGGAGGCCAGGCCCTGACTCACCACATCGTCGACATCGAACCCCGACTGGTGGACGCACTTGATCACGTTCTGAACCGACGTCTGGGAGCCGGTGACGATGTGCGTCTCGACCTCCAGCCGATGGCCGGTCATGCCGATGGCGTCCTTTACGCCCTCCTGACCATCGACCGTGAAGGTGCGGGGCAGCACGTGGATGACCTGACGATCGCTGGGCACGCTGATGGCGCGCGATGCCTCGACGACTCGCTCGACATCGTCTTCCCCGATCTCCCGGTCGGGACGAGACACCGCAACCACTCCGCGGCTCGTCTGGGAAGAGATGTGCGGGCCGGCCAGCGATACCACCACCGACTCCCCGCGCACACCGGCCATGCGTTCGGCCGCCACCATCGCGCTCTGGATGGCATGCACCGTCTTCTCGATGTTGACGACCACGCCGCGCCGCAGACCCTCCGCGGGAACCTCTCCGACGCCCTCGACCGTGATCTGGCCGTACTCGTCCGCTTCCGCAATGACGGCGGCCACCTTGCTCGTGCCGAGGTCGAGTCCGACTAACCGCTTCCGCCTGGACAAGGGGTGGTGCGTTGCCTCCGGGAACGTGGGGAAATACCTGGCGCGACCAGGGTAAGTATATCCGGCACGGCCAGCGAGACCAAGATTTTGTGTCCCGCCCCGGCGGCCACCACAGATGTAGTGGAAAACCCCGGCACGACGCCGGCGTTGGGCCCGACGTCCGGCCGCACCCGCGCCCAGGGCGACGCGAGACCGAATGGCGTCAGTGACAGGTGGAACTGGTCACCAGGAGGGGAGCGGCCGCTCCCGCCGAGGCCGGTACGGAGGCTCGCGACGGCCGGTCCCGGGCCGCCGGGGGCCAATCCGCCACCGCCACCGCGTTCGGGTTCATCACGTTCACGTAGCGGAGACGGGGATCGTCGTAGTTCACGCCGGCCGCCTGGAGCTGGTGGAGAGCCGCCACCTTCTGCGACAGCGCCGCCAGCTCCTCCGGGGTCAGCGCCCGACCGAACTGCACCTGCCAGCCGCGCGCCACGACCAGGGTCAGGTTGCCACAGGCGTCGATGGTGAAGGAGCGAGCCCGCTGGCCGATCAGCGCCGGAAGCTGCCGCTGGACGTTGACCAGCGCCACCAGGAGCTCGCGATCCATCACCGGCCGCCCCGGCCGTGGCGCCGGCTGGGGCGGCCCGTCGACCTCCAGCAGCCCGGCGTCGTCGGCACCGGCCGGCCCCAGCACGACCGCCTGGTCGGAGAGGTCGTAAGGCCGGCCGGCCCCCGCCCGATACACGGCCACCGGCCGCCATTCCTCGACCCGGATCGTGACCCGGTCGGGGAGCGCGGTGGACACCGAGGCGGTGCGGACCCAGGGCGAGGCCAAAAGCCGGCGGCCCACCGCCTCCGGGTTCACCATGAACACGCTGCCCGGCCGCTCGAGGCCGGCCAGGGCGACCACCTGGGCGGCGGTCAAGCGCCGGTTGCCCAGCACCTGGACCCGGGCGACGTGGCAGATGGGGCCGGCCAGCAGGACCACGAGCAATCCGACCTCGGCCAGGAGCAGGAGCAGGGAGCCGCCACGCCCGCGACGGCGATCGCCCGCCGTTCGCGGCCGGCGCCTGGACCAGAGGGCCCGGATCCGGCCCGCCGGCGCTCCTCCCCGTGCCCTGCGCTTGCGCGAGAGACCCGGTGGGGGGGCCGCGTGCCGCCCGTGGTCCCGGGTGTGGAGGGAACGACGAGGGCTCATGGCCCCGGCCGGCTCCGGCGATGGCGCTCGATGCCGTGCCGGACCAGACGCTCGCAGAGCTCATCGAGCGCCACCCCGGCGGCCCTGGCCGCATCGGGCAGGAGCGACAGCTCGGTGAGCCCGGGCACCGTGTTCACCTCCAGCACCCACGGGGTGCAATCGCGGGACACGATGAAGTCGACCCGGGCCATCCCCTCGCAGCCGAGGGCGCGGACTGCGGTTGCGGCCGCCGCCTCCAGGGCGGCGGTGGCGGGCGGCGGGACGCGGGCGGGGATGACATGGCGGCTCTTGCCGGCCGTGTACTTGGCCTCGTAGTCGTAAGTCGGGTTGTCGTACGTGATCTCGAGGCTGGGCAGCACCTGGAGATGGGGTGTGGCCAGGACGCCCACCGTCACCTCGGTTCCGGCCACGAAGCGCTGCACCATGATCCGCCGATCGTAGCGCCCGGCCAGCAACAGCCCGTTCGCCAGCTGATCCGGGTCGGAGGCCACGGTGAGCCCGATGGTCGAGCCCTGGCGCACCGGCTTGACCACCAGGGGGAACCCGTACCGGCCGGCCAGCCGCTCCACCTCGCCGGCCTCGCCGGCGACCTCGACCCCCAGCTCTTCGAACTCGGGGACGGCGAGCCCGGCTGCGCTCAGCACCCGGTTGGCCGCGCTCTTGTCCATGCAGAGCGCGCTGGCCAGGACGCCCGATCCCGTGTAGGGCACCTCCAGCAGCTCCAGCATCCCCTGCACGGTGCCGTCCTCACCGGGCCGGCCGTGGAGGGCGATGAAGACGCAGTCGAAACCGCCGCCACGGATCCGCTCCCAGCAGGACGGATCCAGGTCGAGGGTCTCGACCTCGTGACCGCGGCGGCTCAGGGCCGCCGCCACCTGTGCGCCCGAGCGCAGCGACACCTCACGCTCCGCCGACCAGCCTCCGCAGAGCACCGCAATCCTCATGCGTCCCTCCCCGTCATCCCCGCCCCGGGCCTCCCGGGGGTGGGGCCGTCGGTCCGGTGCCCGGCTCACCCGCTCGGCCACCGCCCCACCTTCTCCACCTCGGTCTCGAGCGTCACGCCGAACCGCTCCCGCACCGTCGTCCGGATGCGCCGGATCAACCGGTCGACGTCGGCCGCGCGGGCCCCGCCCAGGTTCACGATGAAGTTGGCGTGCTGGCACGACACCTCCGCGCTCCCCTCCCGGGCCCCCTTCAGGCCGGCGGCCTCGATCAGCCTGCCCGCCGAGTCGCCGGGCGGGTTGGTGAAGACGCTGCCGCAGTTCCTGGTACGGATGGGCTGGGTGCGCACGCGCTGCTGGGTCCAGTGCGCCATCCGGCGACGGGCCGCGGCGCCGTCGCCGGGCCGGAGCTCGATCCAGGCCCCCGTCACCAGGGCGCCGCGAAGCGGTCCCGCCCGCAAAGCCGAGGTCCGGTAGCCCAGCTCCAGCTCGGCCACGGGCCAGGCCCGCGGCTCGCCGCCGGGAGCCACCCCCTCCACCTCCACCAGCACGTCCGCCAGCTGCCCGTCCCAGCAGCCGGCGTTCTGATAAACGGCGCCCCCGACCGTCCCCGGCACCCCGATCGCCCATTCGAAGCCGACCAGGTCGTGGTCGGCGCAGATGCGAGCCAGGCGCATCAGCTTCAGGCCCGCCTCGGCGTACACCCGGCGCCCTTCCACCCGCCACTCCCGGTTGACGCAGCGGATGACCAGGCCCTCCACGCCCTCGTCGGCGACCAGCAGGTTGGTGCCGGCGCCCAGCAACAGGTACGGGATGCCCCGTTCCTGGCAGGCCCGCACCAGCGGGGCCGGGGCGGCCGTGGCGACGAAGTACTCCGCCGGACCGCCGATGTTGAACGAGGTCAGGCGAGCCAGCGGATGGTCCCGCCGCAGGCCCGGGAGCCGGGCCAGCCAGCCGAGGTTAGCCGGTGTCCGCCAGCTCGTGGCCAAGCCTCCAGACGTCCCCAGCGCCCATGACCAGGACCAGGTCACCGGGACGGACCAGCTCCTCCAGCCGGCGACCGGCGGCCTTCAGATCGGGAGCGAAGCACGCTCCGGGGACCCTCTCCGCCAGCTCGGCCGCGCTCACCCCGGCCGGCGCCTCCTCCCCGGCGGCGTAGATCTCGACCACCACCACCGCGTCCGCGGCCTTCAGGCTGCACGCCAGCTGGTCTCGGAGGGCCAGGAACCGGGAGTAACGGTGGGGCTGGAAGACCAGGATCACGCGTCCGTCCGTGATCTCCCGGGCCGCGGCCACCGTCGCCCGCACCTCGGTCGGATGGTGACCGTAGTCGTCGTACACGACCGCACCCCGCCACCTGCCCAGCCGCTCGAGCCGGCGGTGGGCACCCCGGAACCCGGCCAGCGCCGCCGCCGCCGGGCCGGGATCGACCCCCAGCTCCACCGCCAGGGCCAGGGCGGCGGTGGCGTTCTGCAGGTTGTGCCGGCCCGGCACCCCCAGCCGCAGCTCCACCAGCTCACGGCCGCGGTGGAGCACGCGCGACGGACATCCGGGCAGGCAGCGGTAGTCCGCGTCCTCGGCGAAGCCATAGGTCACCCGCCGCCCACCGGCGGCCATGGCCCGGGCCCGCGCGTCGTCGGCGCAGACCACGGCCACCCCCGAGATCACCTCCAGGTGGCGGCGGAAGAGGGCCTCCACGTCGGCCAGGTCCCGGAAGTGGTTGGCGTGGTCGAACTCCACGTTGGTGAGCACACCGTGGCGGGGACGGTGCAGGGTCAGGCTGCGGTCGGACTCGTCCGCCTCGGCCACCAGCCAGGCGCCCCCGCCGGCGCGGCTGCTGGCGTGGTCGCCGACCAGCACGGTGGGGTCGAAGCCGGCCTCGGTCAGGATCCGGCCGAGCATCAGGGTCACCGTGGTCTTGCCGTGGGTCCCGGCCACGGTGACCGACTCGCTGCCTGCGATCAGCTCCGCCAGGAGTTCGGGGCGGGAGAGGGTCCGGGCGCCCGAGGCCCGGGCGGCGACCAGCTCCTCCGAGTCCGGCCGGACGGCGGTGCTGTACACGACCAGGTCCCGGCCCCGCACGTGCGCCGGGTCGTGGCCCAGACTGATCGTCGCCCCCCGTTCGGCCAGCGAACGCAGGGCCGGCGAGTCGCAGCGGTCGCACCCCGACACCTGCTCGCCGCGGTCCAGCAGGACCTCGGCCAGAGCGTGGCAGCCGGCCCCCCCGATCCCGACGAAATGGATCTTCATCGCACCGCCGCCGGCCGCCGGGCGTCGGCCACCACTCGTTCCAGCACCTGCACGATCCGGCGGGCGGCGTCCGGCCGGCCGAGGGCAGCCGACGCCTTGGCCATCGCCCACAGACGGTCGACGCTCAGCGAGTCCAGCACCTCGAGCAGACGGGCGGGAGTCAGCTCCGCGTCGGGGATGCGCACCGCCGCCCCCGCCCGCACCATCTGGGAGGCGTTTCGCTCCTGGTGACCCCCGCCGAAGGTTCCCGGTACCAGCACCGCGGGCAGGCCCATCGCCGTCAGCTCGGCGCAGGTGCCCACCCCGGCGCGGCAGACGACCAGGTCGACCCGGGCCAGGAGCTCGGGCATGCGCTCGGTGAAGCTGATCGGCCGGTAGCCCGGGCGGGTCCGCTGCGCCGCCTCACGCTCCCCCTGGGCCCCGGTCAAGTGGATCACCTCGACGAAGCGCCGCAGCAGCTCCTCCAGGGCGGCCCACACCGTCTCGTTGAGACGTCTCGCCCCCTGGCTCCCGCCCATGACCAGCAGCCGCCGCGGCGGCAGGCAGGGGATACGGCGCACGAAGCCGGGACGGAGCGGGTACCCGGTCAGCACCGTCCAGCGGGTCGAGAAGCGCTCCACGTCCCCGGGAAAGGTCACGCAGGCGGCGGCGGCGCCGGACCGGAACATGCGGTTGGCCAGCCCGTGCGCCTCGGACACCTGGAGCACGTAGGGGACGCCACGCAGCCTCGCCGCCGCCACCGCCGGCACCATCGCGTAGCCTCCCACGCCCAGGACGACGTCGGGCCGGAAGCGATCCAGCACCTCGACCCCCCTGCGGATGGCGGCGGGCAGCACCGCCGGCAGCCGGAGGTTGGTCAGCGGCGCGTCCCGGTTCAGGCCCTGAACCCGGATCGTCTCCAGCTCGAACCCGGCTTCCGGCACCAACCGCTCCTCCAGGCCTCCGGCCCGGCCCACCATCAGGAGCGCCCCGTCGGGGTGCTCAGCGCGGAACGCCTGGGCGACGGCGAGCGCTGGCAAGAGGTGCCCGCCAGTCCCGCCGCCCGAGATCAACAGCCGCATCGGTCCTCCTGTGTGCTCGGGACTGCCGCTCTCCCTGGGCCGCCACGTTGAGCAGGATCCCCATCGCCGCCATGGTGATGGCCAGGGCCGTCCCGCCGTAGCTGATGAACGGCAACGGCACCCCGGTGATGGGCAGCGTGTCGGTGACCGTGCCCATGTTGAGCATGGCCTGGAAGGAGACCCAGGTCGTGATGGCGGCGGCCACCATCACTCCGAAGCGATCGGGCGCCCGCAGCGCGATCCGGTAACCGCGAACCGCCAGGATGACGAAGGCCAGCAGGACGAGCGTGGTGCCGACCAGCCCGGTCTCCTCCCCGATGATCGCGAAGATGAAATCGGTGTCCGCCTCCGGCAGCCAGAAGTACTTCTCCACCGACTGCCCCAGCCCGACGCCGGTGAGCCCGCCCGAGCCCAGCCCGATCAGCGCCTGGGAGGACTGGAAGCCCGTGCCCAGGGGGTCCTTGAAGGGATGCAGGAACACGTTGATCCGCTGCACCCGGTACCCCTCCAGGAGCACCAGGAGCAGGAACACGACCAGCAGCGCCAGCAGCGCCAGAGCCAGATGGCGCTTGCGACCGCCTCCCGTGAAGTAGACGGAGACGAAGATCGCGCCCATCACCAGGGCGCTGCCGAGGTCACGCTCCAGCATGAGCAGGCCGAGCGCGCCCGCCAGCAGCACGAGGAAGGGGAGGAAGCCGTCGCCGAGGCTCTGCAGCCGGTCCCGCCGTCGATCGACCCAGCTGGCCAGGAAGAGCGTGAAGGCGAGCTTGCCCGCCTCCGACGGCTGAAACTGGCCCAGCGGTCCCAGGTTCAGCCATCGGGAGGCACCGTTGATCCGGAGCCCGATCCCCGGCACCAGGGTCGCGAGCATGGCCACGGCGGCGAGGGCGGCCAGCGCCGGTGCCCAGGGCGCGTAGCGGTGGTAGTCGACCCGCCGCAGGACGAGCAGCGCCACCGTCCCCATGCCCGCGAACGCCAGCTGGCGCAGGAAGTAGTAGAGGGCGAAGTGGTACTGGGCGTAGGCGAGGGCGGTGCTGGCGCTGAGCACCATCGCCAGCCCGGCCCCGACCAGGAGCAGGGTCAGGAGCAGGAGCCAGCGGTCGCCCTCCTCCCGGCCCGGGAGGCCGGAGCGGATCCCCGCCGCCAGGGAGCGGACCATCACCGGAACCTCCCCCCCGGGTCCCGGCGTCGGTCCGGTCCCGACCCGTCCGCCGTCAGCCCCAGCCGACGGCGAACCGCGGCCTTGAAGCGCCGTCCTCGCTCCTCGTAGCTGGCGAACATGTCGTAGCTCTTGTAGCCGGGGCTGAGCAGCACCACGTCGCCCGGCCGGGCCAGGTCGGCGGCGATCGCCACCGCCTCCTCGATCGAGCCGGCGAGTCGCACCGGGTGACCGGCCAGGCGCTCCTCGAGCAGGGCCGCGCTGGCCCCGATCAGCACCACGGCCCGGGTCCGGGCCCGGATCGCCCGCAGCCACGGCTCCAGGTCGAAGCCGCCGCCGTGACCGCCGGCGATCAGGATCACCGGCGTCCCCTCGAAGGCCTGTAACCCCACCAGCCCGGCGTCCGGGTTGGTGGCCTTGGAGTCGTTGTACCAGCGAACGCCATCTCCTTCGGCGACCAGCTCCAGGCGGTGCTCAACCCCCGGGAAGTCCCGGATCGCGGACTCGATCACGGGATCGGGGAGGCCCAGGATGCGCCCCACGGCCGCGGCCGCCAGGGCGTTGAGCTGGTTGTGACGGCCCGGTACCGGCATGGGCGGAACCGGCCGGTGACGGTCGAACCAGGTCACCCGGGCCCGGGTCTCGCCCGCCAGGCGCCGGCACACGGGATCCAGCCCGTTCAGCACCGCGTGGTCCTCGGGCTCGAGGAAGCGGACCAGCCGGGCCTTGGCGGCGATGTAGGCCTCCATGCTCCCGTGCCGGTCGAGGTGGTCGGGGGTCACGTTGAGCACCACCCCCACCTCGACCCTCGGCCGCGCGCACGACTCCAGCTGGAAGCTCGACAGCTCCAGCACCACCCGATGCCCGGGGGTCAGCTCATCCAGGTGGTCGAGCACGGGGTCTCCGATGTTGCCGGCCACCACCACCGGCCATGGCCCCCGTCCCAGCACCATCCCGATCAGGGCGGTGGTGGTGGTCTTGCCGTTGGTCCCGGTGACGCCCACGACCGGCGCCGGGCAGAGGCGGAGGAAGAGGTCCACATCGCTGGACACCATCGCCCCCATGGCCCGGGCGGCCCGGAGCAGGGGCGCGTCCCAGGGCACGCCCGGGCTCGCGTACACGGCCGCGCAACCGTCGAGCACCCGCTCGTCATAGCCGCCCAGCACGGTCTCGCTGCCGGGGGGCAGGCTCGCGAGCACGTCGTCCAGCTCCTGCCGCGATCTCAGATCGCAGACCCGTACCCGCAGGCCGCGAGAGCTCAGGAACCGGACCAGCGAGCGCCCGCTCGCCCCCAGGCCGACCACCAGCGCGCGCGAGCCCTCGGGGGGCAGCGGCAGATCGGGGGAACGGACTCCGCTCCCCGGCGATGGGAGCGGCCACTCCCACGCCCGTCCCAGGGGAGCGCTCACAGGAGGCTGTGCGCGAGCCAGCCCGAGGCGAAGACGGCCGCCGTGCCCGCGGCCCAGAAGGCGAGCGCGATGCGCCGCTCCGACCAACCCTCGAGCTGGAACGTCAGATGGATCGGGGTCATCTTGAAGATCCGGCGCCCACCGCTGACCTTGAAGTAGCCGACCTGGACGATGACCGACAGGGTCTCGAGCGCGAACACCAGGCCGATCATCACGAGCAGGAACACCCACCCCTGCTCGATGGCCATGGCGGAGAGGGCCGCACCGAGCCCGAGGGAGCCGGTGTCACCCATGAAGATCTGGGCCGGATGCCGGTTGAAGACCAGGAAAGCCACCACGCCCCCGACCAGGGACATGGCCACCGCCTGCTCGCCGAATCCGGCCCCGGGCAGCAGGAAGGTGGTGCCGAGCAGCGCGATGGCGGCCAGACCGCCGGCGAGGCCGTCCAGACCATCGGTGAGGTTGACGGCGTTGGCCGCGCCCACGATCGCGCCCACGGCCAGGGGCCAGTACCACCACTGGTCGGCGATGTCCAGACGGAGCGGGTGCTGGGGCACGTGGGCCAGGATCGCGATCGGGATCGCGAACAGGACCTGGAGCGGGAACTTGATCCGGGCCGGTATGCCCACGTGGCCGAAACGCAGCTTGGCGAAGTCGTCCACGCAGCCGATCAGCCCGTAGAGGCAGAGGGCCACGGTGGGCGCCACCGCTCCAGGATGGTGCCAGGTGGCGAGCAGGCCGCCGACGATGCCCACCCCGACGAACAGGATGCCACCGCCGGTGGGCGTGCCCGCCTTCTGCTGGTGGGCCTTGAACAGCTCGGCCTGGATCACCTGACCCACCCGCAGCCGCTGGAACCAGCGGATCAGCAGCGGGTACACGCTCACGCAGCCGATGAACGCGACCAGGAAGATGGTCAGATCGAGCAGCACGTGGCCCCTCCGGACATCTGCGGCTTCGATTTCAGATCGTCGAGGAGATCGTTCACCACCTCGTGCAAAGCCACCCCGTGCGAACCCTTGACCAGCACCAGGTCACCGGACCGGGCCGTCTCCCGCACCCAGCGGACGGCCTCCGTCCGGCCGGCGAGCAGCTCCCCCCCGGCCGCTTCGGCCAGCAACCGGCCGTCGCCGGAGTCCAGCACCGCCACCCGGTCGAACAGCTCGCCCGCGCGGCGTCCCACCTCCACGTGCGCCGCCGGGGAGAGGCGTCCCAGCTCCGCCATCGGGCCCAGGAGCGCCAGCAGGCGGCCACACCGGGGCCGTTCGGCGACGGCCTCGAAGGCCGCCAGCATCGACTCCGGGCTGGCGTTGTAGGCGTCGTCGACCAGCGTGTACCCGCCGGGCAGCCGGTATTCCTGGAGCCGGTGCTCCACGCCCACCCCGGCCAGGGCCGCCGCCGCCTCCGCCAGCGGCACCCCGGCGTAGCGGCCCACCGCCAGCGCCGCCAGGGCGTTGCGGGCCTGGTGTCGGCCGTTGAGGGCGAGGCGCACCGGCACCCCCTCCACGGTGAGCGCGGCGCCGCCCTCCGGCAGCGGCCGGTAGCCGCTGCCGCGCAGGTCACCGGCCTCGAGCCCGAAGCCGACCACGGGCGCGGGGCTGAGCCCCCGCAGGAGGTCGAAGTAGGGATCGTCGGCGTTGAGCACGGCCAGGCCGTCGGCGGGCAGGGCCTGGACCAGCTCGCCCTTGGCCCGGGCGAGGTCGTCGCGATCGGCGAAGAACTCCATGTGAACGCTGCCGATCATGGTCACGACGCCGACCCGGGGCCGGGCCAGCTCGGCCAGACGCGCGATCTCGCCCGCCCGCTGCATCCCCATCTCGACCACGGCCGCGGTGTGCTCCGGCCGCAGCCGGAGCAGGGTGAGGGGCACCCCGGTCTCGGTGTTGAGGTTCCCCTCGCTCCGCAGCACCCGGTGACGGACGCCCAGCACGGCCGCCGTCATCTCCCGGGTCGAGGTCTTGCCGTTGCTGCCGGTCACCCCCACCACCAGGGGCGAGACCCGTCGCAGCACGTGCGCGGCCAGCGCGTACAGCGCCCGCCAGGTGTCCTCGACGCGCACCACGGCCACGCCCCCGACGCCCTCCGGCGGCGTCGGACGCTCGACCACCAGGCCGCCCGCCCCGCGCCCGACGGCGTCGGCGCAGAACTCGTGACCGTCGCGGACCGCCCCCCGGAGGGCGAAGAAGAGCCCTCCGGGCACGACCGCCCTGGAGTCGACGTGGTAGTCGCCGAACACGCGGTCCCCCGGGCCACCGACCAGGCGCCCGCCGGTGGCCTCCAGGACCTCGGCGAGGCTGAGGCGCATCTCTGTCTAGTTAGACGGATCAGGACCCCCGGGGGTTATGCGCCACTGGAGGATGATGTCCTGCGCGATCTCCTTCCAGATGGGCGCCGCCACATAGTAGCCCTCGTCGTGGTCCGAGGAGCCGTTGTGGGGCTCGCGAATGACGACCAGCATGGTGAAGCGGGGATCGTGGGCGGGGAGGAAGCCGGCGTACGAGGCCCAGACCTGCGAGGTGTAGTGGCCGCCGACGGGGATGTTCGAGGTCCCGGTCTTGCCCGCCTCGTCGTCCTGGAAGCCCGGGATCCTGGCCATCCAGCCCGAGCCGTGCTGCACGACGTCCTCCATCATGGCCGTCATGGTGGCGGCGGTCCGGGGGGCCACCACCTGGCGCTCGGGCGGCAGCTGGACGGGACGGTCGCCGACCTTCTCGACCACGTGCGGCTGCACGTAGCGACCTCCGTTCGCGATCACGTTGAGGGCCGCCACCATCTGGACCATGTTGACGGCGATGCCCTGGCCGTAGGACGCGGTCGCGACCTGAGCGGTCCGCCACTGCGACGTGTTCCCGAGCGACATCCAGGACTCGTCGGCGACGTCGATGCCGGAGGGACGCCCGAAGCCGAAGGCCTGGAGGTAATGGAAGAAGGCGTCGGAGCCCTCCATCTGCTCCGCCCGGACCGCGCCCACGTTGAGCGAGTCGTCCAGAACCCGGGTCATGGTGACGGCACCCTTGGCCCGGTCGTCCCAGTCGTGCAGGGTGACGCCCCCGACGTTGACGTACCCGGGATCGGAGATGGTGGTGTCGGGCGTGATCTTGCCCTGGTCGAGGGCCCCGGCCAGGGTCACCACCTTCATCACCGATCCGGGCTCGTAGAGGCCGGAGACGATCGGGTCCGCGAACCGCGAGGCGTCGCTGGTGGCGAAGTGGTTGGCGTCGTAGGCAGGCGCGCTGGCCCAGGCCACGATGCCGCCGGTGCGGGAGTCCATCACGATCACGCTGCCGCTCTGGGCGTGGTTGGCCCGCACCCCCTCGGCGATCGCGCGCTCGGCCGCCACCTGGATGCCGCTGTCGATGGTGAGCTGCAGGCTCTGGCCGTTGACCGGCTCCCGACGGTGGCGGTCGCTGAGGGCGATCTCGTCGCCCCACATGTCGCGGTAGGCGGTGACCGAGCCGGGGCGGCCGCCCAGGACCCGGTCGTAGCGCTGCTCGATGCCGCGCTGGCCCTGGCCTTGATCGTCGACGAATCCGAGCAGCTGCGAGGCCAGGGAGGTGCCACCGGCGCCGCCCGGCATGTAGGTCCGCTGCTGCTGCGGGGTCAGGTAGACGCCGGGCAGCATCAGGCGGCTCAGCTGGTCGGCCTCGTCCTTGGGCACCCGGCGGGCCACGTACCAGAACTTCGACCGGGAGCGCAGCACCTCCTCGACCTTCGCGCGCGACACGCCGAGGACCCTGGACAGGGCACCGGCCACCTGGTCGCGCTGAGCCGGCTCGACCTGGTCGGCGGCCAGGCTCACGTCGTAGACCGTGGTGTTGACGGCCAGGGGACGGCCCTCCCGGTCGTAGATCATCCCCCGCGTGGCCGGCAGTGGGATCTGGACCAGGTGGTAGCTGGCCGCCAGCTGGGCCAGGCGGTCGTGTTCGGCCACCTGCCAGTAGGCCAATCGCCCCCAGATCGCCCCCGCCAGGATCACCACCACACCCAGGAGCCAGAGGACCCGGAGGCGTGAGGGTTCGGAGCGGGCACGGGCCTGCTGGGTGCGCCTCCGGGGCGTCGCCCAGGGGCGACCGGGCCCCAGCGGCTCGGACCAGACGGCCACCCTCAGCCTCCTCGGGCATTCCCGGTGCCGCCGAGGAGCAGGTCGAGGACTCGCTGCCAGCGAGGCTCGTCGGACGGCGGCGGGGGACCGATGGGCGCGCTCAGATCGACCTGGACCGGCCTTGCCTCAACGTAGGTGGAGGGATCGGCCTGCGTCATGCCGCGGGCGGCGGCGGCCTGGTCGACCAGGGCCGGGGTCTCGAGCCGGGCCCTCTGATAGCGCAGCTGGTCCTGCTCCGCCTGGAGCTGGGCGTTCTCCTGGCGCAGCTGATTGAGCTCGTAGGAGGTCTGGGTTTCCTGGGCGTTCACCGTCAGGTAGACGAGAACCAGGAGCAACAGGCCCGCGGCCGCCAGGGAGATGCGGGCGAACGACGATATCCCCAGACCCTCCCGGGCGCGGGCGGTGGCCAGGGCGGCCAGCAACGGCCAGGAACGGCGGCGCGCGACGTGGCGGCGCCGACCACCGGCGGGTCGGTGTCTCGGGCTCGGTATTCGCGTGGGAACCAAGGTCGTCCTGCAGTCGATGCGCTCGTGTGGAGGGTTGGTGGTGGGATGAAGGCGGGACGGTGCATTCGAGCACCGCCCGCCAGGCCGAGGAGAGAGTTCGATGAGAGGGCTCGGGGAGCCCGACGGGCGCCGGCCGGGCCCGGCGGTCCGGGCCGCGACGGCGAGGCTCGGGGATGTCGGTGGCGTCGGGCGGCCCGTCGCCGGGGGCGCGAACCCTCCCCCGCCCTCGGGCTCCCCGCGTCAGATGCGTTCCGCGGCGCGGAGCCGGGCGGAGCGGCTACGCGGGTTCGAGGCGATCTCCTCCGGGGAGGGCCGGAGGGGCCGGCGGGTGAGGACTCGCAGCCGGGGCCGATGCCCGCACGTGCAGACGGGCTGACCCGGCGGGCAGACGCACGTCCGCGACTCTCGCTCGAAGAGGCGCTTGACCGTGCCGTCCTCGAGCGAGTGGAAGGAGATCACGACCAGGCGGCCACCGCCGGCCAGGATGTCGACCGCGCCCCGCAGCCCCTCTTCCAGGCTGGGAAGCTCGTCGTTGACGTGCATGCGGATGGCCTGGAAGGTACGGGTGGCGGGATGGAGGTCCCGGGGCCAGGCCCTTCGCGGGATGGCCGCGGCCACGGCCTCGGCCAGATCGCGGGTGGTGCGGAGGGGCCGCCGATCGACGATGAAGCGGGCGATACGTGCCGCCCATCGCTCCTGGCCCAGGGTCCGGATGAGCTGGGCCAGCTCCCGCTCCGGCATCCGGTTGACGACCCGATCGGCGGTGAGCCACCCCCGCCGGTCCATCCGCATGTCCAGCGGGCCCTCGCCGCGGAAGCTGAAGCCCCGTTCGGGATCGTCCAGCTGGAGGCTCGAGACCCCGAGGTCGAACAGGACCCCGTGGGCGGGATCGAACCCCTCGGCGCGGGCGATGGCGACGAGGTCGCGGAAGTCGCCCCGGCGCAGCACCGGCGCCGGCGTCGAGGCGGCCAGGAGGCGCCGCGCCGCTTCCAGCGCCGTCTCGTCGCGGTCGATGCCCAGCAGCCGGCCGTGCGGGCCGATGCGCTGCAGGATCAGCCTGGCATGACCTCCGGCGCCGACCGTGCAATCGACGTAGGCGCCACCCGGCCGGGGCTGGAGAAACGCTATGGACGCTTGTGAGAGTACGGGCACGTGCCCGCCCGGGGGCGGGCCGGGGGCGTCCAGGGGCGGGTCACCGCTCCTGGATGACGCTGTCGGCGAGCTGGTCGAATCTGGCCACGGCATCGCTGGAGTAAGCATCCCAGCGATCCTCGGCCCAGATCTCCACCCGTGATCCGTTCCCGATCACGCAGGCGGTCGACCTGGGCTCGATGCCCGCCAGCCGCCGCTGCTCGGCGCTGAGGCTCACCCGCCCCTGGGCGTCGAACTCGCAGGCGACGGCGTTGGAGAAGAGCGCTCGCGAGAGGGCGCGCTGCGACGGTCCCAGCAAGGGATCCTGCAGCCGGGTCGCCAATCGATCCCACTGGTCGGGCGGATAGATGGTGAGCACGCCATCCTGCCCGATGGAGATGAAGCTGCCCTCGGGAAGCTGGCGGCGGAAGGTGGCCGGGATGGCCAGGCGACCCTTCTCGTCGACCCGGACCCGGTGGGTGCCCCAGAACATCCATGTCGCCTACCGCACCGGTACCCCGGGCACGTTCGAGCAGCCCCCCGGGACCCGGCCCCGCGAGATCGTGTGGTCTCGCGGGGCCACCCGGACCGCGGCCGTAGGGACAGGCGGCTGGGTACGGCGTGACCATGGCGGTTGCCACCTCGTCCGCTGGGTCGGATAGTGCCGTGCTGGGTCGTTCACCACTTGTCCCCACAGATCACCGCGATTCGCCACCGAAGGCTACCCTTACGCCCCCGGGCTGTCAACCTCCATGCACAAGATGTAGGCCCGTCTGTGCCATTCGATGTGTGGGGAAGTGGAACCTGTGGTGGTGGTCCCATGGGCACACACAACATACAGTGGCACCTGCCGATGCCCCGGCAAGATGTCCCAGACCCATGGGCGGGTGGGGAGACGTGGGGCGATCTTCCCGGCCGCGTCCCGTGAGCAGGCACCGCCCCCCGATGGAGGGCGACCCGAGGACGACCGAGCGGGGTGAGGGAGGGATCCCGGGGCACGGTCCGGGGCCTCCCTCACGTGCGGGCCTACGCGGAGGCCCTCATCAGATCCAACGCACGTCCGGACCGATGTACCCGGAAACCGCCGGCCGGGCCTTGGCGACCCGCCTCGCCCTACGGGAGGAGGGCCGGCTCACGCCACGGAGCGGATGGGGGGCGGGCCGAGAGCGGACTGTAAGCCGGGTTCTGTACCCCCCGGGTCGCCCCGGGCGGCGGTGGCCATCTCTCTTGGACGCCGGTTACCCGGCGCCTCCAGCGACCGAAACCCGAGGGCTCGGCGAGCAGCCTGCGAACGCCCTCCTATTTGGTCTTGCTCCGGGCGGGGTTTGCCTGGCCGGCCGGTCACCCGGCCGCCGGTGGGCTCTTACCCCACCATTTCACCCTTACCGGCGACGCGCCGGCGGTGTCATTTCTGTGGCACTTTCCTTCGGGTCGCCCCGACTGGGTGTTACCCAGCGCCCTGCTCTGCGGAGCCCGGACTTTCCTCCCCGCCTCCTCGCGAAGGCGGAGCGGCCACCCGTCCGCCTCGGCCCGAGATGATCTTACCCCGACGATGCCCGCACCACGCGCCCGTCATTCGCGGCTCGCCCCCTGGACGTGCTCGTCGATGGCCTGGTTGGCGAGGGCGTCCGCGCCCCGGTTGCGCTCGCGGGGCACGTGCGTCACGGTGACCTCGGGGAAGGCGCGAAGCAGGGCCGTGGCCTGGGCATGGAGGGCGCGCAGGTCGGCGCTCCTGACCCGATAGCGGCCGCTGAGCTGGCGCACCACCAGCTCGGAGTCCATGTACACCTCGAGCCGGCGCGGCGACCACTCCGCGGCCTTGCGCAGACCGGCGATCAGCGCCCGGTACTCGGCCTGGTTGTTGGTGGCGACGCCGAGGTAGCGGCACCCTCCCCACAGCCGCCGTCCGGTCGCGTCCTCGAGCACGAGCCCGAGCCCGGCCGGCCCCGGGTTGCCCCGGGCGGCGCCGTCGGTGAAGAGGCGGAGCAGAGGCCCGTCGCCCGTACCGTCCCCTGCGGTGGGAGCCGCGGTCATCGGACCACGAGGATACGGCCGCAGCCGTCGCAGAGCTGCAGGCCAGCCCGGCGGAGGACCTGCATGCCGCTGGAGGTCACGGCCACGCGGCACGCCTGGCAGTGGCCTCCGGTCACCCCGGCCACGGGATCGGGGTAGCGACGCTGCACCTGGCGGTAGGCCTCCTGCCACTCCGGCGGGATGCTCGACCAGGCGCGGGCCGCCTCCTCCTCGGTCTCCGACAGCTCGCGCTCGAGCGCCTCCAGACGCCGGCGCAGGTCCGGCCCCGCCGCCACCTCCCGTTCCCGGGCGCCGGCCAGCTCGTCGCGCAGCCGCGCCGCCTCCGCCGCCAGCCGCTCCTCCTCCTCCATGAGCTCGAGCTGAGCGTCCTCCTCCGCAGTCACCACCGCCTTCAGGTGCTCCACCTCTTGGTTGAGCTTCATCAGGTCGGTGGGGTTACGGATACGGCCGCTCATCAGCTCGCCCTCGCGCGCGCGCAGGCGGGATCGCTGCTGCTGGACCTCGAGCTCCTGACGCCGCAGCCGCGCCTCCAGCTCCCTCCGCGAGGCTTCGGCGGCCTCGAACGCCCGTTCCAGGCGCTCCGCCTCCGGATCGACCGCGATCCGCTCCCGGAGCCGCTGGACCTGGTCCTGCAGCTGCGCCGCCCGTTGTCGCAGCCGTTGATGATGCAGCGCGAGCTCGGCCGGGCTCACGACGACGGAGGAGAGGCCCGGCCGTCCCGCCGCTCGACCCCGCTCACCGCCGCCCCCGGCGGCGGCACCGGCCCGATCCACGGGCCATCCCCGCCCCGGTCCTCACCATGGCACGTCCTCCCGTTTCTCGCCGCGTCCTGATCGCCTCACCAGCAGGACGGTGTACGAACGACGTCCCTGCACGACCTCCCGGCGCAACTCGATCCGGTGGCCGGTCGTCTCCAGCCAGCCCAGCAGGAGGTGGAGATGCTGCTGCGGTTGCAGGACCAGCCACCCCAGCCTTTCCGCCACCTCGGGCGAGCGCTCGAGAACACGGACCATGGTCCGGCCCCCCATCCCCGCCATCACGGCGCCCTCGACCTCGCCCGGCCGCAGCGCCTCCAGCCCGTCGCCCAGCCGGCAGTCCAAGCCCGGCAGGGCCGCGCGCAGCCGCTCGAAGGGACCCCGGCCGGCCTCGGTGGCCACGACGTGCAGTCCCCGGCAGGCGAGGTGGAGGGCCAGCTGCCCGTCGCCCGCCCCCACGTCGGCCACCGACCGAGCGCCGGCCGGCACCGCCTCGGCCACGGCCCGCAGGCGTCGGGGGAGCGAGGACGACGCCGCGATCACGCCCGCCCCGTCCCTCCCCCGATCCCGGCGGGTGGAGCGGAGCCGTCGCCCCGGCCAGCGCCGACCGCCGAAGCGCCGAACCCGGGCCGCCGCTCGAGGCGGACACCGGTCCCGGCCCCGGCCCGATCGCGTACGGTGGCGGCATCGATCACGCAGGAGCGGATTCTACGGTCCGACCCCGACCCCCGTCCCCGGCCGGACGCCCACGCCGTCCCGCGACCACGCACCCGACGACTCGGGTCCCGACGCCGGCCGCTCGACCGGGACCGACGGAGAGGATATGATCAACCAGTTGGTTGATCAACCAGGAGGTTTGGTACCGCGGCCAGAGACCGGCTCAGCCTCACCTTCGCGGCGCTGGCGGACCCGACCCGCCGGGCCATCCTCGCCCGCCTCGCCCACGGCGAGGCGACGGTCAACGAGCTGGCCGAGCCGTTCGCGATCAGTCTCCAGGCCATCTCCAAGCACCTCAAGGTGCTCGAACGAGCCGGGCTGATCACCCGCGGCCGGGACGCGCAGTGGCGGCCCTGCCGGCTGGAGCCGGAGCCGCTGGAGCTGGCCTCGGAGTGGGTCGAGCGCTACAAGGCGATCGCCCGCAACCGACTCGACCGCCTGGATCGGGAGATCCAGAGGATCCGACGCGGACAGGAGGAGCAGGACCGTGAATGACACCGAGTTCGTCATCGAGCCAGGGCGGCAGGACATCGTCATGAGGCGCGTCTTCGACGCGCCTCGCGAGACGGTGTTCCGGGCGATCACCGACCCGGAGCTGATTCCCCGCTGGTGGGGACGCGAGGAGCACGACACCAGGGTCGACCGCATGGAGGTCCGTCCCGGCGGCATCTGGCGCTTCGTCGAGACGGATGCCGACGGCCACCAGCACGCCTTTCGCGGCGTCTACCACTCGGTGGCCCCGGAGCGGACCGTGCTCACCTTCGAGTACGAGGGCGCGCCCGGCCACGTGGCCCTGCAGACGCTCACGCTCGACGAGATCGACGGACGGACGAGGTACCAGGCCGCCTCCGTGTTCCAGTCGATCGAGGACCGCGACGCCATGGTGATGGCGGGCATGGAGGTGGGCGCTCGGGAGTCCATGAACCAGCTCGCCGCGCTCGTGCAGCAACTCGGCTGAGGGATCGATCCCCCCCGTGCCCCGGCCGTCGCCGGCGGTGCCGGCGGTGGCCGGCCACGCCCCCGCCGCCCGGCGGCCCCGCCTACACTCGGGACGGTGAACGACGAGATCGGGCCGACGAACGATGACGCCGTCGCCGAGCCCACCGGCGGCGGCGCCGATCCCTGCGCGCTGCTCGAGGCCATGCCCTTCAGCCGGGCCTGCGGGGTGGAGATCGACCACGCCACCCCGGAGGAGGTGCGCGGGCGGATGGCCTGGGCCCCCGAGCGATGCACCGCCGGCGGCGCGATGCACGGCGGCGCCTTGATGGCCCTGGCCGACAGCCTGGGCGGAGCGTGCGCCGTGCTCAACCTCCCGCCCGGCGCCGCCACCACCACCCTGGAGTCCAAGACCAACTTCTTCCGCGCCGTCCGCGAGGGCGAGGTGCGGGCCGTCGCCCGCCCCCTGCACGTGGGGCGCACCACGATCGTGGTCGAGACCGACCTCTACGATCCCCGGGGACGCCGGGTGGCCCGGGTGGTGCAGACGCAGCTGGTGCTGCGCTGAGCCCGCCAGCAGGGGGGGTGGCCTCGAGGTCTCGCCGCCCGGGAGGCGGCTCCCTTCGGCCCGGCGCCCGCCCCACGCGGGCGTGCCCGCTCAGCCGCCCTTCCTGGCCCGGACCGCCTCGGTGAGCTTGGGCAGGATCTTCAGCGCGTCCCCCACCACGCCGAGGTCGGCCATCTTCAGGATCGGGGCCTCGGGGTCCTTGTTGATGGCCACGATCACCCTGGAGCCCTTCATGCCCACGGTGTGCTGCATGGCGCCCGAGATCCCGGCCGCGATGTAGACGTTGGGACGCACGGTCTTGCCGGTCTGGCCGACCTGCAGCGCATAGGGAACCCAGCCGGCGTCCACGATCGCCCGGCTCGCCCCGGCGGCGCCGCCCAGGGCCTCGGCCAGCTCCTCGACCAGGTGGAAGTTCTCCGGACCGCCCAGACCCCGGCCACCGGAGACCACGATCTCGGCCTCCTCGAGCTTGACCTTCTCGGCCGCCTCGGCCCGACGGTCCACGATCCGCGCCCGCCGGGACCGGTCGCCGAGGGCGGCGTCGACCTCGACCACCTCGGCCTCGCCCCCCACCTCGGCGGCCTCGAACGACCGGGGCCGGATCAGGACGATCGCCGGCCTGGCGTTGGCCCGATAGGTCGCCACCTTGGCGCCTCCGAAGTAGGGCACGCGGGCCACCACGGTCCCGCCGGCGGCCTCGACGTCCATGGCGTTGGAGATGAGACCGATGCCCAGCCGGGCGGCCAGGCGTCCCGCGACCTCACGGGAGTCGGTGGTGAACCCGAACAGGATCAGGTCCGGGGCGCCGGACCGGACCAGGGCGGCCAGGCAATCGGTGGCCGGCTCGGCGACGTAGTCGCCGAAGGCGGCGTCCTCGTTGACCAGGACGCGCCCGGCCCCGTGCCGGCCCAGCGTGGCCGCGGCCGCCCTCGCCCCCGGGCCGAGCGCGATCGCCTCCACCTCGCCCAGCTGGCGGGCTCTGGCCAGCAGCTCCAGGCCGATGGGCATCAATCTCCCCTGGTTCAACTCGGCGTAGACCCAGATCCTCGCCACTCCCACCTCCTACAGAACCCTGGCCGCCTGGAGCACGGACATGATCTTCTCGACCCCGATCGAGCCGTCGTCCTCGACGATCTCTCCCTGCTTGCGCGATTCCGCGTCCACCACCGCCTCGATGGTCTCGGCCGGCTCGCCGACCTCGACGCCCAGCTCGGCCAGTCCCAGCGTCTTGATCTCCTTGTTGCGAGCGGCCATGATGCCCCGCAGCGAGGCGTAGCGGGGCTCGGCGATGCCGGCGGTGACCGTGACCAGCGCCGGCGGCTCGGCCTCCACCACCTGGTAGCCGTCCTCGGTCTGGCGGTGCACGACCACCCGGCCGTCGGTGATCTCGACCTGCTTGGCGAAGGTGAGCTGGGGCAGGTCCAGCAGCTCCGCCAGCATCGGCGGCACCATCCCCGTCGAGCCGTCGTAGGACTCGGTGGCGCAGACCACCAGGTCGGGCGACTCGGGGCGGATGGCGGCCGCCAGGGCGCGGGCGGTGAGCAGGGCGTCCGCCCCGGCCAGCGCCTCGTCGGTGACGTGGATGGCACGGTCGGCCCCCATGGAGAGCCCCTTGCGGATGGCGTCCCGCGCCCGCTCGGGCCCCATGGAGACCAGCACCACCTCTCCCCCGTGCGCCTCCTTCAGCCGGAGCCCGATCTCGACCCCGCACTCATCGCCCGGGTCGAGCACCACGTCCCGGTCCCTGGCGACCGTGTTGTCGGGCTCCAGCGCCTGAGGGGCGTTGGGGTCGGGAACCTGTTTGACGGTCACGACGATCTTCAACGGCGAGCCCTCACTCTGCGGCGTCCGCCGGGCCGACCGGCCGGCGGAACGTCTCTGCGGTTGTCACACTCTTCGCTCCCGAATTATGGCGAACCACCGGCCCGACCTGGTACTGAGTCGTACTCGAGCCCGCCCCGCTCTCCATCTCCCGACCCCGCTCCGCGCCGGCGGACGGCGGCCGGGGTCGGCGCGGCCGCGGGGCGCGCCACCAGCCTTCGAAGGCCGCCAGATCGTCTGGTGTGTTCAGGTTGGTGAACAGGGCCGGATCCTCCGCCTCCAGCCAGCGTACGGCGAGCGCCGACAACACCTCGGCCACCCGGTGACGGCCCTGGCGCAGCGCCTCGTCGATGGTGGCCGCCGCGCTCCGGCGGTAGGCGGCACAGGCCGGCTCCGGCCGCCCCCCGATCCGGGGCACGGCGGCGTCCACCCCGGCCGTGGCCGCGGCCAGGCGCCGCACCAGGGCCGGGGTGACCCGCGGCATGTCGCAGGCCACGACCACCACCAGGTCGTGGGGCGAGGCGGCGAGGGCGGCGGCGATGCCGGCCAGCGGCCCAGCGCCCGGGTGGCGGTCGACCACCAGGTGGGGGCGCAGGTCGGGCGGCAGCTGCTCGGGGTCGCGGGCCGAGATCAGCAGGTGGCGGCAGGTGGGGGCGAGGCGGCGCACCATCCACTCCACCAGGGTCGTCCCCCCCACCGGCAGGAGGGCCTTGGGGCGGCCCATGCGGCGGCCCTCTCCCCCGGCCAGGATGACCAGCGACGCGGCCAGCGCCATGCCTCCATTGCACCGCATGCGGGAGGGCGCCCGCGACCCGAGCCCGGCCCGCCGCCCGGCCTCGCCCCGGCGGGCGGTCGCGCCGGCCCCGGACGGCGCCCTCCGACCCCCGACCCCGGGCCTCCGGCGGGGACCGGGCCGCGACCCCCTCCGGGACCGTTGGTCCCGTGCCGCCCGGGCCCTTCGCCCCTGGGAAGGGACCACACGGGGCGTAGGCTCCCGCCCATCCACGCCGGGAGCGGACGAGGCCGGGCCGGAGAGCGGTCCCGCGACCACGGCTCGGCTCCCGGCCGGCGACCAGGACGGCCGGCCCCGCCGGCCGAGGAGGTTGAGATGACGACTCCAGTCACGGTCCATCGCCTCGAGGCGAAGTCGCACGACACCCCCGACGAGGTCCGCACCCCGGCCAGGACCAGGGTCGAGATCGTACGTCTGGAGGGATACACCCTGGGCCGGTTCCGTTTCGAGCCCGGCTGGCGCTGGTCGGAGTGCATCAAGCCGGTGGTCAAGACGGACCGGTGTCAGCTCTCGCACGTCGGGTACGTGGTCTCGGGCCGGATCACGGTCGAGCTGGCCGATGGTCAACGACGGACCATCGAGCCCGGCCAGTCCTACACCATCCCGCCCGGGCACGACGCCTGGGTGGAGGGCCAGGAGCCCTTCGTCGCCCTGGAGGTCATGAGCGCTGAGGAGTACGCCCGGACCTGAGGCCACCGCCGGGCGGGGACGATCGTCCCTCAGCCGGCGTCCTCACTCCGGGTCCGTGCCGAGCGGCAACTCCCCCGGCGGCGAGGTCACGACCACGAAGACCAGGTCGTCGAGGCCGTTGTTGACGAAGGCGTGGCGCACGCCGGGCGGGATGAACACCGCCCGGTGGGGCCCCACCACCGTTCGCTCCCCGTCCAGGGTCATCAGCCCGCACCCGCTCAGCACGTAGTAGACGTGCTCGGCCCGCTCGTGGACGTGGTCCTCGACCCGGCCCCCGGGACGGTAGAGGCTGATCCGGAAGTCGAACTGGCGGGTGGGGGCGGTGGCGGGGTTGACGAGCAGCTTGCTGAGGGCGCCGGGATGGCCGGGCGGCTCCCACCAGGACAGCTCCTCCAAGGTCACGACCCGGGCCCGCCGACTCACGGCCCGACCCATCTCTCCCATCCGGCGGGCGACGCCGCCGACCGCTGACCGCGCATCTCGTCCGTGTCATGATGATGCACCGGGCAGCCATGCGCGACGTGGTCATCGTCGGTGCCGGTCTCGCCGGTCTGGTCTGCGCCTGGCAGCTGGCCGACGCCCGGCCCCGGGCCCGCGTCCTGGTGCTCGACCAGGGCCGTCCGGGCGGCTCCTCGGCCCTGGCGGTGGGCTCCTTCACCGCCGCCGGCACCAGCCTGCAGCGAGCCGCGGGCGTCGAGGACACCCCGGCCGAGCACTACGCCGACCTGCTCCGGCTCGTGGACCTGGAGGGCGAGGCCGGGGACCTCGGCCGCTATCGCCGCCTGCTGCGCTGGTTCTGCGAGGAGGCCCCGGCCACCTGGGAGCTGCTCTCCGGCGCCGGGGTACGCTTCGCCGGGCCGTACCCGGAGCCTCCCCACCGCAAGCCCCGGATGCACAACGCCGTGCCCGCGGCAAGGGCGGCGGTCGAGACCGTGCTGCAACTCCTGGCCTCGAGGCCGAAGGTCGAGATCGCCCCCGGGCGGGAGGTCACCGCCCTGGACCGGGACGGCGACGGCTTCCGGGTGACGGCGGGCGAGGTCGAGCGCTGCGCCGCGCTGGTCCTGGCCTGCGGCGACCGGAGCGCCGCCTGGGGACGCGTTCCCGGGCTCAACCCCGACGCCCTGGGCAGGCCGATCGAGATGGCAGCGGCCAGGTTCGGTTGCCGGGACCATCCGCCCCGCTACGCCCCCAGCCTGCGCACGGTGGTGCCGGGCAAGCCGCACGTGGAGCCGCAGCGACACCTGGTCGAGGCCGGCCGGGCCCTCACCCCGGCCGGGACCATCCCCGGCGTCCGGCTGCTGGAACGGCTGGACCGGCTCGGCGGCCAGGAGGTGCACCTGCGCGTGGCCGAGGAGCGCCTGCGCGACCGGCCCGTGTGCACCTACCCCGGCATCGGCTACGCCACCCTGGACCACCTGCTGGAGCAGGGCCTGGCCCGCCGCTGTGGCCCGGAGGTGGAGGTCGGCCCGCTGCGGGTCGTGGTCACGCTCGCCGACGGCGGCCTCGACGTGGACGCGGACATGGCCGTGCTCGACGCCTCGGGCACCCCGCTGCCGGGGCTCTTCGCCTGTGGCTCGGCGGCGCTGGGCGGCATCCAGCTCAACGGGCACGGGCATCACCTCATGTGGGCGGCGGTGTCGGGCCGGCGAGCGGCGCGCTCGCTGGCCGGGACCCCGGCGTGACCATGGGCACCGGGCCGGGTCGCGTCGGCCTGGTCGGCCTCGGCGTCATGGGGGGCTCGCTGGCCGGGCGCCTGCTCGGCGCCGGGTACGAGGTCTGGGGGCGGGACGTGGACCCGACGGCGATGCGGCGGGCGGAGGCGCGCGGCGTCCGGCCGGCGAGCCCGGAGGAGCTGGCCCGCCTGGAGGTGGTGCTCACCAGCCTCCCCGACGACGACACCGTGGCCACCGCCCTGCTCCCGCCCGACGGGCTGCTGGGAGGCATGCCGGCGGGGTCGACGCTGGTGGAGACCAGCACGCTGCTGCCGGCGACCGTGCGTGCGCTCGACGAGGCGGCGGGACGGCGACGGGTCGGGGTGGTGGACTGCGCCCTGAGCGGTGGGCCGGCGGAGGCGGCGGAGGGCGCGCTGGTCCTGCTGGTGGGGGCGCGCGGGGAAGACCTGGAGCGGACGCGGCCCCTGCTGGAGAGGCTGGGCACGGTCCAGCACGTCGGCCAGGTCGGCGACGGCAAGGCGGTGAAGCTGGTCAACAACGTGATGACGATGGGAAACGTGCTGGTGGCGGCCGAGGCCTTCACCCTGGGCGTGAAGGCGGGCCTCGAGCCACGGCGCCTGTTCGCCGTCCTGGCCGGGTCGGGGGGACGTTCGCACCACTTCCTGAAGCGCTTCCCCCACCTGCTGGAGCGGGACTTCACCCCCCGTTTCAGCCTCCGCCTGGGAGAGAAGGACCTCCGGCTGGCGCTGGCCCTGGCCGAGGCGGTGGGGGCGGCGCTGCCGGCCACGGCCACCGTCCACCAGCTCTACCGCGCCGCCATCGCCCTCGGCTCGGCCGACGAGGACATCGTGGCCGTGGCCCGGCTCTACGAGCGGCTGGCGGGGCTGGCCGAGGGCCGGCCCGAGCCGGCCCCCGGAGGGCCGCGCCCGTGAGCGAGTTCCTCACCTCCGGCTGGATGGAGCGCTTCGGCCGGGCGGCGGCCGCCGACCCCGAGCTGCGGGCGATCTCCGCCCGCTCCCGGTTCACCTTCCTGTGGCGCTGCGGCGACCGCGAGTGCCTGCTGGCGATGGACGAGGGCCGGCTGCGCTGGCGGCCGCCGGCCGGGGTCGACGACCGCTGGGACTTCAGTCTGGAGGCGCCGCCGGAGGTCTGGCGGGCGTTCCTCTCGGCCGCGCCCCCGCGCCACCATCACGACCTCCTGGCCATGTGGATGCGCGTGCCCGGTTTCCGCCTCGACGGCGACCGTCGGCTGATCCTGGCCTCGGCCCGGGTCCTGAGGCGGCTGGGGGAGCTGGCCCGCCTGGTCAGCTCGGGGGAGCCGGAGGAGGACCCACCAGCCCCGGAACCGCCCGACGGCCTGGAGCCGGTGGTCGGGCGCTACCTCTGGCTCGGCCACCGTGGTCGCCGCTACCGCGTCTACTTCGAGGAGGCGGGCTCGGGCGTCCCGCTGCTGCTCCTCCACACCGCCGGGGCGGACTCCCGCCTCTTCACTCACATGCTCAACGACGCCGACTACACCCGGCGCTGGCGGCTGGTGGCCTTCGACCTGCCCGGCCACGGCCGCTCCCTGCCCCCGGACGGCTGGTGGGAGCGGGAGTACCGGCTGACCACCGCCTTCTATGCTGGCTTCGTGGTCGCCGTCGCCGACGCCCTCGGGCTGGATCGGCCGCTGGTGCTGGGCTGCTCCATGGGGGGCGAGATCGTCCTCGAGCTGGCCCTCCGGCACCCTGACCGCTTCCGGGGCGTGATCGGCTGCGAGTCCTCGGAGAAGGTCGGCGGCCGCCGTATCGGCTGGACCCATCACCCGGAGGTGAACGCCTCCGAGGCGGTCCCGGCCTGGGTGGAGGGGCTGATGGCGCCGCGCTCGCCCCGGCGGCACCGCAAGCAGGTCTGGTTCGTCTACAGTCAGGCGGCGGCCGGCGTCTTCAACGGCGACATCGCCTTCTACAACGACGACTGGGACGGCCGCGGCCGGCTGGCGGGGATCGACACCGCCCGCTGCCCGGTCCACCTCATGACCGGCGAGTACGACTACTCGTGCACGCTGGAGATGAGCCGGGCTACGGCCGCCCGCATCCCCGGCGCCCACTTCCACCCCATGCCCGGCCTCGGGCACTTCCCCATGGCCGAGAACCCGGCGCTCTTCAAGCGCTACCTGCTCCCGGTCTTGGAGGAGCTGAGCGGAGGCGCGGAGACCGGCGACGTGGGTTCGAGGGGAGGGGGCGGTGAGGTGTGACGGGGTCCGGCGACGACACGGTCGTTCCGTGAACGTGAAGCCGGTGAAGGTCTCGAGGAAGGATTGAGGAGATGAAAGGAGAGACGAGCTCGAACGTCGAGCTGGCCCACGCCCATCCCGCCCGGGTGCGCCGGCTGATCCGCGACGGCGGCTGGGACCGGCCCACCACCGGCCTCTGCCTCGGCTACCTCCAGGCCAACCTGGTCATCCTCCCCCACGACCTGGCGGACGAGTTTCGATCCGTGTGCGAATCGAACCCTCGGCCGATGCCGCTCCTGGACGTCACCGAGCCCGGCGATCCCCACCCGCGGCGGGTAGCGCCGGAGGCGGACCTCCGCACCGACCTGCCCCGCTACCGCGTCTACCGTTCGGGGGAGCTGAGCGCCGAGCCCACCGACGTCCGCGACCTCTGGCGCGACGACCTGGTCGGCTTCCTGCTCGGTTGCAGCTTCACCGCCGAGGGTCGGCTGCTGGAGGCCGGGGTCAGGCTCCGCCACCTGGAGCTGGGCCGGAGCGTCCCCATGTGGCGGACCTCGCTCCAGGTCCGGCCGGCCGGGCGCTTTCAGGGGCCGATCGTGGTCTCGATGCGGCCCATCCGCCGGGACCAGCTGGAGCTGGCCGAACGCGTCACCGCCGAGCTGCCCCTCGCCCACGGCGCCCCCCTCCACGTCGGCGACCCGGAGACGATCGGCATTCGCGACCTGGCCCGGCCGGACTGGGGCGACGCCATCCTCCCCCTGGAGGACGAGGTGCCGGTCTTCTGGGCCTGCGGCGTGACCCCGCAGGCGCTGATCGCCGCCGTCCGCCCGGAGTTCGCGATCACCCACGCCCCCGGCCACATGTTCATCACCGACGTGCCCGACGCCGCCATCCGGGGCCGCGAGCCGGCGCTGGCCGCCCTGGTTCCCTGAGCCGGGCGGGCCGGACGGCCAGCCCCGCAGGGGCGGATCGGCCCGCTCACGGAGGATCGGCCCGCTCACGTGCCGCGATGCGCCGGCGGCCGTGCGGTCGATGACGCGACGATGCGAGCCGAAGAACACCGGCTCGGTGTCGCCCGGGTCGAATCGCTTGGTGATCTGGCCCAGGGCGGCCCGAACCTCACTGGTGCACAGTCCAGTGGTGCATGGACAACCACCGTGTCACCCGGTGACCACGAGCTGGCGTGGGAGAGCTCCGGCCCCACCTCCTGGTCGGGGACCACGGCCTGGGTGGCTCGGGGGGACTCCACCCCCGTGGAGCGACGAGCCACCATCCACCCCTCGTGATCCTCGGCCAGCAGCCAACCAGGCGGACGATCGCCCCCGATCGGGGAAGATGCCGACCACGTCGGTGCGGCGGCGGCTCTCGGGGTCCCCATCGTGACGCCTCCCGGGGCACCCCATCGGAGCTCGCTCCGATGGGGACCCCTCGATGGGGAGCCCCTGCGTGGGGACCCCTTGGGCACCCGGGTGAGGAGGTGGCGCAGGAGGTGCACCCGGCGGCGCTGCCAGCTGGCATGAGTTACCTAAGTCAACCCCTCCCTTCGACGGAGGCGGTAGGCGGCCTGCCGGCAGGCGTCGGAGCAGTAGGTGGCGGGCCTGCCCTTCCAGGGCTTGATCCAGAACAGCTTGCCGCACGACGGGCAGGGGCGGATCTCCGGAGGAAGGGGTCGCGGGGAGGGCTTGAAGGGCCAGATTTTCATCACGCGAGCACCTGGTCAGGCGGCGGCCCGCTGCTCGCCGCCGTGGCGGATGGGGTCGTAGGCGATGCCGGAGTGCCAGCAGGCCCAGATGACGCGCAGCCAGGCGCGCATGAGGATGCGGATGGCGTGCGGGTGGCGCTTGCCGCGGGCGCGGGCCTGAGCGTAGACCTGAGCAGCCCAGGGCGAGCGGTGACGGGAGTTGTCGGCGAAGGTCTGGAGGGCCTTGCGGGCGCGGGTGTTGGCGGCCCAGCGGAAGCAGACGGACTTGGACGTGCCGGAGGCCTTGGTGACCGGCGAGGCGCCGCACTCGGCGGCGGCCTGCTCGACGTCGAGGGCGCGGTCCAGGATGGGTCCGGCCTCGGCCAGGACCTGGGCGAGGTTGACGCCGCCGCCGAGCCGTGGCAGAGCGGCCAGGAGCGGCGTCTTGGGGTGCTCGGGGAGCAGGGCGGCGATGGCGCGGTCGAGGCTGGCGATGGAGGCGAGCAGGGTGCGCAGGAGCCGGACCTGGGCCAGGACCAGCTCGCGCAGGATCTCGGGGTCGAGGCGGTTGGGGGCGACGGGCGCGCTCTGCAGGCGTGCCAGGAGCTCGGCCGGCGTGCGGCGGCCGCAGGAGGAGTGGCGGACCTGGAAGCGGGCCATCCGCTTCTCGCCCAGGCGGGCGGCGCTCTCGGGCGTCGGGTAGGTCTCCAGGAAGGCGAGCGCGATCTCCGAGTCGAGGCGTCCGAAGATGGCGCCGGCGCCCGGCCAGTGGGCGTCGAGGAGGGCGGCCAGCTGGTTGGTGGCGGCCACCTTGGCCTCGATCTGGTCATCCCGGCTGCGGACCAGGGCCTGAAGGTTGCGGGTGACCTCACCGAGCGGCTCGAGGCGGCGCCGGCGATGGCCGTCGGTGCGCAGGAAGTCGGCCAGGCGGTCGCGGTCGCCGGGGTCGGACTTGGCCCGCGAGGCGCCCCAGCGGGGACGGGCGGCGTTGAACGGGTTGGGGTGGATGGGCACCACCGGGTGGCCCTGGGCCAGCAGCCGCTCCACGACCAGGCCGCTGGGCCGCTCGATGGCGACCGGCAGCTCGGCCGGCTCGCCGAAGCGGCGCAGACGGCGCAGGATCGACTCCAGGCCGGCCTCGGTGTGCTCGACCCCGGGGTGGAAGACGACCTTGCCGTCCTGGTCGACGACGCTGACGTCGTGGCGCTCGCTGGCCCAATCCCAACCCACGTACATGAGCAGACCTCCGTCGCGGCGAGGGACAATGGCGATGGAACTGGTGCTGAGGGCCGAAGCCGGATCCTCATTGGTCGGCCGTCCAAGCGGCAGGTACCCAATGCCGGTCTGAGGCCCTCGGCCCACCGGGACCGGCAGTACTCATGCTGGCCCTGGACGGGCTCGGCAGCTTGGCCGTGCCCCGGTGGTCACCGAAGGTTGCGACCGTCCCTCAATCGGGTCGCAGTGCCCATGGTGCAGCAATGAGGCAGGACCGCCGCCATCGCCCGCTCGAGCCCCAGGTGGTCATCACTGACGATCAACCCGACCCCGCTGCCCGGGCCACCGGCCCGCGCCGGAAGCCGGTCCAGCTGGCCCCATCCTCGGTGGGGAGAGGGACCCCATCGAAGCTCGTCTCGATGGGGAGCCCCCGCGTCCAGGCCCAGGATCTCGCGGTGCTCGTCGGCACCCGGTGACGATGGCGGTGACCACCCACCGGCCTCCCTCCCGGCAGCGCGGCGTCAGGGCGTCGATCCACACGTCGGGGTAGGGACCGGCGTCCAGGGGCCAGGAGCAGAAGTCCTCCACCTGCTGGTCCAGCTCCCTGGCCATCTCCGAGACCAGAGAGGGGCCGATCCCCTCGATGCCCAGGTTCTGCACCAGCTTCCCCGCCCGGCGCGTGCTCACCCCGGCCACGTCGGCTTGGGCGACCACCTGCACCATCCGCGGCAGGCCGGCTCGGGCGAGTGGGCAGGAGGCCCGTCCGCCACCACCTCCAACTCCCGCTCCGGGAGCCACTCCCCCAGCTCCCGGAGCATGGCCGCGGCCGGCTCGATCGGGGTCGGCCCCTGCTGGCGGTACCGCCGCACGCAGACGGGCAGCGCGAGCGGCATCCCACCCCCGGGTGGAGGCAGCAGGGCCACGCTGAGGAGGTTGAGGCGGTTGACGAAGACCAGGTCCTGAGCGGTCGAGCGCACCGGGTCC